>ERZ791702.108-NODE-108-length-53292-cov-3.32139_pt1 | contig 53292 bp, 55 predicted proteins | sample MGYA00510050_ERZ791702 | MGnify/ENA primary metagenome ERZ791702 (study PRJEB30046, sample SAMN00715230) | human gut metagenome | study: EMG produced TPA metagenomics assembly of the A metagenome-wide association study of gut microbiota in type 2... | reverse complement strand
ATAATACAGATTTCGATTAAAAGCAGCTTTTACACGCTTTTGAAGAAGGAGGCAAATGTATTATGCGTAAAGAACACGACTTTTTAGGTGAATTAGAAATTCCTGATAATGCATATTATGGTGTACAGACCATGCGTGCCATGGAAAACTTCCAGATTACAGGCTATACTGCCGATCCGCTTTTTATCAAAGCCTTGGGCATGGTAAAAAAGGCTGCAGCCTTGGCCAATATGAAAATCGGTCTTTTGGATGAAAAAATCGGCAATGCTATGGTTCAGGCCTGCGATGATATCATCAGCGGCAAGCTGAACGACCAGTTCCCGACCGATCCGATTCAGGGCGGTGCCGGAACATCCTTCAATATGAATACGAACGAAGTAATCTGTAACCGCGCTTTGGAGCTTCTCAATCGTCCGCGCGGAGATTACGACTATATCAGCCCCAACAACCATGCCAATATGTCGCAGTCCACGAATGATGTTATTCCTACATCTATTCGTGTCTGCGCTCTGATGCGTGCAGAAAAGCTTATTATTGCCTTGGAAAACTTGGCGGATTCCTTCGATAAGAAGGGCGAGGAATTCAAGGATGTGCTGAAAATCGGCCGTACCCATCTGCAGGACGCTGTGCCTATTACCTTAGGCCTGGAGTTCAAAGCCTTTGCTTCCTCCATGCGCAGACGCAGTAGCTGCATCCGCCGCAGCTGTGAGCTGCTGCACACCATGAATATGGGCGCAACAGCAGTCGGCACAGGTCTGAATGCCGATCCCGAATATATCAAAGAGGTTTGCGAGCAGCTTACGCTGGTTACCGGCGAGAGCTTCACTACCGCGGACAATCTTGTTGATGCTACCAGTAACACGGATATCTTCACCGATTTATCCTCCAGTTTGAAAACATCGGCGCTTTCCTTGATTAAAATTTCCAATGACCTGCGTCTGATGGCCTCCGGTCCGAGGGCAGGCTTCTGCGAAATTACGCTGCCGCCGCGTCAGCCGGGTTCCTCCATCATGCCGGGTAAGGTTAACCCCGTTATCCCCGAGGTAGTGGATCAGACCTGCTATCAGGTAATTGCCAACGATTTGGCTGTTGCCTTCGGCGTAGAAAACGGCCAGTTCCAGCTTAATGTTATGGAGCCTGTTATGGCTTACAATATTTTCAATTCCTTGCGCTTCCTGACCAACGCTGTGAATACACTGCGTACCCGCTGCGTAGACGGCATTAAGGCTAATCGTGCCCAATGCGCGGAATGGCTGGATAAGAGCGTGGGCATTGTTACGGCGTTGCTGCCACATATCGGTTACGAAACCTGCTCCGTTTTGGCGAAGGAGGCGCTGGCAACCAACAGAAATATTAAGGACCTGCTCATTGAACGCAAGGTGCTGAGTAAAGCGGATTTGGATGTTATCCTTGCTCCTGCGGAAATGACCAGACCGGGTATTGCCGGCAAGGAGCTTTTGAAGAAGATTCATGAGTCCAGAGAAGAACTGGTGTAAAGCACAAGAGAGCAGTTCTGTTATAACAATAGAATAAAAGCAAAAGCTGCAGCTTTGCTCTTGATTACGGGAGCAGGCTGCAGCTTTTTTGTTTTAGCCTTGTTTTTTTGCCGATGAGCATAAGAAATTTTCTTCCGTCCTACCCAAAATTGTGCTTTGGGGTGGGGAGAAAAAGCATTTTTGCTGCTATAATTGTAATGACAGGATTGAAGAATCTAATATAGGAGGTTGATAAATATGCGTATAGGTAAGAAATTATTTTCCTGCTTAGCCTTATTTTTACTTTGCCACATCTGCTTGCTTGCAGATGTGCCCAAGATTCGGGCAGCGGAATTTCTGACTGCTGATGACGGGACATTTCTTTATATGAACAGCAGAGAGCTGGCAATCAGTGATGATGAGGAAGAAGGCGTGCAATTCTTCCTTGCCGATGACGGCACTCTGCAGCTGATGAACAAAAATACCAAAGATGTTTATAAGACCTTTGTTCCTACGGAGAATGGAATGGTTGGCTATAGGGTGCGGGATGTTTTTACCGCCAATCCCGAAAATATATTTTTTGAAATAAATGCCACTATCGGTGCTCATGAGCAGAACTGCGGTTATTGGCTTATCGGTAAGGAAAACGGACAATGGGTGACCTATGTAACCTTGGAGGATTTAGCTAAAAACGGCTATGCCATTGACCAATGGCGGCAAATTGTGACCAAGATTAATACGGATGGCAGCGGACGTTTTATTCTGCTCAGCCAATATGAATATATGCTTCCGGAAGCTACCTTCGGCATGCAGAGAAGATATTGCACGGATTTGCAGCTGGAGCTTTTGTGGGATGATGCTACGCAAGGATTTGTTATGCGCAGATTGTAATAAGCAGTTGCAGCGACAATAATCGCTTGTTGGCGGTTGCTTAGCATCTTCAAGCTCAGTGTGTGACTGATGAACGATTCCATCAGTTTGCAGAGTATATGATTTTTAGAATGTCCCGAAAAATATATATAATTCGTGACAAACAATTTGTTTTTTTACTGTCAGTAACAATAGATAATATATTAGCTGAAACTTGCAAAAACAACACTTTTAGGATAAAATATTAGCTATGGATATGTTTGATTTTTTGGAGGCTACCCCAGATGAGATTAACAAAGGAATTGCAGCTCGCGTTCGTACTGTACGCAAACGGCGCAAAATTACGCAGGTTAGATTAAGTGAGAAATCAGGAGTAAGCTTAGGATCTGTGAAGCGCTTTGAGAGTACAGGTGAAATTTCCTTATTATCTCTGACTAAAATTGCTATCGCATTGAATGTTGAACAAGAACTGAAGAAGCTTTTCAGCAACGTTCCTTATATGTCACTTGAGGAGATAGAAAATGAAAGAAATCAACAAAATTAAGGTATCTTATAATGGTAAGGTGGTAGGTTCGATAATTAGGTATCAGCGTTATCTGACCGCCTTTGCTTATGATCCGGAATGGTTGAGGAATGGGTTTTCTATAAGTCCTTTTTCGTTGCCTTTAAGAGAAGAGCCTTTTATTGCTAAGCAAGAGCCTTTTGATGGTTTATTTGGCGTTTTTGCAGATAGCTTGCCTGATGGATGGGGCAGACTGCTGCTGGATCGTTTGTTACTGAAAAATAAAATAAATCCCCATAGTGTAGGTAATCTTGAGCGTTTGGCGATTGTCGGCGCATCAGGTATGGGCGCTTTGGTTTATGAGCCTGAGTATAATATTTCTGAGAGAAGCGGTTTTGCTGATTTGGATAAGCTGGCTGAAGAGTGTAGTTTGATACTGTCTTCTGAGTATAATGATAATATTGATGAACTGTTTTCTTTAGGTGGCTCTTCCGGTGGTGCAAGACCTAAAATACTTACAGAGGTTGATGGAGAAGATTGGATTATCAAGTTTCCTGCTTCTATGGATAAACCTGATATAGGTTTACAGGAGTACAAGTATTCTCTTTGTGCTGGAAAATGTGGGATAAATATGTCGGAAACGCGTTTATTTCCTTCAGCGCGTTGTGAGGGTTACTTTGGCAGCAAAAGATTTGATCGTGTGAAAACTTCTGAAGGTGAAAAAAGAATTCATATGGTTTCGGTAAGTGCTCTTTTGGAAACGTCACACAGGATTCCTAATCTTGATTATGTTATACTGGGAAAGTTAACTTTGACGTTGACGAAGGACTATCAGGAGCTGGAAAAGCTGTTTAGGTTAATGTGCTTTAATGTTTTTGCGCATAACCGTGATGATCATTCCAAAAACTTTTCGTTTATATATTCAGATGATGAGAAAAAATGGATTTTATCACCTGCCTATGATTTGACGTATAGTTATTCTATAGGCGGAGAGCATGCTACAACGGTTGATGGTAATGGCAAAAATCCTGGCATAAAGGATATTATGGAAGTTGCGAAGAAGCTCGGTATGAATCTTAAGCTGGCTGAGGATATAGCGCAACAGGTTCGGGTTTGTGTCGAAGATGATTTAGGAGAATTTATTTTTAAAAGATAAAATATCGCGAAAGAATAGTAAAGGCCTAATGAGTTACGCAAATGATGTGAACTCATTAGGCTTTATTTTTCTGGATTTACACAATAAAAAACGCTGATGCATAAGCATCAGCGTTAACTTCTGGTAGCGCTAAAGGGAATCGAACCCTTGATTTCGCCTTGAGAGGGCGACGTCTTAGCCGCTTGACCATAGCGCCATTTGGCTCCGGGACTAGGACTCGAACCCAGACCGAATGATCCAGAGTCACTTGTGCTACCATTACACCATCCCGGAGTAGCAGTTCTTTTTGAGCACGCTCATCAGAACAATAACGATTATAGCAGATAGATAGCAGTTGGTCAAGTACTTTTTTGAAAAAAAGTAGAAAATTTTTCCAGAAAGTTTAGGAGAAACGGCAACGTTTGTTTGAAGTATAGATTGACGCATATGCTTTAGCATGATAAAATCAAGATAATACAACGATTAAATAACAGTGAATAAATATTCGTGACAGGGAGTGATAGCATGAAGCTTTTACATTTGTCGGATCTGCATTTAGGAAAAAAACTCAATGAATTTTCTCTTTATGAGGACCAAAAATATATTTTACAACGTATTGTACAGATGATTTGCGCCAAGCAGCCTGATTGTGTACTGCTTGCCGGAGATATTTACGATAAACCGGTACCGCCGGCAGAAGCTGTCGTTTTGTTTGATGATTTTCTGAATCAGTTGGCGGAGCTTAAGGTGCCTGTGTGCATCATCAGCGGCAACCATGATTCGGCAGAGCGCCTGGCGTTCGGCGCGCAGCTGATGAGCGGCAGCGGCATTCATTTTGCGGGCAGCTACAACGGTGAGGAGCAGAAGCTTGTGCTGGAGGATGAATTCGGCAATGTGAATATTTTCCTGCTGCCTTTTTTGAAGCCTGCTGTTGTGAAGCATTGGGCACCGGAGGAGGCCGCAGCAGAGATTAGCAGCTACCATGATGCGGTGAAGTATGCTGTATCGCAGCTGCAGTTGGCACAGGACGAGCGCAATGTGCTTGTTGCGCATCAGTTTGTTACCGGCGCTGTTACCGCAGGTAGCGAGGCCGTTAATGTGGGCGGTCTGGATAATATCGGCGCGGAGGTTTTTGCTGCTTTTGATTATGTGGCCTTGGGACACATCCATAATCCTCAAAACGTCGGCGGTAATGAGCGTATCCGCTATTGCGGTACACCGCTGAAGTATTCCTTCAGCGAATGGCAGCAGCAAAAATCCGTGACGCTGGTGGAGCTTGCCGAAAAAGGCAATATGAAGGTTACGCAGCTGCCACTGACGCCGTTGCGTGAGGTGCGCTATTTAAAGGATACTTTTGAAAATTTAATGGCAAGACCGAATTATGCCATGTTTCCGATGGATGAAAATGGCTGTCTGCAGGATTTTTATTATCTGACGCTTACTGATGAAAACGATATCCCGAATGCTATGCAGCGCCTGCAGTCGGTGTATAAGAATTTGCTGCAGCTTGATTATGACAATAAGCGCACGCAGGCGAATGCAGAACTGGAAATAACGGAAGATTTGGTAGAGAAAACACCGTTGGAGCTTATTGATGATTTTTATCGTCTGCAGAACAATCAGAAACTGAGCGAGGAGCAGAAGCAGTACCTGACTAATCTGCTTTCGGAAATGGGAGGTGACGTATTATGAGACCGCTGAAGCTGGTTATGAGTGCGTTTGGTCCGTATGCAGGCCAAACCGTTATAGATTTTTCCAAGCTCGGAGAGCAGGGGCTGTATCTGATTACCGGCGATACCGGTGCCGGCAAAACCGTAATTTTCGATGCTGTTTCCTATGCCCTGTACGGACAGACGAGCGGCGGTGTGCGTGATGCCAATATGCTGCCCAGCCAATATGCGGACGCGGATACACCGACGTTTGTGGAGCTGGAGTTTTCCTTTCGCGGTAAGTGCTACAGGGTAAGACGCAATCCTGAGTACCGCCGTCCGTCGAAGCGTGGCGGCGGTATGACGAAGGAAAAAGCCGGCGCCGAGCTATACTATCCCGATGGCCGCGTGCCGGTAACGAGAATGTCTGATGTAGACAAGAGCATTGTGGAGCTGTTGGGGCTTAATCACAAGCAGTTTACGCAGATTACGATGATTGCTCAGGGGCAGTTCCGCAAATTTTTGGATACCAATACGGATGAGCGCAGTAAAATCTTCCGTGATTTATTTCATACCTACTTTTTTCAGCAGCTGCAGGATAAGCTGAAGCAGGATGCTGCGGCTAAGCGTAACGAATTTGCCGAGCAGCAGCGCCGAAGCGAGCAGGCGTTAGATGGCATCAGCTGTATTTATTCTGCTTATACGGAAAAGCTGCAGAGCTTTGCCGCGCGTCACTATGAAGGCTGTGTTGAAGAAGTACTGGCCTTGGTTGACACAATTATTACTCTTGACGAAAAGGAACAGCAGCAGGTGGCGGCAGCGGCGGCTATTGTGACGAAAAATCTGACTGCGCTGCAGGACAGCCTGAGCGCTATTGATAAAAAGCAGCAGCTTGAAAAATATATGAAGACGACAGAAGTGAGAATAGCAGGCATGCAAAAGCAACTGGAGCAGGAAGCAGCTGCAGCAGTGCAAAGACAGGAGGCTCTGCAAAAGCTTGAGGCAGAGGTCAGCGAAGCGCAAAAGGGCGAGGTGGAGCTGGCACAGATGCAAACAGAAAGGCAGCAGCTGTCTGCACGCCAAAGAGAGCTGCGGCAATTACAGGAAATGCAGCAGCGTTACCAAAGTCAGGAGGTTGCACTTCTGCAGAAGCGTCAGGAGTATAAGCAAGCCTGCGATAATTTCAATCATCTTAATGAGCTGAGCGACGCTTGCTTTGACAGATTTTTGGGCGCGCAGGCGGGACTTTTGGCACACGATAAGCTGAAACCCGGCAAGCCCTGTCCGGTTTGCGGTTCCTGCGAGCATCCGCAGCCTGTGCAGCTGGCGCAGGACGCACCTACCGAAAATGATGTTGAGCAGGCGCGCGCTAAAGCTGAGGCTGCTCAGAAGATAAGGGATGGTCTTATAGGTGAAGGCAAGGCTTTAAAGGAACATCTGGAGCTGGACAAAACCTTGCTGCTAGGCAAGGGCGTGGAGCTGCTTGGCTGTGATGATTTGAAGCTGATTGCCGAAAGAGCGCAGGCAGAGCTGAAGGATGTTAACAATAAGATTACGGCCCTGCGCCTGAAAATGGGCTTTTTGCAGGAAAAGGTGGAGCAATACCGTAAGCTGGCGAAAACTTTGGAGCAGCAAAAGGCTGCCGACAAGCAGGCGGAGACTGCGGCACAAAACTTAAGGCAGCAGCTGGCAGGTGCCGAAGGGCAGATGCAGGAGTTGAAAAAGCAGCTTGCCGAGCAGAATGAACTGCTGACGGATGTTGATGAACAGGAGCTGCAGCAGGAGCATGAAAAGCTGCTGGTGCAGCAGCGTGAGCTGGAACTGCAGGATAAGCGTCTGTATGCCGCCATCAAAAACAATCAGCGGATTAAGCAGGAGGTCAGCGGCTATGAAGCGCGCAGGGCAGCCTGCGAAGCGGAATACAGCCTTATCAACAGCCTTTCTGCAACGCTGAACGGAACCTTGACCGGCAAAAAACGCGTTAATCTGGAAACCTATGTGCAGATGCACTACTTCGATAAAATTCTGCAGCGCGCCAATGTAAGGCTGCTGCACATGAGCCGCGGGCAGTACGAGCTGTGCCGTGACAAAATGCAAGATGCGGACAGCAAGACAGGCAACAGCAAAACAGGCCTCGATTTGGAGGTCAAAGATTATTACAGCGGTAATCTGCGCAGCGTCAAAACCTTAAGCGGCGGCGAATCCTTCATGGCATCGCTGGCGTTGGCGCTGGGGCTGGCGGATGAGGTGCAGTCCTGCGCAGGCGGCATTCAGCTGGATACGGTGTTTGTTGACGAAGGCTTTGGTTCGTTGGATGACAGTAGTCTGCAGCAGGCTATTGCTACGCTGCAGGGCCTCAGCGAAGGCCATCGTCTTGTAGGTATTATTTCACACGTACACGATTTGCAGGAAATGATTGACAAAAAAATTCTCGTCAGGAAAAAACGCGGCCTGCAGGGGACAGGCAGTGAAGTCGCACTGGTGGTAGATTAAGGTAAAAATATCTCTGCGGAAGCAGAAAATCACTTTACCATAGATTGTCAGTGTGATAAAATAATCTTTATACTTAAAAGACAAATTTATTGCTGACATGTTCGTAGCAGCAGTTAAAAAACAAAATGTATGGAGGGCTGGACGATGAAATTATTGGAAGAAAAAATTGTTAATGATGGTGTTATCAAAAGCGGTAATGTCCTGAAGGTTGACAGCTTTTTAAATCATCAGATTGATGTGCCATTTGTTGCGGAGCTTGGTAAAGAATTAAAGCGCTTGTTTGCAGACAGGAATATTACTAAAATCCTGACTATTGAAGCCTCAGGTATCGGTATTGCCTGCGTTGCGGCAATGTATTTTGGCGTTCCGGTAGTGTTTGCCAAGAAATCCAGCGGCAGCAATATGGATAAGGATGTTTACTTCACTCAAATTTATTCCTATACCCATAGCAAAACAAACGACGTTGTTGTTTCCAAAAGATTCCTGTCCAAAACAGACCGTGTGCTGATTATTGATGACTTCCTGGCTAACGGTTGTGCACTGGAAGGACTTATCGATATTGTACGTCAGTCCGGCGCTACTGTTGAAGGCGTTGGCGTTGCTGTAGAAAAAGGCTTCCAGGGCGGCGGCGACAAGCTGCGCAAAGCCGGCTACAACCTGCATTCCTTAGCTATTATTGATAAGATGGATGCAAAAACCAACACAGTAGTGTTCAGACATGAGGAAGCGTAATGAGTGAAAAACAATATAGTGATCCGATATACGACTTAGACGGAAAAATATCTGTAAGCAAAGCGATTCCCTTCGGCCTGCAGCATATTCTGGCGATGTTCGTAGCGAATATCGCTCCGATTCTGATTGTAGCCGGTGTGGTAAAAATGCCGGTAGAGCAGAGCGGTGCTCTGGTGCAGTCGGCAATGCTGGTAGCAGGCATCGGTACGCTGATACAGCTTTATCCTGTCTGGCGTGTCGGCAGCGGTTTGCCTATCGTTATGGGCATCAGCTTCACCTTTGTATCCATCGCCTGTGTTATCGGTGCTAAGTACGGTTACGGCGGCGTTATGGGTGCGGTACTGGTTGGCGGCTTGCTGGAAGGCTTTTTAGGCCTGGGAGCAAAATATTGGCGCCGTCTGATTCCGCCGATTGTTGCTGCTACCGTTGTTACATCCATCGGTTTCTCTTTGCTGTCGGTAGGTGCTAACTCCTTCGGCGGCGGCTTCGGTAACCCAAACTTCGGTGATGCTCCTTATATTATTGTAGGTACGATTACTTTGGTAAGCTGCATTGCCTACAATATTTTCGCCAAATCCTTCTATAAACAGCTTTCCGTGCTTTTTGGTTTGATTGTCGGCTATGTAGTTGCTTATTTTATGGGCATGGTAAACATGAGCAAGCTCGCTGAGGTTAAGCTGATTGCTATTCCTCAGCTGATGCCTTTCACCATGGAATTCCATCCCGATGCGATTTTCGCTTTCTTTTTGATATTCCTGGTTTCCGCTACCGAAACCATTGGTGATACCTCTGCCATGACCGCCATCGGTCTGCGCCGTGATGTTAAAGAGAAAGAAATTTCCGGTTCCATTGTCTGCGATGGTCTGGTAAGCAGCCTGTCCTCTGTTTTCGGTTGCCTGCCGATTACCTCCTTCAGCCAGAACGTAGGCCTGATTGCTATGACGAAGGTTGTTAACCGTTTTGCTATCATGACAGGCGCTGTTATTATGATTATGGCAGGCCTGTTCCCGGCGCTGGGCGTGCTGTTGGCATCCCTGCCGGAGGCTGTTTTGGGCGGTTGCACCTTGATGATGTTCGGTTCTATCGTAGTCAGCGGCGTGCAGATGATTGCCAACTGCGGCTACAATTCCCGTAATGTAACGATTGCTTCTCTGGCACTCAGCATCGGTATCGGCTTTACTCAGACACCGGCAATTTTTAAGATTTTCCCGGATCTGATTAAGAATGTTTTTGCAGAAAACTGTGTAGCCGTAGTTTTTATCGTGGCTATGGTGTTAAATATCATTCTGCCTAAAGAGGAAGAAGAATAGCGATACGTGTTTTAAAATAAAGAGGGGTTACAAATGAAGATTATTGATGCCCATATGCATTATTACAATGTTGATGGTTTTGTGCAGGTTGCAGCTAATGCAGGTTATGAAAATACAGCGGCCTGCTGGCAGAAAATATGCGAAGAAAACAATATCGTTTTTTCTGTAGCTATGGGCAACACTAATTATACATCTTCGAAATACGGCGGTGTCACACCGCGCATGATTGACCTTGCAGCGCCTTTTGACGAGGCGCATTACAATCAGCCGCAGAACATGGGTTACTGCATGGGTGTAAACAGCGAGGCTATAACCGAAGCAAATGCGGAAAAAACGGCGCAGGAATTTGAACGCTTTATTAAGGACCCGCATTGTCTGGGGATTAAGCTCTATCCAGGTTATAACGCTGTCTATGTCAACGATAAAAGGCATTGGCCGCTGTTTGAGCTGGCGCGTGCTTATAATGTGCCTGTTGCAATTCACACAGGCGATACTGCCTGGCCCAGCGGTTTATTGAAATACTCGCATCCGCTGACTGTTGATGAAGCGGCAGTGGCGTTTCCTGATGTTACCTTTGTTATAGCGCACTGTGGTTGCCCATGGTTCGCCGATGCGGCGGAGGTGGCCTGCAAGAACGCCAACGTATGTATTGACCTTTCCGGTTTGGTGGAGGGCAATCCCAAACCGTTGATGCTGCTCGAAAGACAGCGTGGATTTTTGCGTCAGCTGCATACCTGGCTGAATTATCTTGGTAATTATGAAAAAATTATGTATGGCAGCGACTGGCCGCTTGTAAATATTCCTCTGTATATCTGGATGATCAGCCATGTTGTTCCCGAATGCTATCACGAGGATGTATTTTATAACAATGCAGTAAGAATTTACAGCAAAATCGGCAAACTGCTGGAAAAGTGCGGAGGTTGAGATGGGACAGCCTGATATCAAAGAAATAGAGGCAGGACTTAAAGATTGGGACTTTGTGCGCAATCTGCCTGCTGCTATAGGTGATTATACCCTTGTGCCGGGCTCCGGCATCGACGGACAGATTTTGAATATTGCAGCCTATGTGCACGAAGCGTCGCACTGTCGTCTTGATTTGACTTATACAAAAGAAACCTTTGACTATGTGCCGGTAAAAACCGTTGGCTTGCACACGTTTCGTGATGTGCGTTTCTTTTGCCGTGACCGCGAGCACTTTGCCGACATGATGGGCAAGAGCCTGCCGGATATTCTGGCCAGCATGGACAAGAAAACCGTGCATAAGCTGCCGTATGAAGCAAAAGCGCTGCATTTTGAGCAGTGGGACTACTGGCGCTCGCTGCCTGCTCAGGTAGGCGATTATGAGCTGTATATTACGCCCGATAATCCCTTGCCTTATATCAATGGTTCCTTTATCTTTTTGGATTATACTGATTTTAAGCATGGCAATCAGATATACTTTTCCTATAATATTTTCCGTGATGAGCTGTTTGCGGAAATGCGCAAGAATCATCTGCCCTTGACCACAGACGCTTTTGACGTGCTGGGCAACGTGCCGGCAGAGGATAAGCTGCAGGCGTTGCAGGTGCATATGGAAGCAAATTTAATGGCTACATTGGAAAATTTAAAAAAAGTATAAAAAGCTGTTGACAAAACAAGGTCAAGCCTGTATAATATAATTCGTAATTGATTGGCCCGGTGGTTCAGTTGGTTAGAATGCCGCCCTGTCACGGCGGAGGTCGTGGGTTCGAGTCCCATCCGGGTCGCCATTACGCCTCGGTAGCTCAGTTGGTAGAGCAAAGGACTGAAAATCCTTGTGTCCACAGTTCGATTCTGTGCTGAGGCACCAATCCAAAAACAGCACCTGCTATTGCGGGTGTTTTTTTATTATCTGTATATCTATATCTGCTTAAACACATTTTTCAGCCAGCAAGGAGTGTTATCATGTTTGAAAAATTTTTCCATGAAGTAACAGGTCCCTATATCTGGGGTCTGATTCTGCTTCTATCCCTGCGTGCCATCTTCTCTTCCGTACGCAAAAAGGATTATCCGCACGCTGCTGCTTTTATCGTTGTAGCCATTGCTTCCGCATTTATGACAGCAAGCGCACTTGATATGCTTCCGCCTGCTATAGCAGAAATATTTGCATAAGAAAAAGGCCGCTGCGCAGCGACCTTTTTACAAACTTAAACGCCGCTTTACGCGGCATTTTTTTGTGCTTATTTTCAGTTGATGCCGGTTACATCAAAACCGGTATCCTCAACAGCAGCCTTCAAAACTGCATCATCCAGGCCTGCGCCCTCAACAACCGCATTATTGTTTTCCAAGGAAACAACAACACTTGTTACACCTGCTATAGCAGCAAGTGCTTCCTTAACGGCGCCAACACAATGCTGGCAATGCATACCTTCGATAGCAATAGTCTTAGTCATAATAAAATCTCCTTTGCAATTACAATTTTATAAAACGCAGTCTTAGTGCGTTAGTAACAACAGAAACACTGCTGCAGCTCATCGCCGCCGCTGCAATCAGCGGATTCAGCAGCCAGCCGAAGGCTGTATAAAATACACCTGCGGCAAACGGAATACCGACGGCATTATAAATAAAGGCCCAGAAAAGATTTTCCTTGATATTGGTCATCACGCTGCGGCTTAAGCAAATTGCTTTCGCCACATCCAACAAGTCGCTTTTAATCAAAACCATATCAGCAGCTTCAATCGCAATATCCGTGCCGGCACCGATAGCGATACCCACATCGGCACGTGCCAACGCCGGCGCATCGTTAATGCCGTCGCCTACCATGGCGACAATACGACCTTCCTGCTGCAGCTTGCGTACCACCGCTTCCTTATCCTGCGGCAGCACCTGCGCAATAGCCTCATCTACGCCAACCTGTGTGCGAATCGCCTCCGCCGTCTCCCGGTTATCACCGGTCACCATCAGCACATGCAGGCCCATAGCCTGCAGCTTGCCGATTGCCTCCTTGCTTGTCGGCTTTACGGTATCCGCAACAGCAATGCAGCCTAAAAGCTCACCTGCACGCACAAAGTATAACGGTGTTTTACCCTGTGATGCCAGCTTTTCATGATGCTCTGTCAATGCGCTTGTCTCAACATTAAGCGCCTGCAGCAGCTTCAGATTACCGGCAGCACATACTGCGCCAACGATTTCTGCCGTAACACCTTGCCCGGGTATTTGCTTATAATTGACTGCTTCCGGCAAAACAAGCTGCTTTGCTTCAGCAGCAGCAACAATCGCTTCACCTAACGGATGCTCTGAAAGCTTTTCCAAGCCTGCGGCAAAGGCCAGCAATTCATTTTCCGTAACCTTTACAGGCAAAATATCAGTCACCACCGGCTTGCCCGCTGTAATCGTACCTGTTTTGTCTAAGATAACGGTATCAACCTTATGCGCCGTTTCCAACGCTGTTGCCGATTTAATCAGAATGCCGCTCTTGGCACCACGCCCTGTTCCTACCATAATCGCTGTCGGTGTTGCCAATCCCAAAGCACAGGGGCAGGAAATGACGAGCACAGAAATGGCAATCGTCAGCGCAAAATGCCAGCTTGCGCCGAGAGCCAGCCAGACAACCGCCGTAATCACGGCAATGCCTATAACGGCAGGCACAAAATAGCCGCTCACCTTATCAGCCAGCTTGGCAATAGGCGCTTTAGAAGATGTTGCCTCATCCACCAGCGCAATAATCTTCGCCAAAGCTGTATCTGCACCAATCGCAGTTGCTTCCATCTTAAAGTAACCGCTTCTGTTAATAGTGCCGCCGATAACCTTGTCACCGATTGTTTTATCTACCGGCAAGCTTTCACCGGTCAGCGCGCTTTCGTCCAAAGCAGCGCTGCCCTCAATAATTTTGCCATCCACAGGCACGGAAGCACCGCTTTTTACAATCAGCACATCGCCTTTCTCAACCTCCTCTACAGGAATTTCTCCCTGCAGGCCATGGCGCTCGACAAGCGCCGTCTTCGGCGTAAGGTTCATCAGCGCCTTAATCGCATCAGAGGTGTGGTTCTTCGCCCGCGCCTCCATAAACTTGCCTAAGGTTACAAGCGCCAAAATAACGGCACTCGCTTCAAAATATAAAGCATCGGCAAAGCCTGGCAGCAAATCAAGACGGTTATGGCCAAAGGCATACGCCATGCCAAATACGGAATACAAACCGTAAATAAACGATGCACCGCTGCCTACGGCAATCAACGAATCCATGTTAGGCGCACCGCTTAAAAGATTACGCACACCGTGGATAAAATACTTGCGGTCGATAAAGAGTACCGGAATACACCACAGCATCTGCAAAAGAGCATTAATCAGCTCGTTTTCCTGCCCCAGAATAAAGCTTGGCAGCGGCCACCCCCACATACGCCCCATATGCTGATAAAAGACAAGCCCGGCAAAAATCAGCGAGCCGATAAGACGCTGCTTCATCTCCGCCATCTCCTGCGCCGCCGTATCCTGCTGCGGCACCGGCGCAGCGGCAGCTCCTGCGACATGCACACTTGCACCGAAGCCCAGCTTTTCAATGCGGGCAATAATCTCCTTTTCATCTACAACGCTTTCATCAAAGGTAACGTGCGCATTATTTTTCAGCAGATTAACACTCATCTGCTCCACGCCCTGCATCCTGTTGACAACCTTTTCTATACGTGACGAGCAGGCACTGCAGCTCATGCCCGTTATATCAAGTAACTGTTTTTTCATCGTGACTCCTTTCGCTTGCTATCTGTTTGACATAAAATTTTTTGTCTGCTATTATTATAGCAAACGCTATCTTTATTTCAAGAACGCACTATTTAGGTAGATAGTATGCAAAAAGATACTGTAAAGATATATAATTTTTGATGCACAAGGCAGGCATATGATTTTTTCCTAGCATAATAATATCTTAACCGCCTTGCTCTTTGCAGAAAGGAAACTCCAAATGAAAGATACTATTAACGTCAACTGTCCCGTTGCCGCCACGCTGCAGCTTATCGGCGGCAAATATAAGGCCTTGCTTCTATGGCACCTGTCCGGAAAAATTTTGCGCTTCAACGAGCTGCGCCGCCTCGTACCCGAAGCAACACCAAAAATGCTCACCCAGCAATTACGCGAGCTGGAAGGTGACGGCTTAATTGCGCGCAAGGTGTACGCCGTCGTGCCGCCTAAGGTTGAGTATAGCCTGACGCCGCGTGGCGAAAGCCTCTTCCCCATCCTGCAGGCCATGTATGCCTGGGGCAGTAAGCTTTTAGAGGGCGAAGGCATCTGCCCGGAATGCTCCATGAAGCCTGTGGAAGCAGAGCATTGCTGCTGCCACGACAAAAGCGAATAGAAACGAAAAACTTCGGTAGAACGATTATATTTAGCGTTCTACCGAAGTTTTTTCGTTCCATTTTAAAACAGCCGAAATATTTTATTCACACACATCTTGCAAATGGTTTTAAAACAAAATAAATAATGCAAAAAGCACGCCGTTGCCTGCGCTTTCGCGCAACCCACAGCGTGCTCTTATAATACTTAAAATCAGCCGATTTCTGCTTCCTTTTCAGTACCGCGAACGTTGATCGGATGGTTGTTTTCGTCAACCATTACAACCTTCGGCACATAGGTTTTAGCTTCTTCCTCGGTCATAAGGCTGTAAGCGATGATGATAACAGTATCACCAACCAAAACCTTACGTGCAGCAGCACCGTTCAGGCAGATAACACCGCTGCCACGCTCACCGGCGATAACATAGGTTTCCAAACGGTTGCCGTTGTTGTTGTCAACGATTTGTACACGCTCGCCCGGAAGAATACCGGACAGCTCCAGCAGCTCGCTGTCGATAGTAATGCTGCCCATATATTCCAGATTAGCCTGGGTTACGGTAGCGCGATGAATTTTGCCATGGTGCATAGTATAAAGCATATTATTTTTCCTCCAAAACTACATTATCAATCAGACGGGTGGTGCCGAATTTAACAGCTACAGCCAGCAGGTTGCTGCCTGCCATCGGAGCTGCTACAGGTTTCAATTCCGGCAGTGCATAAATTTCAACATAATCAATATCAGACATAGGCTCTTCTTTAATGGAAGCAGTAACAGCCGCAGTAATCTTCGCAGCGTCACGCTCACCTGCTTCGTACTGCTCCTTAGCAGCCTTCAGGCTACGGCTCAGTACCAGCGCTGCCTTGCGCTCTGCTTCATTCAGATAGGTGTTGCGGGAGCTCTTTGCCAGACCGTCAGCTTCGCGGACAATCGGCATAATGCGCAGCTGGATATTGAAGAACAGGTCTTTTACCATGCGTTTCAGAACCTCAACCTGTTGTGCGTCCTTCTGGCCGAAGTAAGCACGGTCCGGTTGTGCCAGGTTGAACAGCTTGGTAACAACGGTAGTTACACCGCGGAAGTGAATCGGACGGGTACGGCCGCACAGAACCTTGGTAATCTCACCGGTTACTTCTACCCATGTTGCATCTTCGCTCGGATACATTTCCTTAGGAGCAGGAGCGAAAACTACGTTAGCGCCCATGCTTTCTGCCAGCTTGCAGTCTGCCTCCAAAGTACGCGGATAAGCGTCCAGATCTTCGTTAGGACCGAATTGAGTCGGGTTTACGAAAACGCTGACTACAACAAAGTCATTTTCCATGTTAGCTGCTTTAATCAGGGATGCATGACCTTCATGCAAAGCGCCCATAGTAGGCACCAGACCGATGGTCAAACCCTGAGCTTTAGCTGCTGCAACCTCTTCGCGCAGCTCTGCAACTGTATGTACTAATTTCATTTTGAATTACCTCACTTTATTTATGAAAGTATTAATATAATTTTTCTAAAACAGCATCGTCAATCTTGAAGGTATGCTCCGGAGCAGGGAAGGTTCTTGCCTTAACATCGGCAATATATTCCTTTACTGCTTCTACGGTAGTATCATGCAGATTAGCATACTTCTTAACAAATTTCGGACAGAAACCGGTGGAAACACCCAGCAAATCATTGCATACGAGCACCTGACCGTCGCAGCCGTTGCCAGCACCGATACCGATGGTAGCCATAGTTTTCAGCTCAGCGGTTACCTTAGCAGCCAGTGCTGCCGGAACGCATTCCAGCACGCAGGCAAAAGCACCTGCAGCCTCCAAAGCCTTGGCATCATCAATCATTTTTTGTGCAGCAGCAATATCCTTGCCCTGTACCTTGAAGCCGCCCAGCTGATTTACAGATTGTGGAGTCAGACCGATATGAGCACACACAGGAATGCCGGCCTGTGTCAGACGTTCTACCAGAGGAACTACCTCGGAGCCGCCCTCCAGCTTAACTGCAGTGCAGCCTGTTTCCTTCAGGAAGCGTGCAGCATTATACATTGCATCAACAATGCTTGCCTGATAGCTCATAAACGGCATATCGCCAACTACTAAAGCAGTGCTGTTGCCACGCATAACAGCCTTGGTATGATGAATCATTTCATCCATCGTTACAGGGACTGTGGAATTATATCCTAAAATTACGTTACCCAAGGAATCACCTACAAGAATCATATCTACGCCTGCTTCGTTCACGTTGCGGGACATTGCTACGTCGTAAGCGGTTATCATCGTGATAGGCTCGCCCTTTTGCTTCATTTCTTTAATCGTTGCGACTGTTACTTGTTTGTTAGCCATAATATCCTCCAAGCAAATTTCTCAGCTCATCAGCTGCATTTTCGTCAATAGTGCCATTAGCAAGGGCTAGCGAGGTTGTCGCCAGGCCCAGAGAGCAATATGCGGGGATTATCTCTGCCGGTAAAGCAGCAAGATGTTTTGCTACCGTGCTGACATCACCACGGGCAATAGGTCCTGTAAGAACCGCCGCAGGATTTTGCGTAGCCTGCAAATTGGCTGCCGTGCCTTTGAACAATGGCAGCAGTGCCTCCCAGGCAGCTTCGTTGCTGCCGGTCCAGCGCGCCATCAGCTGCGCCGCCATAGCCTCCACCGCTACAGCGTAATTAGAGCAGATGCACGCTGCCGCATGATAGGCCGCACGTTCTTCAGCTGGTACGCTGAACGCTTTACCGCCAAACAGCTCTACGAGCTTTTTGCCTGCGTCCTGCGCTTCGCTGTCACCGTCCAACGCCATATACACACCTGCAAGCTGTGTATTGCCGCCGGCAAAGCTCTGCAGCGGATGCAGGCTGCCTACGTGTGCGCCCAACTGCGTAAGCGGAACCAACGGCTCCAGTCCCACACTGCCGCTTACATGCAGTACAACCTTAGCCGCAGGCGTCAAGCTTTGCGCCAGCTCCTCTGCTACCGTACCAATCAAACGATCCGGTACGGTAAGCAAGAGCACGTCCGCTGCCTGCCACAGCTTTGCGTTATCCGTCACCGGTACGCCAAACTGCTGTGCCAGCTGTGCGCTGTGCTGCTCGGATGCAGCCGTAATGCCGGCCAGCACGCCCGCTTCACGCAAGCTTGCAGCCAAACGGCTGCCAACGCGACCTCCGCCAATAATACCAACCTTCAAGATTGCCCTCCCTTCTGACCACAGGAGACGCTGTGCAAATTCAAGGCTACGGATTTGCCGATTAATGCCGAAGCATATAAAAAAGCGCATTCCGGTACGGAATGCGCATAGTTAGCCTGTTTGCGTCTTCGTCCCGGTCTTATAGATCCAAGCGAGTATTGACTTAAAATTTTTCAGAAGTAAGCTTTACTGTTAACTGCTCCAGCTCATCCTAAATGCTACTGTGCATCAGTAAATTTTACCGCACTTATAATAGCATAGAACCGCGCAGTTTGCAAGCAAAATATGCTATAATGAAAGAAAAATGCAAGGAGGTCATCAGCATACCCTATGTAAACATCAAAATCACCAAAGAAGGTAACGTTACCCCGGAGCAGAAGCGCGCTCTCATCGAAGGCGCGACCAATCTTCTGCACGATGTTTTAGGCAAAAACAAATCCACCACTGTTGTCACCATCGACGAGGTTGATACAGATAACTGGGGCATCGGCGGCATACCGGTAACCGAAATCCGTAAAAACGCAGCAGCAAAAAAATAATTTTTTCTACCTATTTTAATATAAACAACGTTAACCACAAAATAAGCAAAGATTGACAGTTATAACCACAAAATATAGCTGTCAGTCTTTTTTTATGCCCAACCGCCATGGTTAACCATACTATTTTGCTAGGTTGACATTAAAATTTTCACAGCGTATACTTAAGCTATAGCAAAGTTAACCATGTAGAATCTTAAGTTAACCAAAATAAATTATGAAGGTGAAAATTATGAGTAAAGGTCTTTTCATTACAGCAATCGGAACAGATATCGGTAAAACATATGTTACCGGCCTGCTTGTTAAACGCTTACGCGATGCAGGCGTCAACGCAGGCTATTACAAGGCAGCACTGAGCGGTGCCGAAGAACAGCCTGACGGTACCTGGCTGCCGGGCGACGCAGCCTTTGTTGCCAAAACTGCCAACATCCCGGAAAAACCGGAAAATCTTGTTTCCTACATTTATAAGGAAGCAGTTTCTCCGCATCTGGCAGCACTGCGCGAGGGCAATCCCGTAGAAATGGAAAAGATTGAAGCTGATTATCAGGCTTCCCTTGCCAAATATGATTACGTTACCATGGAAGGCAGCGGCGGCATCATCTGCCCCATCCGTTGGGATGAAGAGCACATCCTGCTCGAGGACATCATCAAAAAGCTCAACTTAGGCGTACTGGTCATCTCCAACGCAGCGCTCGGTTCCATCAATAACTGCGTACTGACCATCTCCTACCTCAAACAGAAAAACATTCCCGTCCGCGGCATCATCCTTAACAACTATGACGGCAGTAACTTCATGCAAGCCGACAACAAGCGTATGATGGAAGAAATTACAGCGGTCCCCGTACTTGCCTGCGTACCGCCGAACGCCAGCGAACTGGATATTGATGTAGAAGTGCTTAAAGGATTATATAAATAAGTAGCAATTACCCCCTTTAGTCTCGCTAAAGCTCGACAGTTCCCCCAAGGGGGAACCAAGAAAGTCTCAATTACACGCTCTTGCCTGCCCCTACGGGGAAGGTGCCGAACAACGTGAGGCAGAAGGGGAAATAAACAATCATTGGACAAAACTCAGGAGGAAGAAAAAATGAACGATAGAGTAGCAGATTTACAAAAAAGAGATTTAGCCCACATCTGGCATCCCTGTTCCCAAATGAAGGACTACGAAACCTTACGTCCCATCATCGTTGACCACGCTAAAGGCCCCTACCTCTACGCAGCCGACGGCACCGAATACCTCGACATCATCAGCAGCTGGTGGTGCAACCTCTTAGGTCACTGCAATCCCAAAATCAACGCTGCCATCAAAGAACAGATTGAGCAATTAGAGCACGTTATCTTCGTTAACTTCACCCACGAGCCTGCTATCAAGCTGTGCGAAGAGCTAGTTGAGGTTCTCCCCAAAGGCTTGAACAAATTCAACTTTGCCGATAACGGCTCCTCTTCTGTAGAAATCGCACTGAAAATTGCCTTCCAATATCAGCTGCAGACCGGTCACCCGGAAAAACAGCGCTTCATGTGCCTCAGCGAAGGCTATCACGGTGAAACCATCGGCGCTCTGTCCGTAGGCAGCATGGACCTGTTCGCACAGATGTACAAGCCCATGATGATGAACAACATTCATGTAAAAGCACCAGACTGCTACCGCTGCCCGTTTGCTAAAGACCGCGAGCACTGCCAATGCGAATGCTTCAAATTTGCAGAAGAAGCATTTGCTAAGTATGCCAAAGAAACCGCTGCTATCATCGTTGAGCCTATCGTTCAAGGCTGTGCAGGCATGCGTATCTATCCGCCTCTCTACCTGCAAAAGCTGCGTAAGCTCTGTGATGCATACGGCGTACTGCTGATTGCCGACGAAATTGCTACCGGCTTCGGCAGAACAGGCAAAATGTTCGCCTGCAACCATGCCGGTATCACCCCGGATATCATGACTATCAGTAAAGCACTCACCGGCGGTTACCTGCCGATGGCTATTGTGTGCACCACAGACAAGATTTACGATGCCTTCTATGACGATTACAACAAAGGCAAGCAGTTCATGCACAGCCACACCTATGCCGGTAACCCCATAGGCTGCGCTACCGCCCTCGCTGTACTCAAAATTATGAAGGAAGAAAAAATTCTTGAGCATGCTGCCGAAAAAGCAACGTACTTCCATAATGCACTCATGGATACCTTCGGATCTCACAAGAACATCGGTGAAATCCGTCACATCGGCCTGATTAATGCTATGGAGCTTGTTACCGATAAGGATAAAAAAATCGGCTTCGACGGCAACCTGCGTATAGGCTACGAAATTTACAAAAAAGCACTTACCCACGGCCTGCTGCTGCGTCCTCTGGGTAACGTAATCTACTTCAACCCGCCGTTGAATATTGAAAACAAAGATTTGGATAAGGCCATAGCACTGGCTAAACAATCTATGGATGAGGTTTTAAAATAAGGAGCGAGTAAATGAAAGATTTGAGTATGAAAGAGCTGACTACTATCGCTTTATTAGGTGTCTTGATTCTGATTTCAGGTTCTTTTAAAATCCCTTCGCCAATTGCCGGTGGCGAATTCCAGTTATCTGCACCAATCGCCGTACTCATCTGCGCCTGCTTCGGCTTTAAGCGCTACATTATTGCAGGTATCCTTGCAAGTATGCTCGGTATGATGCTCGGCATGCACAACATCATCAACGTACTTGTGCAGATGGTGTTCCGCGTTGTTGCCGGCGGCACCATGGCACTGTTCGGTACAAATCTGCTTACCGTTGCTGTCAGCGGCCCGCTCGGAACCTTCGCCGCTCGCCTCGTGCTGTGGCAGGTTACCGGTGTAAACTGGATGGTACTCACCGCCGCAGCCTTCCCCGGTATGATTTTTACCGCAGTTGCCGCCGGTGCATTTTATAAGCCCGCAAAACAGCTACTTACCAAGGTTGCTTTGCTCAGAGGCTGATAAATAACAGCAAAAAGAGGCTCTCCTTAGGGAGAGCTGGCGCCCGTCAGGGCGACTGAGAGGGGTCTGTATTCTTTGCGTTAAAGAATAACGTGAAGTTTTGCACACCCCTCTCCGTCATCGCTATGCGATGCCACCTCTCCCCAAGGAGAGGCTTTTCATCAGCTAATTTTGCCAAACACCGAATTCAAAACACAAAGGAGATTCCCTATGCCTTTATACAGCATCAAAATGCGCGCATCCAAAGGTGATTTACATGTCAGCGGCGCAGAACGCATTATCCTGCAACCCGATATCAGCAACGCTGTCAGCGCCCTTACCGAACGCGCTCTGCACCACGGCCTTGGCCGAGCAGACTTCATCAACGTCAAAATGGAAGAGGTCGCACCGGAAAAGCTGCAATACCTCGACGCTCTGCCCGTCAGCAAACGTCCTGCAGACACGGTAGAAGAAACCTATAAAATCATGAAGGAAATGCTCTGCGAGCTGGGACTAAAAGCCAAGGCAGATGCATTAATCGACCTTCTGCGTCACAACCATCCTATGCGCGGCGCCGTACTCTACGACGTAGCTACCAGCCAGCGCCTTGAGCCTGACCATGAGCGCGGCATCCGCGTAACCTATATGGACGCTGAAGGTGCAGCGAGCAACTGCAGCAGTAAAAACCACTTCCGCGAGGCCATCGTACTGGCCACCAAGGTTGTAAATGCTCCCGGCATTATAGCAGAACTGTGCCTTTCCGATGATCCCGATTACCTCGTCGGCTACCTTGCATCCTTAAAGCATGGTTATGTACGTCTCATGCCGATGAAGGAAATGGGCAATTCTCATGGCGGCCGTGTCTTCATCTTTGACAGCAGCAAGGCTAAAGCCGAGGATGCTATCAACTATCTGGAAAAACAGCGTGTGCTTGTACGCGGACTGCCTGTTGAAAAGCCCGCTAATCCTAATCCGGAGCAGATTTTTGCTGACGAGCTGAAACAGCTCAAGGAGCAGAATCTTTACCGCTCCCTGCGTACTATGGACAGCGAACAAAGTAAGTACGTTGAAATGCACGGACGCAAGGTTTTGATGCTGGCCTCCAACAGCTATCTTGATTTGGCAGCAGATGCCCGCGTTAAGCAAGCCGCTGCCGAAGCTGCGCTTCAATGGGGCGCAGGCAGCGGCGGCAGCCGTCTGACTACCGGCAATACCGCACTGCACGAAGCACTCGAAAGCAAGCTGGCACAGTTCAAGGGTACGGAAGCAGCACTGGTCTTCAACACAGGCTACATGGCCAACGTCGGCATTATTTCCGCCATTTGCAACAGTGAAAGCGTTATCTTCAGCGACGAATACAATCACGCCAGCATCATCGACGGCGCACGTCTTTCCAAAGCGCGCATCGTTGTCTATAAGCACAATGATATGCAGGACCTGGAAGCGAAAATCCTTGCCACCCCCTGCAGCAAAGGATTGATTGTCAGCGACGCAGTTTTCAGCATGGATGGTGATATTGTTGACCTGCCTGCACTCGTCGCACTCGGCAAAAAATATCATCTGCTCACGATGATTGACGAAGCACATGCCACCGGCGTTATCGGCAAAACAGGTCACGGCACCGTTGAGCATTTCGGCAACACCGTCCGCCCGGACATTCTCATGGGTACGCTCAGTAAAGCACTTGGCGCCGAAGGCGGTTACGCCTGCGCCAGCAAGGTGATTATCGAATATCTCAAAAATAAAGCACGCAGCTTTATCTTCGCCACCTCCCAGACTCCCGCTACGCTCGCCGCTGCGTTGCGAGCTACGGAAGTGCTGGAGGAAGAACCACAGCGTGCGCAAAATCTGCAGCATAACGTAGAGTTTTTCTTAAACGCATTGCACGCTGAAGGCGTAGAAGCCTACTCTCCCACCGCCATCATTCCTATTATCATCGGTGACGAGAAGTCCGCTCTGCAGGTTGCAGATGAGCTGCTGGCAAACGGCGTGCTCGCCCCCGCCATCCGCTACCCGACGGTAGCAAAGGGTACTGCACGCCTGCGCGTTGCCCTCATGGCAACGCATACCGAAGCGGAGCTGTCGCAGACAGCGAAGCTGATCGGTGCAGCAATCAGAAAGTATAAAAAATAAAGCACAAAAAAGGCAAGGCCTAGGAAACAAACCTCCTAAGACCTTGCCTTTTAATTTTTATAAACCAACTTTTTCAGGCACTGTTATTTATGCTCAGCCACATCCTCGGCATCAAGCACCTTTATACCATGTGCAGAAAGTAACTTGGCGAACACGCCCTGCCCTTTTATCTTCTTGCCGCTGAAGCTGCCGTCATAAATCTCCTTCACGCCGCAGCTGGGACTGCGCGACTGCAGAATTGCCAAATCCACCTTGTTCTCCAAAGCAACTGCCAACGCCGCCTGCGCCCCCTTGCGAAACTCCGCATCCACGCTTACGCCTTCCTTGTTCGTCACTACGCCGTCAACAATTTCTGCCGGCAAGCGAGGCGTAGACAGCCCGCTCAACTGCTCCGGGCAAACACCAATCACCTCATGGCCTTCGATAAAATCCAGTACGCTTTGATTTAAGTTATTACCACCGTTATACTTACAATTTTTGCCTAATAAGCAGGCACTCACAAGAATCTTCAAAGAAACATTCCTCCGTTACTGTAAAAATAAGCTGCTAGCATACCGGATGCTAACAGCTTATTTTCATGTTTATTCTTCCTTGCTGATTTCTACAGGAATTTCCGGCATCTTGCCGTCAATGCTGATGTTTTTATTAACCTTAGCATCATAGGTTTCACTCTTGGCAATCTCCTGCAGGTCAATCCCGGTAGCACTCTTCACTGTATCGAAAACCTTCGCCATTACAGAAGGAACATTGCCGGAAAGACTGCCCATACCGCCTTCACCGTAAAGCGTAATCTTGTCCACCTTACTGAGCGGAGCAGCAACCTCTTTAGCAACCTGCGGCAGAACCTCAATCGCCATCTGAGCCATCGCAGCCTGACCATATTTCTTCATAGCCTCGGCTTTCTTATCCATAGCGGCAGCCTCTGCTTCGCCCTTCGCCTTGATAGCGGCAGCCTCAGCCTCACCTCTTACTCTGATAGCATAAGCCTCTGCATCGCCTTTAGCCTTGATAGCAGCAGCCTCCTGCTCCATAGCATATCTTTGCGCCTCTGCTTCACGCTGCCTTTTGGCCTGCTCAGCCAAAGCATCCTGTTCAACTCTGTATTTGTCAGCATCAGCCTGCTTCTGAATAGTAGCAGCCAAGATTTGTTCTTTTACCAATACCTCCTGCTTTTTCAGGTCAGCTTCACGCTCAGCCTTAGCAATCTGTGCGTTCACAGTTGCCACCTCAATTGATTTTTGCTGTTCCTGCTGTTGAATAGCATAAGCAGCATCTGCCTCTGCCTTTTTAATATCGGCAGTACGCTTCAGTTCGCTCTTGGCAATAGAAAGCTCATTCTGACGCTGTGCAATCGCTAAATCAGCATGCACCTGTGCATCATTAGCCTCTTTCTTAGCCGCAGCCTCGGCAATAGCCACATCGCGCTCGGCAACAGCCTTGCTGATAGATGCATCCTTGCGGATTTTCGCCGTATTATCTGCGCCCAAATCGACAATCAGACCGTTATCATCAACAACGTTCTGAATGTTACAGCTCAGAATGCTGATGCCCAGCTTTTCCATATCTTTAGCAGCCTTTTTCAGCACCTCATCGGAGAAGGAATCACGGTCAACGTTAATCTTCTTCAAATCCAGCGTACCGATAATCTCACGCATATTACCCTCAAGAGAATCCTGCAGGCTGCGCGTAATATCTGCCGGCTCCATATTCAAAAAGTTGCGCGCTGCCAGATAAATACCGTTTTCCTTATCAACAATAATCTTGGCAACCGCATCAACCTTAACATTGATAAAGTCATTGGTCGGAACGCTTTGACTGGTTTTGATATCTACGGACATCTGACCCAGATAAAGCATATCCACGCGCTCCAGCAGCGGAATTTTAAAGCCGCCGATACCGATAAGAATACGCGGATTCTTCGTAATACCGGAAATGATATACGCCACGTTTGGCGGTGCCTTTACATAACAAGTCTTGGCCGCAATAATAAATAAAACCAGGAAAATAATAATGAGAAAAACAATTCCGTAAGTCAAAACAATTCCCCCTTTATTATATAAACACTCTAATTAAATGATAACATAAGCAAAAGTGAAAGGCAAGGGAATTATTTGTTGCATTTTGAACATTAGTACAATGTATTAAAAGTATACGATAAAAACAGGATAATCTTTTTACAGCAATTAATCCAACAATCAAAAAAGTTTTGGAACGATTCTTCAAAGCTGTGCGGTCTTGCTAAGTTAGGCAGAGCAACAATTCACAAACACATCAAAATATGTTCCATGTCAACAATTAAATACCTTACGTTGACAACAAAATATGCTCGTGGTAAAATCATCATAATTTATCAGAGGAATTGTAGCGCTCAAGCTATTGAAGCGGGATAAGATTCAAACGAATTTCATCCCGCTTTTTTAGATAAATTATGGCAATATTCAACCCATAAAAGCTCTCATAGCTACTTATGTAACGAAAGGAGTTTTTAACAATGCAAATCAACAAACCCGAAAATACTTTACAAAATATTTCTGTCGGCAACAAAGAAATCAATGCAGCGCGCGTAGCCTTTTTCCTGCCAGGCTTCGTCATTTCCACCTGGGCACCGATGATTCCCATGGTCAAAGCTCGCCTGAACCTTGAAGCGGACGTACTAGGCCTTTTGCTTCTGTGTATCGGTATCAGCGCCTTTATCTTTATGCCTCTTGCCGGCGCACTCGTACAACGCTACGGCTGTAAAAAAGTCGTTATCGCAGGAGCAACACTCATGGCACTAAATTCCGTGCTGCTTTCTTGCCTGCCAAACATCTGGAGCTATGCCATTGCGCTTGCTGTCTTCGGAGCAGTCATGGGCGCAACGGATGTCAGCATGAACACCAATGCCGTTATTGTGGAAAAGCTTGCCAATCGCAGACTGCTCAGTGGTATGCATGCCTTTTGGAGTATCGGCTGCTTTGCCAGCGCAGGTCTTTTCAGCGTTCTGGCATCTTCAGGCTTAGATGTAACACTCATCGCCGCCATGCACTGCGCTATTGTCTTAGCACTGCTGGCAGTTTTCGGCCGTCACTTACTGGATTATAAAAGTCCCGGCGGTGAAAAGGCCTTTGCTATCCCGCGTGGCATCGTTATCGTTTTAGGCATTCTCGCCTGCATCTCCTTCCTCGTTGAAGGTGCAGTTATGGATTGGAGCGGCGTACTGCTCACCGAAGTAAAAAATATGGATATAGCGTTGGCAGGCACAGGTTACGCTATCTTTTCCGTTGCTATGCTCATCATGCGTCTTTTAGGCGATAAAACTGTACAATTTTTAGGCGAACAAAAAGCTGTTATCGGCGGCAGCATCGTCACGGCAGCAGGCTTTGCGCTCGTAGTTGTTTTAGATAACCTGTATCTCAACGCCTTTGCCTTCATTCTCATCGGCCTTGGTTGTGCCAATATTGTCCCTGTATTTTATTCGCTCTTAAAATACCAGAAGGACATGCCTATCAGCGCTGCGGTAACTTCTGTAACCAGTTTAGGTTATACAGGTGTTATTCTAGGCCCCGCACTTTTAGGCTTTGTCGCCCACGGTATCAATATCAGCGCGGTATTCGAACTGGTTGCCTTATTGCTTGTCATTGAAGCAGGAATTGCCAAGTACGTTTTCTGCAAGCTGAAAATGTAAAATGCGTCATATATCAAAACGAGCCGGTTTTAGTCAAAATGCTAAAGCCTGCTCGTTTTTGATTGCAAAAGTTTTGGGAAAATTTTTCCTAAAACTTGGCGATTCTGTATAGTTTTAGGAATTATTTTCCTAAAACTTTTGTATTTACTAAGTTTCAGACTTAAAGGTCGGAATGTTTGGCACGCCAAGAATTCTTTATGAAATCAAATATGCGCTCACGCAGTACGTAAAACGCATCAAGAAAAATAAGCTACCAGCACGTCACAAGACACGCTAACAGCTTATTTTTAAACAATATTATGCTTTACCAATTCAACAACATCGAGATTATGTTTCCTGATGTCTTCATCTGCTTCCATCTTATCAATACTCCACCAGGAATATTTCCTATCACCTATCATAAAGCTATCTGCCTGAAGCTTTTTCGGCAGCTTCTTAATATTTGCCTGATATAAAGTATGCGCATAAACCTTCTGTACCTTATCGCTCACAGAATATTTCGTCCGTAGCTCAAATCCCTTGCGTTCAACAGTGATCAGCTCTGGAGCAACCTGTAAATCAGAACTTAGGCGCTTAATGATATTAGCAACATTATCCTCTTCTACTACCTGAGTTTTATAATTAGGGAACAGATTCAGCCCCCATCTATTATCATAATAAAGCAGATAACGGTGAGAATATTTATTAAATGTATCTTTAATAGCGATAAGCGAAAAAGGATGCTCAATTTCATTAAGATTTTCGATATCATGCTGCAGTAAATCTGCATTATATGTATTTTTTATTGCTTTTACCATTGCGCACCCACTCCAATAAAGGCCAAAGCCACCAACAATTATAACTATTACTTTTGCCCACAAGGAAGTTTCAGGCGAGGCAGAAAAACCACCATACATCACGAATAAAGCATTAGCAACGTTACAGCTTTGGTCTAACTTTTTATATCCAATATCTTCTTGTTTTCGTTGTAAAAGGGCTTCAAGTTTTGTACTATCAATCAGTAACTGCAAAGAACTCTCTCCTTTACACTAATATAGATAAGTATATCACAGAGCCGTAATCGGAGCAAGAATATTGAGTATACCATAGTTCAATATGTAATTAAGCAAACAATCCCGTAAATTGCATCAAAACGAAAACTAACGTAAATTGCAAGAACAAGTTTGCACATTTTTCCTAATCAAACAGAATAAATTTCATCCAGTTTAGCTTCAAACAACTCATCAGGGATTTTATCTTCAAAGATCTTATGGCGAGCTCTCTATTTAATAACCGTACCAACTATAAGTAGAATAAAAAATATTAATAGAACTAAACAGCCGTTACATCCACCTGATATACCATTAGATTCTTTATTGTCCTCTTCGTTCCAAATTAGTTCTTGATTACATACCGGGCACTTAAGCAGTCCTTTTAAAACAGAACGACCACAAGACGGACAAATATACTTAGTATTGTCTACAGGCTCTTTATTTGTAGAATCTTCATCAGGCAATTCTTGATTACAAATAGGGCACTGAAGCAGTCCTTTTAAAACAGAACGACCACAAGACGGACAAATAATAGACTTTGTATTAGCAGATTCCTGTTTTAAAATAATCACTCTTTTAGGTTTCTGATTATTAATAGAACCGTTCACTGCAAAACTCTGCTCAGAAGTGCTATCAGTATCAAGTGCTATCCTTTCACCACATTTAGGACAAAATTTCATCTCCAGAGATAGCTGTCTACCACACTTTCGGCAAAATCTTACCTCCCCAACAACTGAAGCATTACTATGCCGTTTATTCCATTCAGCATTTACTTTAGTTTTCAATTGCTGAAAGGCATCATAATTACCGGAAGTCCTGTTCATAAACTGCTCAGCCATATTAAGGACCTTGCGAGCCTTCTCGTTACTGCCTCCCTTGTCGAATCCCGCGCCGAACCACCATAAAACAGTACCATAGAAATCCCGTAGTTCATAATTCCATACATTATTATTTTCAAGGAACTGATAATCTTCAGCGACTTCACCATAAAATTCATTCAGAAGATTGTCACATAAAGATACAACCTCACCACCTGCGCTGCTATTATAAACTCTTTTATTAAGCAAATCCATATAATACTTACAAGAGTTTGCAAATCTATTGGAAACAATAACAACCTGCTTAGAAAACTCCTGCCTGTCAGCACGCATTTTCTGTTCACGAACATACTCGGCCGCTTCTCTGTCAGCTTGTTCATGAGCAGCATAACTTTTGGCGTTTGCCAAACGGATATCATAAGCTTTCCTTTCATCAAGATTAGACAACACTGAATAAGCCTCATTAATCTCCATCATCCTGCTTCTAGCTATATTAGCAGCAACCTTAGTCACATCAGGATGATACTTCTTTGCCAATACAACATATGCTTTCTTAATAACATCCTGCGAAGCCCTAGGATGTACCTCTAATATCTCATAATAATCCTTCACATCAAAACACCTGCCTATTACAAACTTACTTGAAAATATCCTCTACCATTTCATAAGCATGATGAAACCCGTTATAACTAATACAGGGATTGATAAATAAATACCCAATATTAAATGAGCTATAAAACAAATTCCTGTACAAATCCATGCGACTTTATCGTTATCTTCCCATTTTCCGAACTTTTTCACCATAAAGTACTGAATAACGCTTACCACAGAAGCGCCTATTAGTAAACCTATTAAAAACGGAACCTGCTTAAAAAATGTTTTACCAGCTATTTTTCCGATAGCACCAGCCACAAGAAAGAAAAACACCCATATAATAGTCAATAACTTGTCCTTTATCCAAACTAATTTACCATTCGTTTCTGATGCCTTACCCAAAATATCATTATATTCAGGAGTTGAATCTGTTTGCTGCCTAACATCATCAAACTTAATTACTTTACTACCACAAACGTGACAAAACAACGAGTCATCAGAAAGTTTGGCTCCACACTTTGAACAATACATTTAAATCACCTTATATCTTATTTCTTTTTACTCAAATTTCACATATCGAAAACCGTATTTCGTGAAAGCTCCTTACATCATATAGCTCAATCCTAGACTATAATTTAATTTACTAAAACAGCGTAATTTATACGATTTTGCGACTTTCTTGATGCGGAAAATTTGAATTAATAAATACAAACGTGTCATTAAATTTTAGCTTTTGTATATATAGTTTAACAGTTCACTTAAATATTTCCCAATATACTTTTAAAATATCATATTCTGCTTCTGCAAAAGTCCCAGGTATTATATCTGTAAACGAACTATATTCATTCCTATAAGAATCAATCATTTCATTTTTATCATTATATATAGCAATACTAATTGTTTTAGTTGCTCTACAATCAAAATCCATAACAACTCTTTCTAAAGAATGAGTATTATCCTCTGTCATATAATACATAACCCAATAATTAACGCACCGATGCCCATTATGTGAGTATTCATATGTCTTGTAATATTTTAATGTTTCGCTATCAATCCATCCACCTTGCATATCTGTAGAATCGACCCAAAGCCATCTAGGTGGTTGTGGCGGTTCAAAAGCAAAAACACAACTTGGAATCAAACTTAATAAAAATAATATTAAGCCAACAATTTTCTTATTCATATAGCTACTCACTTCCTATTAACTTTATATATTGCATCTAAATTTTTATTATACACACAGCCCTAATATCGCTAATATTATCATAAAAAATGACAATTGCCCCATTAAATAAGGAGTAAAAACAGTATTAGCCAATACCCCTAAAATAAAAGCTAATATCAATGCATGTTTAAGTAAACTTATCCGCAAATTTATTCCTTTTTTCTCCACAATAATCTTAACTAATTTTACCAAAACAAGCATAGTCACAAATAAGCCTATAGTACTACCAATAAAGCTGCCAATCCAATAAGACATATCCGTTCCCCATTCAATTAAAATAAAAAACGCTAAAATTATGATTATTATTATCGCTAATCAACAAGCTATATTTAGCATTTTTATATAATTTATTCTTTTTTCTGTTTGCATCGCACCTTTTATCCCAGCAACTAGAGCAAAACTGATGCATGCAATTACAATAATAGCTATCAGCTTAACCCAATTTTTATATTGAAAAGCCATCTTACCTTGTCTCCAAGCAATAATCAATATTGTCAAAGCTAATGAATTAAAGAAAAATGTCCAAGATAATATTGGTAAAAACAATAAAACTACAATAGTTATTATCCATGTCTTTTTATTACTAACTTTTTCATTACCAGAATTTAAAGGAGTACTATTAATACTTATGCCACTGCCACACTTATAACAGTACTTAGAATCATTTGGTATTTTTTGTCCACATTTATTACAATACACCTTTCTCACGCCCTTATTCTAGCAATAATTTCACAAAATATTTAAAACTTCTTTTGCTTTAGCATGTCCTTTAGAAGCAGCTTCTTTTATCAAGCTTTTTCCTTTTAATGCATCTACAGGTACTCCTTGACCAATATAATAAGCCACTCCTAATACATATAATGCATCTATATTTCCTTTATCTTTAGCTAACTCTAAATATTTCACAGCCTCTTTTTGATTCTTCTCAATTCCTATACCCCAAAAATACATCCTGCCTACATTATACATAGCATTTGCGATATTTTCCTTATATTCTTCACTAGAAAACACATCTTTATTAGAAGCAACCTGATGAAATAATTCAAATGCTTTCTTTTTATCTTGAGCAGTACCTTTTCCTTGTTCGTACATTCTTGCTAAGTTTATTGTAGCTAACAAATTACCTTTAGCAGAGGCTTTATCATACAACTTAAATGCTTCATTTAAATCTCGCTGTACACCTTCTCCTCTATCATAACAAACTGCTAGATTATTCATAGCTGCTGCATTACCATTATCCGCTGCCTTTCTATACCAAGAAACGGCCAATTTTAAATCCTTATCAACACCTTCTCCTTGAGAATATGCCCATCCCATTCTAAACTGTCCATAAACACTACCATTATCCGCTGCTTTTTGAAACCATTCTAATGCCTTTTTAAAATCTTTTACTACTCCATTACCACTATAATAGCAATAACCTAATTCTGCTTGAGCATCAGCATGACCATGAGTTGCTGCTTTCTCTAACCATTTAACTTTTTCTGCTCCATTCAATGATGCTCCTATCCTATATTCTGCATTAGCATCTCCTAGCATTGCTGATATTTTAGTACCAAATTTAACCTCTGGCCCAGCTTCTATACTAGCATTAACACTATATACTCCTACACCTATAAAAGCTATGATAGCTCCTATAATTACCAATCGCTTTTTTGTATTTTTAAGGTCGTTTTGATATTTTTCTTCATCTGTTAACTCATGAATATTTGAGTTAGAATTATCAACCTGATTATTGATTCGTGCTTCTTCAATATTTTGTTTAGCACCACATACACTGCAAAATGCAGAGCCTTCGGGTATTTTCTCTCCACAATTTTTACAGAACATAAATAATACCTCCCTAAATTCATTACGCCTACCAACTACCATAAATTCACTATAGCTAAAATGATATGCCTCATACCTCAATTATATTCATCATTTCTGCCACTGTCAATTCAAAGTGATAGCACTATGAAAGTATACAGATTTCTGTATGAAATATATCATTATAGGTAACACATTTCCACTAAAAAGGAGATTTTACCTATGCCTTCACTATTACCAATATTCTCTCTGCGTATTCCAGAAGAGCTGTTGGACGAAATAAAGCAAATAGCTTCTGAAAACTGTCGTTCAACTAATAAGGAAATTGAATATGCCCTGATGCAATATGTCAAGCAATACCGTAAAATGCATCAAAACGAAAACTAAGCTGCCAGCAAGTCTTCATGACCTACTGACAGCTTATTTTTATTGTTCTCGTTCAACCTCAAAGCTCTTTCCCATAACATCAACGTCAGCGCTACGGCGACTGGAACAGACGACAGGCCTGTCAAAATACTCTTGTTCCCCATAGTTATATAATAACGGAACGATGACGCGACTTTTAGACAAAAACGCTCCCCTACTACCCACCGATAGCAAGAGAGCGTTCTCTTTATCTGTTTATTTACTTTTCTGCTGCAGCGCTTTTCACAACCGCCTTAGCAGCCTTTTCAAACTTGGTACGCGCCAACATCACAAAATGTCCGCAACCACAGCATTTCATGCCAAAGTCCATACCCGTACGGGTAATTTCCCACTCATCACTGCCACAGGGATGAGCTTTTTTCATTTTGACGATATCGCCTACATTAACATCCTTACCGGAAAGCATTATTCAATACCGTCCAAAGTCATTACGTCACTGACCTCATAGCCTGCTTCACGGATTTGCTCAATTATATCCATACCATTATTATTGAGAGCGGCACGAATGGTAACTTCAGCGGTACCATCACCATTTTGCTTGGTAACCAGAGAAATAATATTAATGCCGTCTTCCTTCATAATGTTGGAAATTTCCGCAACAACACCAACCTTGTCAGGTGCTTCGATAGTAATACGCAGGCAGTTGCGGTTCATACCCATAATTTCTACGATAGAACGGAAGATATCGCTGCGGGAAACAATACCGCAAAGCTTATTCTCTTGGTTAACAACCGGCAGAGCATTGACTCTGTATTTATACAGTTTGTAGGCAACATATTCGATAGTATCATCCGCTTCAACGCTTATAACGGAACGCTTCATAACATCCTTAACCTTCAAGCGTCCCAGCAGATAATTAGCCTCATAACGAGAAAGGGTGCTGCTGTCACTGGGAGAAGCTTTGCCGATATCATCACTAGTAATAATGCCGCGTACACGCTGCATATCATCTACAACCGGCAGGCTGATAAGTCTTTTGCCACGCATAATTTCGCGTGCTTCCAAAATGGATTGATCCTCACGTATGGTAACAACAGGTTCAGTCATAATATCTTTTACTAACATATGAGTTTTACCTCCTTTGACTATAGAACACAATCATTTTAATATAATCATTTTCACTTTAAGGCAGCTATGAAGCAACCCGACGCATTTGTATATTAATCAGCCGCCGAGATATGCTTTGCGAACAGCCTCGCTGCTTGCCAGCTCCTTAGCTGTACCACTCAGAGTAATACGTCCTGTTTCCAGAACGTACGCCTTATCAGCGATGGACAACGCCATATTAGCGTTCTGCTCAACCAACAGCACTGTAGTCCCGCTCTCGTTGATTTCCTTTATTATATTAAAAATTTCCTTTACAAGCAAGGGGGCAAGACCCATAGAAGGCTCGTCCAACAGCAGCAGCTTAGGACGGCTCATCAGCGCACGGCCCATAGCCAGCATCTGCTGCTCGCCACCGGAAAGCGTACCGGAAAGCTGGTCCTTACGTTCCAGCAGACGCGGGAATTTTTTAAAGACATCATCCATGTCCTTGGCAATTCCGTCCTTATCCTTACGCAGATAAGCACCCAGCTCCAGGTTTTCCAGAACAGTCATATTAGCAAAAACATGACGGCCCTCAGGAACCTGGCACAGGCCCATGCCGACAATTTTATGCGCCGGTACACCGGCAATGTCATGACCTTCATATAAGATTTTACCGGTCTTCGGTTTCATCAGCCCGGAAATGGTGCGCAATGTGGTAGATTTACCGGCACCATTTGAACCGATCAGCGCTACGATTTCACCATCGGGAACATCGAGGCTGATACCTTTGATAGCGTGAATCGCGCCATAATATACATTGATATCTTCAACAGTTAACATCAGTTGATAACCTCCTCGCCCAAGTATGCTTCAATAACGCGTGCATTTTGTTTGATTTCATTCGGAGTGCCTTCGGCAATTTTCATACCGTATTCCAGTACATAAATACGCTCGCAAACACCCATTACCAGGCCCATATCATGCTCAATCAGCAGGATGGAAAGATTAAATTCCTTACGAATCCAGCGGATCATTTCCATAAGCTCCTTGGTTTCCTGCGGGTTCATACCGGCAGCAGGCTCGTCCAGCAGCAACAGCTTCGGCTCGGTAGCCAAAGCACGCGCAATTTCCAGACGACGCTGCTTGCCATAAGGCAGGTTCTTAGCTACCTCATGTGCTTCTTGCTCAAGATGGAAGATTTTCAGCAAATCAAGAGCCTTTTGTGTAATGAATTCCTCTTCGCTGAGATATTTGCCATCACGGACGATAGCATCAGCCAGATTATAGGTTACGTGCATATTATAAGCAATTTTTACATTGTCGATAACGCTCAGCTCGGAGAACAGGCGAATATTCTGGAATGTACGCGCCATACCCATCTGCGTAACCTGGTAAGATTTTTTACCGCTGCTTTGCTGACCGTTAAAATATACCTTGCCTTCTGTCGGTGTATATACACCGGTAATCATGTTGAAGGCTGTTGTCTTGCCGGCGCCGTTAGGACCGATAAGGCCAATCAGTTCTCCCTCGTCGATATGCATGGAAAGATTGGAAACGGCACGCAGGCCGCCGAAAATCATGGATACATTATCTACCTTCAGCAGTTCTGCCATTGTCCTTACCTCCTAATTTAAACATTTTCAAGCTCAATTCCTTGCTGCCGAACAAGCCTTGCGGACGGTACAGCATCAGGATAATCATAGTAACAGAATAGATAATCATACGCCATTCTGGGTAATCCGACAAATAAGCGGAAATGAAGGTCAGCAAGGTTGCACCGGTAATAGCACCGGTCATAGAACCAAGACCGCCCAAAACAACCATGGTCAGAATATCAAAGGAACGCATGAAGGTGAAGGACGCAGGATGCGCCAGGAAGAAGTAGTGGCTGAAGAGCGCGCCTGCAGTACCGGCAAAAGCAGCACCGAAGGTAAAGGCCATTACTTTATATTTAGTAGTGTTGATGCCCATGGTATCTGCAGCAATTTCATTTTCGCGGATTGCCAGGCAGCAACGGCCATAGGAAGAGTTTTTAAAGTTCTTGATGAAGAAGATAATAGCTATCATAATCCAGAAGGTATACGCGAAATTGGTCATACGGGGAATGCCCATCAAACCGGATGCACCGCCGACATAATCAATATTCAGGATGCAGATACGGATAATTTCGCCTAAGCCCAAGGTTGCGATTGCCAGATAGTCACCATCAAGACGCAGCGTCGGCAGACCAATCAAAAAGCCCAGCAAGCCGGCAGCTAAGGTTGCTGCGACAAGACCTGCCTCAAAGGGCATGCCCAGCTTAACCGTCATAATAGCACCGGTATAAGCACCGACTGCCATAAAGCCGGCGTGACCGATAGAGAACTGACCGGTATAGCCGTTAATCAGATTCAAGCTGACTGCAAGAATAATATTGATGCAGATAAGGATAATGTTCAGCTCCCAGAAGGGACCGATTATTTCGCCAAAGAGCAGACCTTGCACGATACCAAAAACGATAACGCAGGCAACAATGGCTTTTAAATCAAATTTTCTAATTGCATTCATACCATGTCACCTCAGACTTTCTCACGAACATTCTTGCCTAATAAGCCGGAAGGTTTATAAAGTAAGATGATAATCAAAATACCGAATGCTGCTGCATCACGGAAGGTAGAGGAAATAAAGCCGCTGACCATTGCTTCTACAACGCCCAGAATAATACCGCCGATCATAGCACCGGGGATAATACCGATACCGCCGAGAACTGCGGCAACGAAGGCTTTAAGACCGGGCATCATGCCCATCAGCGGGTCAATAGAGTTATAGTAAACACCTACCAGCACGCCGCCTGCTGCTGCCAAAGCACTGCCAAGCGCAAAGGTAGTGGAAATTACACGGTCAATGTTGATGCCCATCAGCCTTGCAGCGTCAGCATCATAGGATACAGCACGCATAGCCTTGCCGGCTTTTGTTTTATTTACGATGTAGGTAAGAACTGCCATCAGGATAATAGCGCTCAACAGGATAACCAGCTGCTGACTGTTAGCAACCAGTGGTCCAAGGTGATATACTGTAGCGCCGAATACAGCGGGGAAGGTTCTCGGCTGCGGAGAAACCAGTAGAATCATGCTGTATTCCAGGAAGAAGGATACGCCGATTGCAGTAATCAAAATTGCGATACGCGGTGCATTACGCATGGGGCGGTATGCAACACGTTCAATAATAATACCTGCGATAGCAGCGCCTGCCATCGAGAAAATAATTGCCGGGATAAACGGCAAACCTAATTGGGTAGTAGCGAAAAAGCCAAAATAGGCACCCAACATATAAATATCGCCATGAGCAAAGTTTATCAGCTTAATGATGCCGTAGATCATGGTATAACCCAAGGCGATCAATGCGTAGATACTGCCGAGAGATACACCATTTATCAGCTGCTGAAAAAACTGATGGATAAAAGTCTCCATAATTTACCTCCCTAGAGATTTCAAAGATTTGTGTAAGCGGGACATGCTTACTTAAAAGAAAAGGCTGTTGCTACGCAAAACAACAGCCTCGTTGGTTTTAATCAGATTAACTACTAATGTAAACTATCAGGGATTAACTTTAGTTTTAAAGGTTTGTTTGCCATCTTTATGTTCGATAATTACAGCACTCTTAATCGGGTTATGCTGTTCGTTAAAGGTTACTTCACCGGATACACCCTTGAAGCCTTTAATCTTAGCCATTGCTTCACCGATTTTAGCCGGATCGGCACTGCCTGCGTCCTCGATTGCTTTTGCAACCAGCAGAGTGGAATCATATGCCAATGCTGCAAATACATCCGGGTTGGTGTTGTAAGCTTTTTTGTATTCGGCTACGAATTCTTTGTTCAGATCAGAGGTATCGTCCGGAGAATACAGGCTGGAGAAGAAGGTGTTTTCCAGAGCAGCTTTGCCGGCAATTTCAGGAAGCTTAGCGCTATCCCAGCCGTCGCCGCCTGCCATAGGAACGGTGATGCCCATCTCACGAGCTTGTTTAACGATCAGGCCAACCTCCTGGTAATAACCGGGAATGTAGATGAAATCAGGTTTTGCAGCTTTGATTTTTGTCAAAGTAGATTTGAAGTCGGTATCCTTTTGCAGATAAGCCTCTTCAATTACAACCTGACCGCCGTTTTTAACAAAGTTCTCTTTGAAGAACTGTGCCAGACCTTTAGCATAGTCACTTGTATTATCGATATAGATAGCAGCCCTCTTCACTTTAAGTTCATTAGAAGCAAAGCTTGCCATTACAGTACCCTGGAACGGATCAATAAAGCAGGTACGGAAGCTGTAGGGTTTAACCTGTTTAGTTTTAGGATCAACAGTAACGTCCGGGTTAGTGCCCATAGGTGTAATATCTACAACCTTAGCACCATTGTTGATTGCACCGGATGCGATTACAGCAGAGGATTGGTTAGGACCGATTACTGCTACAACCTTATCCTGAGAAATCAGCTTTTGCATACCATTGGTTGCTTCGGAGGCTTCAGATTTGGTATCAGCAACAACTAAAGAAAGTTTTTTGCCGCCCAGCACACCTTTTTCATTTATTTTTTTCAGTGCCAGGTCGATACCGTTTTTACCGGAGATACCGAAGGATGCGCTGCCGCCGGTCATTTCCAACAGGCCGCCTACCTTAATGGTATCGCCGTCAGCTCCTTTAGAGCCGCCTCCGCAACCTGTCAGCGCGCTCATAAACATAGCGCCGGCTGCTAGTACAGATAACAATTTAGTTACTCTTTTCATGGTTTATTCCCCCTCAGAAATAAATAAATAAAATATATTTTTTATAGAGGGCGCATCTAGTAGACGCGCCCGGTCTAACTTAATAAATAACCCATGGAATAGAAGTCTTGTTATGCTTTCTGATATTTACCTGTAGAATTTTTTATGTTTATTTTTTTGTTAGCAATTACAGGCTGATTTTTTCAACCAGAGTCGGAGTACCGGATTCCAGACCAATAATCAGAGCAGGCATTACCGGGTTGTGGTTAGCATCAAAGGTGAGCTTGCCGCTTGCAACCGGCAGGTCTTTGGTTTCAGCAATTGCTTTAGCCAGTTTGGTGCCATCAGTGGAGCCTGCACGTTTCAGAGCATCTGCCAGAATCAGGCCTGCATTGTAGCCCTGCATTGCGAAGATATCAGGATCTTTTTGATATTTTTCTTTGAATTTCTTGATGAAGTCCTGAACGGATTTGTCTTCGTCTTTAGCATTGAAGGCACTTACATAGTAGCAGCCCTTCAGAGCATCTTTACCGGCGATTTCAGCAAGTTTCGGGCTTTCCCAGCCATCGGAGCCCAGCATCGGGCAGGTAATGCCGATTTCGCGAGCTTGTTTGATAATCTTGGAAACTTCTTCATAGTAACCGGGAACGTAAATTGCTTCCGGATTGGATGCTTTGAGTTTAGTCAGAGCGGATTTGAAGTCAACATCTTTAGCCAGGAAAGCTTCCTTAGCAACAATTTTACCGCCTTTGCCTTCCAAGGTTTTTTGGAATACCTCTGCTAAGCCTTTGGAATAGTCACTGGAGGAATCGTAGAAAATAGCTACGTTTTTAACCTTCAGAGTTTTATCGGCAAATACTGCCATTACCTGACCTTGGAACGGGTCGATAAAGCAGGCACGGAATACGAAATCCTTTACCTTGCCGTTTTCTACGGTAATGCTCGGTGCGGTAGCAGCCGGAGCAATTTGAGGAATCTTATTAGCAGTAGTAATAGGAGTTGCAGCGTTTACGCAACCGCTGGTTGCAGGTCCGACAACAGCAACTACTTTATCTTGGGTAATCAGCTTGGTTACAGCGTTACCGGATTCAGCCGGCTCGGATTTGTTATCGCTTTCAACTACGCTGATTTTTTTACCGTTCACGCCGCCGTTTTTATTAAGTTCATCTACAGCCAGCTTGAAGCCCTCGTTAATGGATTTACCATAGTTAGCAACATTACCAGTTAATTCGAATGCTGCGCCAACCTTAATAGTATCTCCGGTATCAGCTTGTTTCTTTTCTCCGCCACAGCCTGTGAGCAATGCGGCGCACATCATAGCAGCCATAGCTGCAGATGCTAATTTCTTCCATTTTTTCATTTTGAGTCCTTCTTTCCCTTAAAAATAAAATATAAAACACAGTACCGGGAGTGTTCTCAGATTCAACCACTATCCCAGCAACTTTATGTAACCAATTATAGCCGTTATATTACACTTTTGTCAACAAATTTTTTCATGTTCATTGTATACATGGGAATTTTACACGTAAACTGATACATTTTTTATGTTTTCTATTTTTTCGTTTGTTGTTTAGATATTTTTGTATTCCCCAAATAAACTTTGTAGCTTTTGTGTCTTCTTACTGCCTTTATAGCGCTCTGCCTGCAGATAGTGTATAATATAATGCATAAGAATTACTTGCTTTACAAATACAGGCAAGACTATTTATAGAACGAGAGGTATTTATGAACTTTATTGCTTTATTTTTCTTGTGTGTGCGCATGTTTCATTTCATTCATTCCCGCAGAATCGCCTATCTGCTGCAACGCTTTTCCCGAATCTTAGATGAGCGCCGTGCCAACCCCGGCCGCAAGCAGGTCATTATTATCGACGGCAGTGCCACCACTTTTATAATTTACTTTCTGCTGGATGTATTCTTCCTGTTATACTGCATCTGGCTGATGCTGCACGACAATACCTGGACCCCGGGTTTTCTGCTGCTTGTGATTGCAGCACTGGAATCGCTCGCTATTCACGCCCGTATCAGCGGTGCCTATGACGAGGACGAGGAAGGCTTTGTCTATCCCCGCACCTGGGTGCGCTACCTCTGCTTCGGCGAGAGCATGTTTATTCTGCTGAGGCTGTTTGAGGGTGCATAAAAACCATACTTAAATTGTAAAATTGAAAGCAAAAAATCCCGACAGCAGCCTGTCGGGATTTTTCTTACACTATCATTATTTAAATTACAAGAGTCTTTGCTCTTCCTCTGCCAGCGGATAGCTGGACTTACCGTTATCAATATCCTTCGCAAAGCAACGGCTTTCCTCTCTGCCGTAAATGCTGGTCATAATAATACCCTTATTATTCGCATCCGTAAGCAGCAGCGAATAGCTCATTTCACCGCCCATAGCGTCAAAGGCATCATAACGCACAATCTTAATATTCTGCAGACAGTTCTGTACCTGTGCATGCAGCTTCTGATGCTTGTCCTGCAGAGCTGCCAGCTCATTCTGCACCGCACGCAGCTCCTGCAGCGTGTCTGTCAGGACAACGTCAATGTTGGCTTCCTTGCCCTGAGTAAAGAAGTCATATTTTTTTTGCAGCTTATTCAGTCTGCCCTGCAGACTAAAGCACATCCCCAACGCAACCAACACAATAAGCAACAGAACAATAATAATTGCTGCCGAATGTGTATTAACCAAAAGATTGGCCTGTTCCATCAATAAAAGCCCCCTCATACCAAAGCTTATCTAAATTACCGGCCCTTGAAAGCCGTTTTTTCATCTCACTGTCAAACGTCTGAAATCACACATTCAAACGCTTAGGTTCGCCGTTATGCGGCTTATCCTCGTGACGTCCCTGCTGCAGCACCTCATAAATGCGCTCCAGGTCCTCAGCGGAATAATATTCAATGTGAATGGTACCACCCTGGCGTCCCTGCTCATCCAGCTTAGGCACAACCTTAACCTTAGTACCCAAAAACTCTACCAGACGCTGTTCAAAGTCATGGCAGAAAATATCATTCTCGGTAGGCTCACGCTTAGGTTTCTTTTCTTTATTATCCTTAGTTTTGGCTTCTTCCTCGATAAGCTCACGGACAATCTTCAGCTTCTTGCCTTCCTTCAGCTTACGCACAACCTCTTCGGTCATGCGTGAGCTCCAGCCATTGGCAATAATAGCCTCCGCCACCTCGCACATCTGCTCCGGCTTCGGCAGTCCCAAAAGCTGCTTGGCCTGACCCATCGTCAGCACGCCATTAATAATTTGCTTCTGTACCTGCTCCGGCAGGTTCAGAAGGCGCAGAATATTAGTCACGGCACTGCGGCTGCGGCCTACTTTTTCGGCAGTCTGCTCCTGCGTCAGCTTAAATTCCTGCATCAGGCGGCGTAAGCCCTGCGCTTCTTCAATCGGGTTCAGGTCATGGCGCTGAATATTTTCAATCAGCGCAATTTCCATCATCTTGGCATCGTCATAATCCTTAACGATAGCAGGCACCTTGGTAAGTCCGGCTAAGCCTGCGGCACGCAGACGGCGTTCGCCTGCCACCAGCTCGTAGCTTCTGCCCTTTTTGCGCACCACTACCGGCTGAACAACGCCAAACTCCTTAATAGAAGCAGCCAGCTCCTGCAGCTTTTCTTCATCAAAGTTGCAGCGTGGCTGATACGGATTCGCTGCGATATTTTTAATAAGCAGTTCCTGTGCAGCACTTGCAGGCTCCTGCGCCTTTTCTACGGCAGGACTGGTATTTTCGCCGAAAATTGCGCCCAGGCCTTTGCCTAAGCCGCCCTTCTTACTCATCCTCAATCACCTCACGCGCAAAGTCCATGTACACCTGCGCACCCTTAGATTTGCTGTCATAGTCGATAACCGGCTGTCCGTGGCTGGGTGCTTCACTCAGGCGCACGTTACGCGGAATAATCGTCTGATACATTTTTGTTTTGAAGTACTTCTGTACCTCGTTCACAACATCCTGCGACAGGTTTGTTCTGCTGTCATACATAGTCATCAGCACACCCTCCAGCTTCAAAGCCGGATTCAGGTTACGCTGTACCAGCTGAATCGTGTTCATCAGCATAGTAACACCCTCCAGCGCATAAAATTCGCACTGAATAGGAATCATCACCGAGCTGGCAGCAGTCAGGCCGTTGATTGTCAGCAGGCCCAGTGACGGCGGACAATCAATGATAACGTAATCATAATTATGCTTTACTCTTTCCAGAGAGTTTTTCAAACGTCCTTCACGGTTCATCAGCGAAACAAGCTCTATTTCCGCACCGGCAAGCTGGATAGTAGCAGGCACCAGGTCCAGTCCTTTATAGGCTGTGTGCTTAATTACATCCTGCATGGGTACTTCACTGATAATCGCATCATAAATGCATTGCTTAATATCACGTTTATCAAAGCCAAAGCCGCTGGTAGCATTTCCCTGCGGATCACTGTCAATCAAAAGTACCTTGCGTTCCAACGCCGCCAGGCACGCAGCCAGATTTACCGCCGTAGTAGTCTTGCCAACACCACCCTTCTGGTTGGCAATAGCAATTACCTTTACCAATTCGCTTCACCTCGTAGTCATAGTATATCTATTCTATTTTATCACACTTTACGTGCTCATGGGAAAAGAATTTTTGTTTATTTAATTTTGTACGCTGCTCCAGCGCCTCCCAACAGCAAAAAGCGCAGCACGCTTTCGCTTGCTGCGCTCAGATTGCAATGAGCTACAACTTTTTAATTACTTCTGCAAATTCATCCAACGTATAAGCCCCATCATGCTGGAATTCTTTTTTCTCGAAAACCATCATATAACGATAGTCACGACCGGCAGCTTTTACAATCAAAATTTATAGCAAATGACAAGCAAATAAAGCAATTTTACCATACGTTGTTTTTATTTATTTTGAAGCATATACATTAAATCATTCGGAGATATCATTGGATTATTTCTCTTTGCAGGCAAATGGCCGGCAAATAAGCTCAAGCCCATGCAGGTATATATTTCTTATATCTATTTGAAGTAGTAGGATCTAACGGCTTAATCAATTCCGCATTTACTGCTTCTTTAATTAATCTGGAAATACTAGCTGCTGATGTCGACTCCAAGCCAAACCTTTCTCTAAGTGAACTATTTGTCATTTGTTCTTCTTCAATATACATAATACAAGAATGTAAATATACAGCCCATAACTTATCTTCTAAAGATAAATTATTAAACTTGACCGCAGAAAACAACGTTACTTTAGTACTATCTTCATATAAGTTAATTTTAGGAGCAGGTAATTTTAACTTTTCACAAGCAATAACTATCTTATCCCAGCCAGTGCCTAGTTCCTCACAAATTCTAAATCTGCGCATCAAACTAGCTATTTTCTCATTACGTGATTTTGGTGGGTTATCAACTATACGCTTTATATCTACCAACGGAATCCCTGAATTCGTAATCTCTATTCTATTATTAAATATTTCTATAACCGGCCCTGTACCAGAAACAGAAAAATCTTGATGTACCAAAGCATTCGCTACTGCTTCTCTAATTGCCAACATAGGATAAGAAACAATTTTTTCTCTAAGCCCATTGTCATCAATATTTTCTTTTGTTGGAGTTAAAGCTTCTATATATTTAAGCAAATACTCAAAGTCACTTGCGTAACCTTTTTTACCTATATCTTCTCGCAACATACTAAGCCTGCTATTTCCTTCGTATTGAATTATGCGCAAAGCTTTTCTCGCAAGCTTAGGAAAATCAGCAAGTTTATTTGCTAAAAGAATCGCTCCCATATTAGTAACAGAATATAATCCATTGTCATTTTGAATTATGCACCCATCTTCTTTTAAATAATGGATGATACTTGCTCTCGATTCAGGTTGCGGAATTTTACTTAGCTCAAAATAAACACTATAATCCAAACATCTCAGAACATCTTCTGAACTCATATCCTGTTTCGCAATCAATTCCTCGTATTTTTTATCATGCAGTCTTTTCCACAATCTTGACTGCAAAACCGGATGATCAATCAACTTCTTAGTATAACTGCCAACTCTAATATAATCTACTTTTTTAAAAGTTACAGGATTATTAACAGCACAATGAATAATAAGAACACCACCAAATCGCCCATCAATATTAGTAATCTGGTATTCGAAATCTGCATTTGGCGACAACGATCCTCTTAGCCAATTCTCTAATTCCTGGTTTCCCTTTTTTAATGTTTGTAAATTATACTCTGTTCCTACTATTTCATGTGTTTTATCATCTATACCCCACAAGAAATATGCATAATTCCGTTCATCTAATGTAGCACCATTAGCTAATGCGCTGATATCCGCACCAATCATATCCGGGTCATAATTATTATGTTTAAACTCAAGCCAAGGCAATTCATCTTTATACTTGCACAGTTCCTTAACCAGCAATTCTAAATTTTCCATAGCTACAGCTCCTCTAATTCACCTATTCAGATATCTTGAAATAAATCTATCACTTTAATTATAATACAGCTTTTTAAAAATGACAAAAACAAAAATCTAAAAAATGCTACAATCATATAAAGGCAAATACTTCTTCAAGAAAAGAAAGCATTTTATCTTTCATATTCTTAGGCAAAATAAACATAACTATTTCAATCTGTCTAATAAAAACTAATCGGAGCATTCTCAAAATCCCCCAACAGCAAAAAGCGCAGCACGCTTTCGCTTGCTGCGCTCAGATTGCATATTACACTGTTATAAATTATACGTTGAAGCGGAACTCAACAACATCGCCGTCCTGCATAACGTAATCCTTGCCCTCCAGACGAACCAGGCCTTTTTCACGTGCTGCAGCCTTGCTGCCGCAGGCTACCAGGTCATCGAAGGAAACAATTTCCGCACGGATAAAGCCACGCTCAAAGTCAGTATGGATTTTGCCTGCTGCCTGCGGAGCCTTGGTGTTCAGCTTAATAGTCCAGGCACGGGATTCCATTTCGCCCGCAGTCAGGAAGGTCATCAGGCCAAGCAGCTTGAAGCCTGCTTTAATCAGGCGGTCCAGACCGGTTTCCTCCAGACCTGCCATTTCCAGATATTCCTTAGCCTCTTCTTCCGGAAGCTCGGCAACTTCGCTTTCCATCTTAGCGGAAACAACGATAACCTCAGCATTTTCTTCTGCAGCATATTTCTTTACAGCCTGTACATGCTCGTTACCGGACGGATCGGCAACCTCGCCTTCAGCAACGTTGGTAATGTACAGCACCGGTTTCATGGTCAGCAGATGCAGCTCGCCCAGGAACTCCTGCTCTTCCTCGGTCAGACCCAGGCGGCGTGCCGGCACACCATCAGACAGGCCAGCCATAACCTTTTCCATTACAGCCTGCTCCAGCTTAACCTTTTTATCGCCGGTTTTTGCCAGCTTAACCAGGCGCTCCTGGCGCTTTTCAACAGTTTCCATATCAGCCAGGCACAGCTCGGTGTTGATGATATCAATATCACGCAGAGGATCAATGCTGCCCTCAACGTGGGTGATGTTGCCATCCTCAAAGCAGCGTACAACCTCGGCAACAGCATCTACCTCACGGATGTGGGACAGGAACTTATTGCCCAGACCTTCGCCCTTGCTTGCACCTTTTACCAGACCGGCAATATCTACAAAGCGCATAGCTGCCGGAACAATCTTTTTGGACTTAAACATATCGCTCAGAACATCTAAACGTCTGTCAGGCACATCAACAACGCCAACGTTAGGTTCAATCGTGCAGAAGGGATAGTTTGCTGCTTCTGCGCCAGCCTTGGTAATAGCATTAAACAGGGTACTTTTGCCTACGTTAGGCAGGCCAACGATACCGACTTCTAAATTTGTACTCACGTAAATCGCTCCTCGTCATATATATTTAGTGCGTTAAAAACTCTATATCTAATATATTTTACAATAATATGCTTTGATATGCAATGTTTAGACGCAAAATGGCACTCTTCCGCAGCATAAAAAAGAGACAGTCCGCAGACTGCCTCTAAAAATTCAGCAAAAGCTTAGAAATATTCCAGCTCTCTCTTGGCAAATGCACCGGTTACCGGGTTCATGTCAGCTTCTACTTTATATCTTGCAGTAATGAACTCTACATCATAATGTACATTGTTGCCTTCTTTTTCAGTTTTGATGACAATGTTTTTAGCATCAGGATATGCTTCCAGAACGATTTGTCTGATATCCTCAGGAGTTTTTACCATCATCGTGCTGCCGGCAATATTGCTGCCTTTAATTTCTACTTCCTTAACTTTGGTAGTTGCCAGAACAACCTCTACCTCGTATTCCAGATAATTATCATTATCGCGGAAGTTCAGAACAGCTTCGCCATCTTCTTCCTTGTAGCCATAAAATACAGCAGCAGCAGGAACCTCGGCGCGTGCAGCATCAATAACCATCTGCTGATGGCTTTTAGCCGGTGCAGCAAAAGCTACTGCGCTCATAGCCAGCGCAGCCAGCATAGAAAGCAAAACTAATAATTTTTTAAACATTGGTATTCCCCCTTTGAAAAAAATATAATCAGCTTACCAGACTTACTGTCTTTCCAAAAGTCTGTTAGCGTAAGCACGCATAGAAGGATTAGCAACGGCCTTGAAATCTGCAGGCGGCAGAGCAAAGGCAGTTGCCTCATCCACGGTATTGGAAACCTCAAGCACCTTAAAGATAGGCAGATAGCTTACTTCGTAGCCCTTCCAGTCAGCTGTATCCTTTGCATAATAGAAATTCAGGCTGTTGGTGCCCTTGGTCATCTTGTCATAATCATAGCCGGTAACTGCATCATTACCACCCTGTGGACGTACATTGAACCAGCTGATCAGGGTTTCGGCAAAGGGCATGCTCATGCCCGGCAGCTCAGGAACTCTGTCATAATTTTTATTGAGATAGTCAATAGTGTACCAATAACCGTTCTTCACAAAGGAAACGGTATCCTTGATTACCTTGCCGTCACCATCGGTAGTAGTGATGCGCTCGGCGTTAATGCCATTAGCTTCATTGTATTCCGTACGATTGGTGCGCTTTTGCTGTGCAGTCGGCAGCTTGGCATAGGCTTCGGCAGTCAGTACCTCACGCATATCAATGGTCTGGGTTACAACCAGATGTACAGGATGCTTGTCACTGTTCAGGGTTTCACCCAACAGATGGATGGTACGCTGACCGGGATTATAGGCAAAAGCCATTGCTGTGCAAAGCATCGTAAAAACAAAGGTCAAAAATAAGGTTCTTAAAGATGTTTTCATGCAATTCACCTCGTATGTTTAGTACTACTAACATTATATCATGTTAATGCCTGCGTAAATAAGTAAATTTTTTGTGATTTTTACATAAACGAAAACCCCGCAGCCTAACGGCTACGGGGTATAAGTTTCGTTTAAACCGCCGTGCGAATTATTCGCAGGTGAACGGCAGCAAAGCAACGCAGCGAGCGCGTTTGATTGCTACGGTCAATTGGCGTTGGTGCTTAGCGCAGGTACCGGAAATACGGCGCGGTAAAATCTTACCACGTTCGGTGATATAGCGTTTCAGCTTATTTGCATCCTTGTAATCGATTTCTTCAACTTTATCAACACAGAAGCTGCAAACTTTTCTTCTAGGTCTTCTGCCTCTTTCGCGTTTCATTGCATAACCTCCCTTAAATTAGAATGGAATTTCCTCATCAAAGGGAACCTGTTGTCCGAAACCACCCATACCGCCGTCTTGAGCCGGCGCAGCAGAGCGAGTCGGATTGCTATGAGCGGCAGCGGCATCAGCTTTGCGCTCAATAAACTCGAAGCGATCAGCGATTACTTCGGTTATCCAGCGTTTGTTGCCATCCTTGCCATCATAGCTACGGATTTGCAGGCGGCCTTCAACAAGCGCGCGCTGCCCTTTGGTGAGACTGTTACCGCATGTCTCAGCTTGTTTACCCCAGATTACTACCGGAATAAAATCAGCTTCTCTTTGGCCTTCCTGATTGGCAAAAGGTCTGTCTACTGCAAGAGTAAACTGACAAACAACTTTACCGGTCGGCGTATAACGCACTTCCGGATCTCTAGTAAGTCTGCCCAACAGAATAATCTTGTTCATTGATTATTCACCCTTTCTGATAATCATATGGCGCAGTACTTCATCGGTAATTTTCATAACACGATCAAGTTCCTTAACAGCAGCGGCGTCAGCCTGGAAGGTTACGAGAACATAGATACCTTCATTCAGGTCCTGGATCTCATAAGCAAGGCGTCTTTTGCCCCAACGATCGGTTTTTTCTACATTACCACCGTTTGCAGTGATGAGTTTCTCGAATTTAGCAACAACTGCTTCACAAGCCTCATCCTCAACAGGTTTAACGATGTACATGACTTCGTATGCGTTCACGAAATCACCTCCTCCTTTGGACTTTGGCCCCCGTCTCTCCGGGAGCAGAAGAAGTATATATAGTTATATACAAGCTTAATAATTATATCATTGCTTACGCTGCTTTGCAAGCTTTTTTGAAAAATTTTCCTGCTATTTCTACTTGCGGCATTCCGGACAATAGCCATACCATTCCAGGTTATGTCCCACAATAGCAAATTCGGTTTTATCCGCAAGCTGTTCTTCAAAATCAGCAATCGGGCAATGGTCTACCTCCACAATCCGGTGACAGCGCAGGCAGATAAGGCGGTGACGGTGCCCCAATGCGTGCAGCACAAAGCCGTACTTGCGCGCATCCACCAAAAAACTTTTTTCCGTCAGTCCCTTTTGCGTAAAATTTTCCAGAATGCGATAAACCGTCGAAAAATTTATCTCTGCTCCCTGCTCACACAGCTGCTGATAAATATCCTCAGCCGTCAGCACGCCCTCGCTCGCCAGCAGCAGCTGCAAAATAAGCTGTCTGTGACGGGTATTTTTTAATCCGTAGCGATGCAGATAATCGCGATAATCTGCAGCAGCCTTTGTATCAGTCATCTTTCTACCCCTTCTTTATAAGACAGCACGTATTTCTTTATAAATGATAATTAGCAGCAGCAAAGCCACCGAAACCAACGCGGTTACACCGCCCGGCGCCGCACCCAGCCAGTAGGAGGTCACAAGGCCTGTGATAATGGCGATAAAGCTCAGCACCATAGCTGCCAGCATCGTCACCTTAAAGCCCTTGCCCAACTGCAGAGCCGCCGCCACCGGCAGCGCAATCAGCGAGCTGATAACCAGAATGCCTACCACACGGATAGAAACAGCAACCATCGCTGCCACCAGCAGAGCGAAGATATAATTAATCAGGCGTGTTTTTACCCCGGCAATTTTAGCACCGTCCTCATCAAAGGCCAGCATAACCAGCTGCGGATACAAAAAGTAAACAGCAGCCAGAGAAATTACGCACAGCACCGCTACCGCCAGCACATCGTCAGGCGTTACTGTCAGGATGCTGCCAAACAAAAAGGCTTCTACATTAGTATGCACCATACCGCTGCTGATAATCGTAATCGCAATACCGACAGACAGCGACAGGATGATAACCAATATAAGCTCCGCATAGCGGCGGAAGCGCTGACGCAAAACCTCAATCAGCACGGCAAAAACAGAGGTTACAGCAAAGGCGCTGATAATCGGGTTCACCTTAACCAGCAGACCGACAGCCACACCGGCCAGCGATGCATGTGCCAGCGTATCGCCAATCATGGAATAGCGTCGCAGCACTAAAAACATACCAATCATCGGACACATTAAAGAAATCAGTACAGAAACCAGCAAAGCGTTTTGCATAAAAGCGTATTCCAGCATTATTCCGCACCTCCTACATTATCATGCATATATTCCTGCACATATTCCTGCGGATTGCAGAAATGACCATGTCCGTTCATGACATGATACATTTTATCGGCATTACGTGCCGCAAATTTCAGGTTATGCTCTACCGTGATAATGGTAATACCCTGCTCATGCAGCTCCTGCATAAATTTATACAGCTCCTGCTGGCTCTTGACATCAATGCCGGTAGAAGGCTCATCAAAGATCAGCAGCTGCGGACTGCCCAGCAGTGCTCTGGCAATCAGCACCTTTTGGCACTGGCCGCCGCTCAGCGTACCGATTAAACGGTCACGCAGGTCATAAACATGCATCTGCTCCAAGCAGCGGCGCACTGCCTGTTTGTCCGTTACCTTTAATACTCTGCGATAATATTCCATCACCTCATATACAGTTATCGGAAACTGGCTGTTGAGTGTTTCAAAACGCTGCGGCACGTAGCCGATGCTGCTAAAGGTATTCTTCAATTCACCTTTCGACGGCTCCAGCAAGCCCAAGAGCAGCTTGACCAGCGTACTTTTGCCGCTGCCGTTTTCGCCGACAATGGCAATATATTCGCCGTCATTTACCTGCATATTGATATCGCGCAGCAGCTCGCTGCCGGATTCATAGGCAAATTCTATATGCTTCAGTTCTATCATATTAGCTCCTTCATTTACTCACGGCAGCCTTTGCTGCCTTTTTGTTGCAGTAAATATTATAGACCTCGCTTGGCAAATATGCAAGTCATTTGCATTTAGCTTGACAAGAAAGTTCACGGGTGTTATGATAAAATTCGTTATAATATGCAAATCATTTGCGTTTATTTGTGCTTAAATGAGGAGGAGAGCCTATGAAAAAGCTCAGTATTATTTTTTGTATTTGCACACTGCTGCTCTGCAGTCTGCTGGCAGGCGGCAGCAAGGAGCCTGCACCTGCTGCGGACCATAAGCTGCGGGTTGTAGTAACCTTTAATGCTATGAAAGAATTTACTCAGGCCGTAGGTCAGGATAAAATTCATATAACTTCCCTGATTCCCGACGGCACAGAGCCGCATGATTTTCAGCCTACTACTAAAACTATGCAGGCCTTAAGCAAGGCTGACATCTTAATTTACAACAGCACCGGTATGGAGCGCTGGGTGGAACAGGCAACGCAGGCCGCCGCCAATCCCAAGCTCGTCATCGTAGAAGCAGCCAAGGGCACCGACCGCATCAGCCTTACAGAGGCTGACGAAATCAGAGCCCACGGCCAGTATGACCCGCACACCTGGCTGAGCCTGAGCTGCGCGCAGACAGAGGTAAAGAATATTGCCGAAGCACTGGCAGCCGCAGACAAAGCCAATGCCGATTTCTACCGCAAGAATGCCGCAGAATACAATCAAAAGCTGCAGGCACTGCTGGTTGCCTATCAGAAAAAATTCAGCAAGCTGGAACAAACGGACTTTGTCACCGGCCATGCCGCCTTTGCTTACCTATGCCGTGACTTCGGCCTGCAGCAGCAAAGCATTGAGGATGTTTTTGCCAGCGGTGAGCCAAGTGCGCAAAACCTGGCCAAGCTGACAGCCTACTGCAAGGAGCATAACGTAAAAACCATCTTTGTAGAAGAAGCGGTAAGCCCCAAAACATCGGAAACACTGGCGCGCGAGGTTGGTGCCACTACGCAGGAGATATATACTATCGAATGCAGCAACGGCGAGAAAACTTATCTTACCCGCATGGAAGAAAACCTGGACGCTATTTACCAAAGCTTGAAAAAATAAAAAGGCTGCCATCTTAGCAGCAAACAAAATTATCTACGCACAGCAAAACGCCGCGGCTTACGCAGCAGGCCTAAGAACAAAAAAGCAAATTAGCTTTGCAGCCGCGGCTTTTTTAGTTGCAGCATGCATCGTCAGACAGGCTGCAAAGCTAATTTGCTTTTTTGTTCTTAGGCAGTACATCCTCATTCTTGGACGAATAAGGATTGATATTTTTCAACTGCTGATTGGGACGGAAATTATCGCGCGCCGACGAGCCCCAAATAATCATCCAGGTCAGAGAAAAGCCCATCAGGAGCC
>ERZ791702.89-NODE-89-length-61924-cov-96.5372_pt1 | contig 61924 bp, 40 predicted proteins | sample MGYA00510050_ERZ791702 | MGnify/ENA primary metagenome ERZ791702 (study PRJEB30046, sample SAMN00715230) | human gut metagenome | study: EMG produced TPA metagenomics assembly of the A metagenome-wide association study of gut microbiota in type 2... | reverse complement strand
GCTTCTTGTACTACTTGTCTGTTTATGTAAAATCTTTCAAAGAACTCTTTCTTTAGTTGCTTAGAGTAATACTTGATTTCTCAAAAGCGAGTGCAAAAGTACTAACTATTTTCCATTCCACCAAATTTTTCGAGAAGAAAGTTGCATTTTTCTTTTAAATTTAACACTTATAAACACTCTTCGCATTTCAAATCCTTTCTTCTCCTTATTATATATATACGCGCGAAAAAACGCCAGCCTTTATTGAGCCTCCAAATAGAGAACACGAGAAGACCAATCGTTCTTTTTACCCCAGTCAACATTATGCTCCAATGGCATTTCCAAGCCATGTTCCATCAAATACTTGCCAGAGTATGACTTACCCTCGCAAGCCAAAGGAGTATTATCGATGACATCAAGCTCACGTACCTTATACATCTTGTTTGCATCCAGACCAGCCATCTTAACGATAGGAAGGTGCGCATTATAGAAGTTAGCAAGCTTCCACCAGTAGAACACAGCCTTATCCTTAGCCTCGCTTACATACATGATAGAAGACAGCCCCTGGTTGTCGTATGGGGAAACCAAACGGTAAAGATCGCCAAACTGTACAACAGGGCGAATCTCCTTATACTCGCTGATGGCCTTGCGGCAGAGTGCCTTCTCTTCCTCCGTCATGTGCTTAGGCTGTATCTCCATACCCAGACGGCCACTCATGGCCACATCGATGCGATACTTCAATGATGTGGTACGGAACACGGTGTGGTTAGGTACGGCAGAGATATGGCTCGCCATAGCTATAGCTGGGAAGAAGTAGCTGGTGCCATACTGCATATAGATACGCTGCAGGGCATCGGTATTATCACTTACCCAAAACTCATCAAAACCACGGAGGCATCCCCAGTTGGCACGAGCGCCACCACTGGCACAGCACTGGATAACGACATCCTTGTACTTAGCACGGATACGATCGATTACCTTGGCAAAACCCTGATGGTATGCGATATAGAGATGACTCTGATCAGCGGCAGAAAGATACTGACTACCATGATTCATGATGGCCATATTGGCATCCCACTTGATGTAGGCAATCTCAGGATACTTAGTAAGCAAATCATCTACTACACCAAACACGAAATCCTGCACCTTTGGATTACCGAGATCAAGAACCAACTGAGTGCCACCACGACCAACTACCGCATCACGCTTAGGCGCCTTGATCACCCAATCAGGATGCTTCTCGTAAAGTTCACTCTTGGTATTAGTCATTTCCGGCTCAATCCAGATACCGAACTTCACGCCATTCTTCTTGGCATCACGAAGCAGGCCTTCGATACCGTCAGGCAATTTTTCGGTATCTACTACCCAATCGCCCAAAGCAGTATTATCTTTCTTGCGAGGATATTTCTTTCCGAACCATCCATCGTCCATTACGAAGAGCTCACCACCCATGCTATGGATATCAGCCATCATCTGATCCATATCCTTCTGGTTGATATCGAAGTAAACACCCTCCCAAGAGTTCAAGAGGATATCACGCTCCTGATCACCATGAGCAAGCACGTACTTACGACCCCACTTATGGAAGTTGCGGCTAGCACCGCTCAAGCCCTCATTGGAATAAGTAAGCGCAAGAGCAGGAGTCTTGAAAGTTTCACCCTTCTTGAGATGATATTCTGAATTCTGCTCATTGATACCAGCAAAGAAATAATGATATTCTGTATCATCAGTTACAGTCTTAAGCTTATAGTTTCCGCTATAGGCAAGTGCAGCACCTATAACGGCACCCGTATTCTCCTGTCCCTTTCCGTTGAGAGAGAACATCACCTCGGCATGATCGGTATGAGAATTACGCACACCATCATTGTTACGGATGACAAACTCGCCTGGCTGCAACTTCTCATGACTCAACTGAGCCTCTGCAGCCCATGTACCAGAGAGATGACTCATCCATACATCACCACGGCGGATAGGAAGCATAGCTGATGCAAAGGTAGTCAGCGTAACAGTACCCTTCTCTCCATTACTGATTTCAGTCCAAGCCTCAATCATATCCACATCCTTATAGGCACGGTACTTCAGATCCACCTTGATATTATAAACAGGATCCTTGAGATGGATGGTAGTAACTGTGGCATTAGCCTCCTGCTTCACATCGCTACCGGTAGCCACGAGAGCAGTAGAAAGATTACCATCGCTGTGACGCATGGCGAGTGCAGCTTCTACAGGAGTATTCAGACCGTATGCAGGATAAGCATCCATACGACCATTGGTAGCTACTGTGAGATTCTGCAAATCAGCAGCGTTCAGCTTAGAACCGAAATAGAGATACTGTGCAGGTTTTCCGTTCTCCACATCGAGGATGAGCGAAATCCCTTTACTGTTTACCGAAACCTGTTCTGCCATCGCAGGCATGGCGATAGTCATCAGCAAGAGTGCAAGTGATTTTAATTTCATCATATTTATTATATACATTATTAGTTATTGCTATTGATAAATTTTCGAATGCAAAAATAAGAAAATAAACAAGAACCGCCAACACTTTCTTGAATTATTTTGGGAATAAAGCACAAAAGGTCAAACATCAAGCAAATAAAGCAAATAAAAGAGCTAGGAGCGGGGAAGAATACCCCAGATTATCACATCCATATCATAACAATCTCTAAAAACATCATCAAACTCGGAATTTCTTAGTATCTTTGCCCCGTAAACGTTATGTATCATACAATTCAAAAGAAATAAAGCTATATGAAACTCAAAATACATTTCAGTCACAAGGAGGAACTTTGGAACACCTGGTCGCATGCCGGAGGCATCCTGATGGGCGTTGTCGTAGGAGCCATCTTCCTTTATTGGTGCTTTACCATGCACAACGGATGGGCCACGGCAGGCATCATCCTCTACCTGTTCGGTATGCTGATGTCTTACATCGCATCTACCACCTACCACGCCATCTCTGCATGGAGCAAGTGGAAGGAGCGACTGCGCAAATGGGATCATGCCGCCATCTACTGGCACATTGCCGGTTCTTACTCTCCTATCACCCTGATTGCGATGCGCGAACAAGGCTATTGGGGATGGAGCCTCTTTATCTTCATCTGGACATGCGCCATAGCAGGCACGGTGATGAGCTTTGCCAAACTCAAGGACCACAGTAATCTGGAGACGCTCTGCTTTGTGGGTATGGGATTATCGGTTCTTGTCGCATTCAAGCCTCTGATAGATTCCGTATCCCCAGCCACGGTTATCTGGATTATCGCAGAGGGCGTCTGCTACATCACGGGTGCCGTGTTCTACAGTATCAACAAGAAGAAATACATGCACTCCGTGTTCCACTTCTTCGTCCTGGCAGGTAGCGTCTGCCACATCATCGCCGTTTGGGACATTCTGATGAAATATATCTAAACGACTCAAGAATAGAAACCAAGAATAAGAATCAAGGCATCGAAAAGTGAAGGCTTTTCGATGCCTTTGCTTTTTAGAAAAACATCTTTTTTCTTTTATGAACGATACCCTTAGCTTTTTATAATAAGGTGATAATGTTAACATTACGTTAAAGTATGAAAATAATTACCCAAAAGTTTGGTACTTATCGCAGAAAAGCATACCTTTGCAGTGTTCTATTGAAGTAGTACACTAAAACATTAAAGATTATGATACAGATTAAAGACATTGATTTCAGATACCCAGGTAGCAAGCACCTTGTATTTAGAGATTTCTCTTTGGAACTCAAGGAGAACAACATTTATGGCTTGCTTGGTAAGAACGGTACTGGCAAGAGCACCCTGCTCTATCTCATCAGCGGATTGCTCCGCCAGCAACAAGGTACCATTCTCGTGGATGGCATTTCGGCACAAGATCGCAAAGCCGAGATGCTGAAGGACATCTTCATGGTGCCCGAGGAATTTGAACTGCCCAACGTTTCCCTCGCCACCTACGTGAAGATGAACCAGGGGTTCTATCCTAACTTCTCGCAGGAAGTGCTGGACCGCTGCCTCAAGGATTTTGATTTACCACACTCTCTCAAGTTGAACGAACTCTCGATGGGACAGAAGAAGAAGGTATTCATGAGTTTCGCACTCGCTACGGGTACCCGCTTTCTTCTGATGGACGAGCCAACCAATGGTCTCGACATCCCATCGAAGAGCCAGTTCCGTAAGGTCATCGCCAACAACATGACGGAAGACCGCACCCTCATCATCTCTACTCATCAGGTGCACGATGTAGAGTCGTTGCTCGACCACATCATCATCATGAACCAGAGCCAGCTCCTGCTCGATGCATCGGTTTCTGACATCTGCGGGAAATACACCTTTGAATACCGCAACCCACAGGAGATGGACGACACCGTGCTCTACGCCGAGCCAACCCTGCAGGGCAATGCCGCCATCTGCAAGCGACAGGAGGGTGAGCAGGAAACACAGATGAACCTGGAATTGCTCTTCAATGCAGTGATTAATGGAAAGTTAAACGATTAAAAACAGATGATTATGAATAATACTTTTGATTTCAATAGATTTAAGATGGTAATACGCTGGGATATTCTCAGTAATTGGAAGACCTACTTCCGCACCATGATAGGTTTGGCATTCGGCATCACATTACTTGCCCTCATCTGCCTCTGCACTTTTCGTAGCAGATCACTAAGTTCTATAGATGCAGAAAACTTATTCATTGGAACTTATTCCGATGTAGTTTCTACCAATATTCTGATAGTATTCACCATCAGTTTCTACATATTTGTAGGAAATTGCTTCCGAAACATGAAAACGAAAATAAAGCGAGAGAACTTTTTGATGTTGCCTGCTTCCAACCTAGAGAAATACCTAGGTCGATTACTGAACATCACGGTAGGAGGCTTGCTTCTGACCCTTGGCGCAACCATCATTGCCGACTTTATCCAATTTCTATTCAGCTTTATCCTCACACCAGGGCTACATACTTCCATCACATGGAACTTTCTAACGTTCATCGGAAATGGATTTGTAGAAGTTAATAAAAGTGCGCTAGACTTTGAGGGGATGCTTTTTATGTTAATCAACGCCATTTTCGTCCACTCATTCTTTACGCTAGGAGCGACCTTCTTCCGTAAACACCCTATATTATCAACAACTTTCACAGGGCTACTTTTAATGCTTATTATTGGTTATGCCATCAATGGATTAGGTGAGGTTGGTGTGTTCAATTTCTTAGACCCAGTGTTTGTAAATGCCTATAGCCATGCATTCATCTTCGCTTATATAATTATATTCCTAGTTATATCAGCCTTCAACTATTGGGCATCCTACAAGCTCTTTACCCGTATGCAGGTTATCTGCAACAAGTGGATCAACATCTAAGAATTAAAATTTGAAGATTATGAATTTCAGTAACGATAAAGCAATATACGTACAGATAGCCGAGCGACTGAGCGATGAGATTCTGGCGGGCAAGTACAAGGAAGACGAGCGAATACCGAGCGTCAGAGAATACGCCGTGCTGCTGGAGGTAAATGCCAACACAACCGTGAAGGCATACGACCTGCTTGCCACCGATGAGATCATCTACAACAAGCGAGGCCTGGGCTACTTTGTTTCCGCAGGAGCCAAGAAGCAGATCAAGAAGACCCGCAAAAAGGAGTTTATGAAAGAAAGACTCCCGGAACTCGCCCGACAAATGCAGCTTCTCGACATCTCCATCGATGAAGTGAAGGAAGAGTTGGAGAAGAATCTCAAAAAGATAAAGATATGATGACACTATTCATCCTCAAATATATATTTATAGCTTCTGTTTTTGCCTTATATATAATAAGGTGTATGTAATAACGTTTTAAAAAAATAGCTACGCTTGCAACTTTCAGAAGGTTGCAAGCGTCTAACGTTTTAAATTCATATCAATAAACAAGCGTATTATATGTCATTAATTCATCTAAAAGACGTCAACAAGACCTATCAGGGTGCTCAGCCTCTCCATGTGCTGAAGGGCATCGACCTCGACATCGAACGTGGCGAGTTCGTCAGCATCATGGGTGCTTCCGGCTCAGGAAAATCCACCTTATTAAATATACTGGGTATTCTCGACAACTACGATACGGGCGAATACCGACTCAATGATGTGCTCATCAAAGACCTCTCGGAAACCCGTGCTGCCGAATACCGCAACAAGATGATTGGCTTCATCTTCCAGTCGTTCAACCTCATCTCGTTCAAGACAGCGGTGGAAAACGTAGAGCTTCCACTCTTCTACCAGGGCGTGAGCCGCAAGAAGCGCCACGAACTGGCGATGGAATATCTCGACAAGTTAGGATTGAAGCAATGGGCCAACCATTATCCTAACGAGATGTCGGGAGGACAGAAGCAGCGTGTAGCCATCGCCCGTGCCCTCATCACCAAACCCGAAATCATCCTTGCCGATGAGCCTACCGGAGCCCTCGACTCCAAAACGAGCGTGGAAGTAATGGACCTACTGAAGGAACTGCACCAGAAAGAGGGAATGACCATCGTGGTGGTAACCCACGAAAGCGGTGTAGCCAACGAGACCGATAAGGTTATCCATATCAAGGACGGACTCATCGGAAGCATCGAAGACAACAGAGACCATCATCTCGTATCGAAAGACTACGTGAAATAACTTTGAACTTGGAACATGAGAGAATTAATCAAAGAAATATGGAGCACGTCGAAGCGCAACAAGCTCCGCACTTCGCTCACGGGATTTGCCGTTGCCTGGGGTATCTTCATGCTGATATTCCTGCTGGGCGCCGGCAACGGACTGATTAATGCCCAGTTGCAGCAAAGCACCCGATTCCTTGCCAACTCCATGCGAGTTTTCCCGGGCGAAACCTCCAAGGCTTACAAGGGACTGAAGGAAGGCAGAAGCATCACGCTCAACGACAGGGACATCCTCATCAGCAACCAGACCTACGGCCAGTACGTGGATGATGTGGGCGGAAGACTGGAACAGTATAACGTGAACATCAACTATGGCGATAATTATGTGGCAAGCCAGTCTTTGGTGGGTGTGGCTCCTACGCATCCCAAAATCGACAAGACGGAGCTGATTGCCGGACGATTCATCAACGAAATCGATATGAAGGACCAGCGCAAGAATGTGGTGCTGAGCCGAAGCCAGGCCAAGGAACTCTGCAAAGACTACCGTTCGCTGGTAGGCAAGAACGTAAAGATCAGCAACCTCAACTTCCAGGTGGTAGGAATCTACAAGGATGATGAATCGCGCAACAATACCGAAGCCTTCATCGCCTACTCCACCATAAAGACCATCTATGCCAAGGGCGATGATGCAGGAAGTCTGGAGTTCACCATCAAGAACCTGAAGACCCAGGAGGATAACGAGCAGTTTGAGAAGAACTATCGTGCCAGCATCAACAACAACCACCAGGCTGCCCCTGATGACGACCGTACCATCTGGCTCTGGAACCGATACATGGACAACATCCAGATGAACCAGGGAATCGCCATCATGCAGACGGCACTCTGGATAGTAGGTCTGTTCACCCTGCTGAGCGGAATCGTAGGTGTAAGCAACATCATGCTCATCACCGTGAAGGAGCGAACCCGAGAGTTTGGTGTAAGAAAAGCCATCGGTGCCAAACCTTGGTCGATACTGAAGCTCATCATCACCGAGAGCATCATCATTACCTCATTCTTCGGCTATATCGGAATGGTCTGTGGCGTGGCGGCAAACGAAATCATGGATGCTACCATCGGCCACACCACCGTAGATACCGGACTGTTTAAAGCCGCCATGTTTGTGAACCCTACGGTGGGCCTCGGCACCTGCATCGGTGCTACCATCGCCATCGTCATCGCAGGCACCATCGCCGGACTCATCCCAGCCATCAAGGCAGCAAGAATCCGACCGATAGAGGCGCTGAGAGCGGAATAAACTATAAATTATTATTATGCGATTAGATTTAGATACATATAAAGAGATACTCGACACCATCACGAGGAACAAGAGCCGCAGTCTGCTTACGGGCTTCGGCGTGTTCTGGGGCGTGTTTATGCTCATCGCCCTGATGGGTGGCGGCCAGGGACTGAAGGAGATACTGCAAAACAACTTCGCAGGCTTCGCCACCAACACCGCCATCATCTGGGCGCAGAACACCACCAAGCCCTACAAGGGATTCAACAAGGGGCGTTCCTGGCAGATGGAAGAGAAAGACCTGGAGCGACTGCGCCATAGGGTGCCCGAACTCGATGTCATCACCCCGCTGCTCTTCGGAGGCAACAAGTCGGTGGTGTTTGGCGACAAGAAATTCAGCGGAAGCACGCAGGGCGTGAATCCCGATTACGCCCAGGTTTCCGCACCTAAAATGTTTTACGGCAGATACATCAACGAGATGGATGTGCGCCGCCAGCGCAAGGTTTGCGTCATCGGCAAACAGATTTACAAGACCCTCTTCCCTGGCGGCGGTGACCCGTGCGGCAAGAGCGTGCGAGTGGATTCCACCTATTACACGGTGGTGGGTGTAGATTACCGCTCGGGAAATGGCGTGAACTTCGGCGGTAGAGCCGACGAAACCATCACCATTCCGCAAACCGTGCTCCGCACCGCCTACAACCGCGGAACAGCCATCGACATCATCGCCACCACCGGTAAGCCGGGCGTGGTGATGAGCAGCATCGCCCAGCGAATGCGTGAAACCATAGCCAGGGCTCACAACATCGACCCTTCAGATGAAAAAGGAATCATGGTGTTCAATACGGAGGTGCTCTTCCAGATGCTCGACAACCTGTTTAAGGGTGTCAACTTCCTCATCTGGCTGGTAGGTATCGGCACCCTTCTCGCCGGTGCCATAGGAGTTTCCAACATCATGATGGTAACGGTAAAGGAGCGAACCACCGAGATAGGCATTCGCCGAGCCATCGGAGCCACGCCGAAGATGATTCTCTCGCAAATCATTTCAGAGAGTATTATCCTCACCCTGGTGGCAGGCATGAGCGGCATCATCTTCGGAGTAGCCATCCTGCAGATGCTGGAGATGGCGAACACCACGGATGGCATTCTCACCGCCCACTTCCAGGTAGATTTCTGGACAGCCATCTCCTCAGCCATCCTCATCTGCATCCTTGGCGGCCTAGCCGGACTTGCTCCAGCCTGGCGAGCCATGAGCATCAAGCCGGTAGATGCAATGAGAGACGAATAAAAGAAAAATAAGATATAAAAGATATGAAAAAGTATTCAAAGTTGATAGTTGCGGCGATAGTCGCCTTGATTTTCATCGGAACCTTCGTGTTCCTTTATGAGAAATCACAGCCTAAGCCTGTGGAATATACCGAGTTTACCCCAAAGATGGGCGATGTGTTGAAGACCACGGTGATTACGGGTAAGATCGAACCTCGCAACGAGGTGAACGTAAAGCCTCAGATTAGCGGTATCATCACCGAAATCCGCAAGCAAGCAGGCGATTTCGTGCAGGCAGGCGAGGTAATCGCCAAGGTAAAGGTGATTCCGGATATGGGACAGCTCAGTTCGGCGCAGGCTCGTGTGCGCCTTGCCGAGATTAATCTGAAGCAGGCACAGGTAAACTATGGTCGCGAGGAACAGCTCTACAAGAAGCAGCTGGTCAGCGCCGATGAGTTTGATAAGGTAAAACAGTCGTTGCAGCAGGCAAAGGAGGAGAAAGTTGCCGCCCTTGATGCGCTCGAAGTAGTTCGCGATGGTGTAAGCAAGAGCAATGCCAGCGCTTCTTCCACCCTCATCCGTTCTACCATTTCGGGAATTATCCTCGATATTCCTGTCAAGGTGGGTAACTCCGTGATTCTCGCCAACACCTTTAATGACGGAACCACCATCGCCAGTGTGGCAAACATGAACGACCTCATCTTCCGTGGCAACATCGATGAAACCGAGGTGGGCAATCTGGTAGTGGGAATGCCGATGAAGATTACCATCGGAGCAATGCAGGACCTGAAGTTTGATGCCGACCTGGAGTACATTTCTCCAAAGGCTGTAGAAAACAATGGTGCCAACCAGTTTGAGGTAAAGGCAGCCGTCCGTTCAGTAAAGGGCGGCAAGATCCGTTCCGGCTACAGCGCCAACGCCGAGATAGTATTGGCAAAGGCTAACCACGTGATTACCGTGCCCGAGAGTGCCATCGAGTTCAGCGGCGACAGCACCTTTGTTTATATCGTAAAGGGCAGCGGCGAGAAGAAGACCTACGAGCGCAAGCAAGTAACCACCGGATTGAGCGATGGTGTGAACATAGAAATCAAGAAAGGCCTGAGCCTGAAGGACAAGGTAAGAGGTCCGCAGGTTGTGGCAGACAACAAGGATGACGAAGAATAATCTTAGCAGTATAGAATAAACAGTAAAAGCCAAAGGGGGCATGAACACAAAATGCCCCCTTTGGCTTTTACTACTTATTGATAACGTTTAAAATATCCTGACGTATCTTCTCATTGGTACCATTCACCATATAACGTATCAAGCCATCCTCACCTAGGACGATGAAGAGAGGAAAACCGCCTGAGCCAACAAATTTCACGAAATAATTATCACCATAAAGATGAGTCCAATTGAAGCCACGTGCCTCCGTTATCTTCCTTACCTTATCAGCTTTCTCGAAGTTTACAGAGAGAAATATCACATTAGGATACTTATTCTTCCACTCCGAAAGGATAGGCATTTCTCGCAAACAAGGTCCACAGCCTGAATACCATGCGTTGATAACTACCTTATGTCCCTTGAGCGATTGTTCTGTCCAAAGTTTTCCGTTCAAATCGTGCAAAGTAAAGGAACCTGGCAACGGCTTGCCACACAATGCGTCAGTATTCTCGTTATGCCTCGTCAAAGACAACATCTGCTGATTGGTCTCTATTTGGTCTTCTATCTCTGATAGAGATTTCACTCTACTGCAAGGTATCTCATATTTTTCCCATTCCTTAGGTATAGTAAAGTTGGGATACATCGTAAAAATCATCAAGTTGCCATTTTCTCCATACTTGATGGCTGACATAGACTTTACCTTCGATACATCCAAAGGCAAATCCTTGACATAGAAATGTCGATTCACCATTATACTAGGAGACAGCAAACTATCTGCTTGTTCCTGTACGACAGGAGTTTCCTGTGCGCTTGCAGCAAAAGGCATCATCGCCAAAAGCAACGCCATCATCATTTGTTTTATCATTTTCTTTTCCATTGTATATCTCTTTTATATGTTTCCTACATACTTATATATGTTTCCTACATACTTATTCTTATTAGAAAATACGCAACTCTTACCATTGAGTAAACTAAAGGAACGCACTTTTAACTTTTATTCGTATTGGTAACTTGCCCTTTCATCCCTCTTTTTTTTGCAAAAGTACGAAAAAATAAAGAAACTACAACAGAATGTCTCTATAAAATTAGAAAAAAGCAGAACTTTCATCTGAACAAAGTTAAGTAGCGCTGCGCATTGCCTGTAGTTCTTTCTGAATCACAATGCAAAGATACAAACCTGAGAATCCGGCATTCACGGTTTCTCACGGTTATTCACGGTTTCTCACGGATTTTCTTTCTTTTTCTGATGATTAGCCCAAAAAGATGATTTATTCCAATGATAAAAGAGACTTGCTTTTAACGGCTAAGTAACTTACTTATGATAGCTAAGTGACTTGGTTACGATAGCTAAGTAACTTACTTAGGAATGACAGATGACACTGGTGACAGGGTTTTCTTAAAAACTCTCTCACGTAGGCGGGCGGGAAGCTTTTCTGAAAAATTTTTCCTGCCCGCCCGCGTGAAGAAAGTTTTAGAAAACAAGTGTCATAAGTGTCACTGGTGTCACAAATATCATTTGAAATAGTCAAACAGAAATATCGGGAAAGCATTGAGTACTGCTACTTTACAATCTTCGGTATTCACATACTGCTTTAATTGTGAGTTGAATATTTTGTCTTGAAGTATGTCTTCTTTAGATGCAGGCATCGAATTCTTCCCCTTACATAGATAGTTCGCTTTTCCCACATTCATTTCCTTTAAATATTCCCAATTTTGCTTAACTTCCTCCATCTCTATTTCTGTTGGCTCTCGATGATCTTTCAGTAGGATGAAATCGAAACTGTCATACGCAGAAAAATCGGCAGATACACCTTTGAACTTACCACACTCAGAACGTGTTACAGAATACGTCCAATAGTTTGCATCGGGCAACTGCTTGGTATATCGTATAGACTCAACCATCGGATAGTCAATATAAAGCCTACCAAACTCCGTTTCATTATTGAAAGTTTCAAGCATTTCCTTTACCTGCCTGTTGATTTCTTCGAGAGATAAATTCCGGTTATGAAAGTCATAGTCGAAGAACAGATAGATTTCAGAAATGTCAGCAGATGCATCAATATCCTTGAGCGGATTGTCTGCTTGACCAGCAAATTTCTCCATCAGCAAAGACACAATATCTCCATCGCCATCATACTCCTGCAAATCTTTGTATAGCTGATAGATGTTGTTGTTATAGGAACATACTATCTGCTCATCTCTGTTTGCAAAGTATAATCGCTGGATGGTGCGGAACAAATCCGGCTCCCGTTTTACTCCTTCAAAAACGAATAGTATCATACTTCGAATGCGTTACCTCTAAACATTTTTTCTATATTATGCCCGAATCTCAACTCTTTTTGGGTGCAGTCGCTCAACGGCTTGATTTTATTGTCTTGCAAGATGAAATTGCAGTCTGGGCGAAGCAAGTCGTTGGTCATCAGGTAGGTATTGTGTGATGAAGTAAAAGCTTGACATGGAAGAGCAAAGAGGGTTTTGCAAACCTCATAAGAGAGTCTGAAATGATAGAAAGCATCAAATTCATCGATGAAAACGAACGATGCATTTGCCATCTGTTTCAGCCAGTAATAAAGCAGCATCAGAGATTGAGTACCCGTTGATGCAATCTTATCGAATGGAATGCGACCTAATCCAAATACGCAATACAACTCTTTATCATCATCCTTTGGCTCCTGAAACTCAAAACTTTGTCCGCTTACCCGATGGATGAATTCCTCAAAGTCCCGAGTTAGCTGATTCTTGATGATATACTCATCGAGATTTGCCGGAGCAGTAGCCAACCCCATAAACTCATTTTTTTCAACACTTCTAAACCATAACATTGAGTTTACGAATTGCTGCAGTTTCAGAAGATAATGCTCCTTGGCAAGAGGATAGGAAGTAAGCAGAAAGTTTACGATGGATACATTGTTGGCGTTATTGGCAAGGTTTGCCTTCACCGCAGAATCCATCGGGAACTCAACATCATCCAATGTCAAGACAGAATTCTTATTGCAGAAAATAAGTTTGTTATTCACAACAAGTTCTTCTTCCTCCAGCTTTCCATCAGGCGATTTGCTATATGTATATAGTAACGTATCATCCATAAACTTGAAGGCATATTCAAATTTTACGGGGAAGTTCAACTTTCCCGTATATGTAAAGTTATCATAATAGTTCACCTTCTTCCACTTCTGTGAAAGATGATTGGTGATGTCGAAGATGGCCATTGCAAAGTTCGACTTGCCAGAACCGTTAGGTCCATACACGATGCCATTCTTGATGATACCATCTTTAATGGCAAAAGTATTGAACGAATAGTTACTTGGTTTCGACAAATCCCATTCTATGCGATTAGCAAATCCTCTATAGTTCGTTACGGCAAATTTTACTAACATGGTTCTATATACTTTATTTTTAATTGATAACGAAATTGTTGATGCAAAGCAAACACACCCCAAAACGACGAAAACCATCATTCAATTATTATAATGTCAAGTGCTGCTTAGCATTTGCAAAGATATATAAAAAAACAATGCACCGTAATTATTTTACGGATATTTAAGATAATAATCAAGTATCAATAATCATTGAAAGATATAGGAGAAGTGATCGAAAGATATAGGAGAAGTTGCCAGAAGATATAATACCTGTCTTCGGGATTGTTAATACCTTGAACCGCACAACAGCTGTTGTGCGCTTGCATATCAGCTGTTGTGCAGATGCACATCAAGTGTTGTGCGGATGGAATCCAGCTGCTGTGCGGTAAAAAAGGAAAAAGTTACCCAAAGGTAACTTACCTTAGGGTAACTTTTAGTAATTATTAGCCAATCTGAGCTGATCTTAAAAACTTATTTCAACCTATGCAGCGGGCACATGATGAGCCTTCCCTCATCATCACGCAAGTGCATACCACTGCCTAGGCAATAGCGGAAGTGGCGGCACTGGGCGCACTCATCCTTGCGCATCCACTCTCGGTTGCGATAAGGGGCAAAACGATGCTGCCACACTTCCATAAAATTATCTTGGTAGATGTTGCCTTGATGATAATTGGAACGGATGCTGGCACAGGCAGAGATGGAGCCATCCACCAAAACGGAACCAACTGTTACGCCAGCTTGGCATGAATAGAAATGATTGCGGATATCGCCTTCGTAATTGCCCATAAAGCCCTCACAGCCGTAGCTGCAATCAATCAAGCCCTCCTTGCGAGTAAGCTTGATAAAGTCTAAGATGCCCCGATATTCTTCGGGAGTGAGGTGCATATCGGGGTCGGTGGCTGCCCTACCCACTGGGAATACGGCTACGACTCGCCAGTGCTTGACACCTTTATCTATCAGGAATTGCTTGATGGCAGAGAGGTGGGGATAATTGCGACGATTCACACAGGTGAGGATGTCAAACTTAATCTCTGGATGAGCCACCAGCATATCTATCGCCTGCGAAACCATATCGAAGCTATACTTGTTGCCTCGCATCCAGTTGTGCTCCTCGCCCAATCCATCCATACTGATGGTCATGGCATGGAGACCAGCACGGAGCAAATCATTGAATTTCTGAGGAGTAAGATATAGGGCATTGGTCACCATACCCCAAGGGAAACCTTTCTGATAGATGGCTGCGCCACACTGGGCAATGTCTTCACGCATCAAGGGTTCGCCACCCGTTACGATGACAAACACTTGATGAGGATCGGTATGCTGCCTGATGTTGTCTAGTACTCGCAAGAAGTCTGCCAGAGGCATGTCTTGCTGCCCTGCCTTCACCTTGCAGTCGCTTCCGCAATGGCGGCAATGCAGGTTGCAGCGCAGGGTACACTCCCAGAAGAGTTGGCGTAAAGGATGCTCCTTCACCTTCTGCTGATAAAGACTTCGAGCTATCTCCAATGCCAAGCGGCGGCGAAGGGATAAGGATTCAGGATTTGTCATACGACTACTTCTTTTTCTTCATCTTGCCATTGGCAGTAACCTCAAATGAGCCCCAATTCCAGGCTCCTTCACCTTTTCCCACTTGCTCTACAGTGATATTTTCCGACTTGATGGTATCCGTGGCAAATTCACCACCATTGGCTTCACCATCCACATCTTCGAGAATCACTTTCAGTCGTTTCTCTTTATGAACCAAGTCGATGGTGCCATCCATGCTCTTTTCCTTGGTAACATAATCACCCTTACTGTCGGTATAAGCAGAGTCTATTCGATAAGCCCCGTCATGACCATAGTCCTCCACCACTACCGCCTTGATGCCCTTGATAGGGGTGCCATCTTCGGCTGTAACATTACCTTTAGCATGAAAAGAACTAATAGGAGAGCCATACAGACAAGGTTCATCAATCTCACTACCGCAAGAAGAGAATCCCAGCAGCGACAAGAGTGTGGCTGCCAAAGCATTGTACCAATGCAAAAACTTCACTTTCATAATCTCTCTATTTATTAATTACACTTCTACCAACAAAACGCAGTAGAAGGAAAATATCCCCTCTGTAATGGGGATATTTAACCTTTTTTATCCGTTCAGGAGAGCATTTTATCTTCCAAGCAGGATTTTCTTGATGTCGTTGAGCTTGTTCATTAGCAACCACCCATTTCTCCACCATACCATAGCTTAAACTTTGCCAGATAGCTATTATATAAAAAATGCTCTTTACAATGTGGTATTGCAAATCTGCTTTCATCTTGTAGTAAGTTTTGCTCAATTACTCCATACGAAAGAAATAAAAACTTTCTTTTACATTTTTCTGATTCAACCATATTATGTTCTTGCAGATATATATGATATAAAACTAACCACGGCATAAAAAGATTAGGCATGGAATGGGAGATTCGCATACAATATTCCTTTGCTGTTTTGTTATCATGAAGATAAAAAGAAAGAACTCCAAGACGAGCATAATCCTGCTCACTGGATATCGGAGTATCCAATACAAGATTTTTAGATGAGAAAAAGCAACGATGCCTGTTTCTTAACTTTTCAATATTTTCCAATGTGATTAGTTTGGGATATATTCTCAAAGCTATCTTTAGATGTTTAAAAGCTTCTGTGTGCCACCCCAACTTTTCTAGATATACATAATATTTGTATTGAAACAATGCATTATTGGGATATGCTTCTACTAAATTACGAATATAGAAAAGTGCTTTTTGCCGAGAACCATTAGCACAATATAATTCAAACAGCATAAAATCAATTTGAACATCTTGTGGTTGCTGTTTTTTGGCAAGCAACAGATTGCTTTCAGCTTCCCTCCATTGTCTATCATCCTTCTTTTTGTTGTAGGAATTGATAGAGCAGATACTTTTATTGATGAGCTGGGCTGTTGAGGTTTTCGAAATAGGCATCCAAAACTTCATATAAGCGAAGCACAACATAGCACTGCAACATACAAAAGACAGAATGTACCAGTCATAACTGTTCTTTTCATGCGTATTTGTACTGTCTCTTGGCATATATATTGCCAACAATACGTAAAGTAACGTTAATGATATTGAGTTATCAAATAGAGTACATAGAAACATCTCCTTTAATAATATCGTTGCAAGAACCAAACCTACGAATTTCCTGTATTGCCTGTTCTTGCGGGAAAAAAGAAAGAAAACAATACCACCTCCCAAAATCAGGAAAAACGTTGTACCAACAACTCCTCTTTCTACCAAGAGTTTCATAAGCCAGCTTGGCGCAAATGGAGTAAATGGCACGTTTGTATTCTGATTTAATCTAGCATCTGCAGCCAATGTATAATTTCCATTACCAACACCTAAAACAGGACGCTCTTCGAAGGCATGAACAGCTGCAACAGTAGCATGAATACGACTTTGAGAACTCTTCTGCTGTGAAACTGTTGAATGCATACTAACTGTCGTTTTCACCTCTTTATTGAAAAAAGCCACTACAGCAAAAAGAGAGAATGCCAATATAAGAAGAAATCTAATATGATGTGATTTATCTTCCGCACCCAATAGATCCACAAAAAGCAAAAAGACCAGTGCTGCCAATGATATATATATACTTCTGGAGAAGGAGAGAAGCAACAATGTAACTATACCCCATACAAGAACATTTCCAACTTTAGACTTGCGTTGGCATCCGATAATACCCAAAAGGCATAAAAGAATGGTATTCCAGCTATTTGTATCAAACCCGAGAGGCTTATATAAAAATCTAACAGGGTATAAATCGGCAAAGCCTGCTCTATGAGCATTCTTATAGAAAAAGAAAAACGTAAAAAATGACAGAATAACAGCTACGCAACTTAACCCAAGAAATCCTTTCTGAAGATTTCTCTCTTTGGTATTTGCAAAAGAATATCTTACCAGATGATAGGCAAGGAAACAGTTTGTTGATAATTGTAGAAAACATATTGAGGGATATTTATTTATGGATACACAACAGCTGATAATGTCATATCCCCAAATTATCAAAATACTCCAGTCTATCAACGTCCATCTATATGTACCGAATGGCTTCACTGCAAATGTAAGCATCAGGAGAAATATGGTTTTCAAACAGAGAGGATCGTTTACCCGAAAAAGCATCATTCCCATTACAAACATAAGAGTAATGGGAATGATGTAGTTATCTATTTTTTGTTTTATCATTTCTTGCATTTTGAGAAAAGAGGACTAACAATTCTATAAATCATAACGAGTATAAGTATAAGGAACAATAGCTGCATACAAATGTTCCGCAAGAGAGAGAATGGTGGTGCCATGTTATTGGATAACAATATGACGATTTTTTCTATTTCAGACGGAAACGACATTACGAAGTGATATACAAAGGAAGGTATAATATACACAAAATAGTAGCCCATGAATAGGTTTACTAAGATGGAATACACCATAAATGTATATTTTGCGCATGGTTTCAATTCTAGCAGATAAGGTTTTCTACCCATAGTCCCTCGCAGGCGATGATATATATAGCCATACAGCTCTTGCGCTCTTCTTCTTAGATTCGGAACGCCCAAGATATCAGAGGCTATCCAATATCCATCAAACTTAAAGAATGGATTTAATACCATTAAAAAACCAAAGTTCATACTTAAAATGAGATATCTTATAAGGTCCGACGGGGTTATCGTATAAATGACGATGAGTCCAATCAGGCAATAGCTTTGGAAATAAACCCCAGCCAGATTGACGACATTTCTTTGTTGACGATTCAATTTCCATATTTCAGTTACATCGGTATAAAAAACAGGAAAGTTCAGATATAATCCAAAACCAATGCCTTTATGCTGGATTCCAAAATGTCTGCAAGCAGTAGCATGACCTAGCTCATGAAACAAAGAAGAACCTAGCATAAACATGACGATGCCTATAATACTATATGCATCTATGTGCTTGTTGAAATCCAACAAATTGGATGTCTGGCTAAGATATGATACATCTACAATAACTGCAAAGATTAAGATGCCACACACCAGCCATTTATTAAACAATCCCACCAAATATGGAGTAATTTTATCTACGAGCGAAGCCGAAAACAATTCCTTCTCATAAAGGAATTGTTTTCTCTTTTGGGGAACATCAGTATTGACCAAGGGATATAAATATTTCTCAATAAACCCTTTCACTTGTTCTTTTGTATATTTACCTTGTCGCTTCTCAATATACTTTGAGATGGCAACATCCTTGTCAGCATGCTCTTGCAGACAATTTATTAGTTCAACGACATAGCTGTTTGCTTCGAAAAACTTGCCGTTGTAACCTAACAAATATCTACCGGATGCTGCAGATGAGGCTAACTTTTGAATTTCAATGTTGCAATATTCATTCATATTTTACTTTGCTTTCAAAATTGCGCTATTCACATTCATATCAATATTTTTCCAATCCTTCTGGATTTTCTTGCCGAAGTTGAAGGTGTAGGCCGCTTGGATGTAAAACTTCCTGTTTGTTGATGAAATGATATGTTCTTGGGAATTGTAAACAGGAACATTCAGCGTTTCTATAAACTCATTGTTTTTATGGAAAGGGGATACAGTACCCACCTCAAAGCTCCAGTCTTTATGATTCCAATTGATAGAACCGCCATAATTAACTGGTACATGTTCTACAGTAATCATAGGAAGTATCATCTCTTTGCCTTTGGTATTTGCCCAAATACGAAATGCGAATTCATTACAATAATAGTTTACATTCATATAGGCACGCCAAGAGTTGAAAGTTGTTCGAAATTTACCCCAAACATCTGTATGGTTATAAACTCCATCGATTTTCAAACGAAGATTATCTGTAGCTTTCCAGGACAGGGAGAGCATTTCAATGAAACCTCTGCTATTATTATGATCGTCCATACTATTTATTAGTTTACCATTCTCTTCATAATAAGTTTCAACATATTGATGATGCTGATATACGAAATTACTGAAAGAGGTAATATTTATTTTAGAACCTATTTGTATATTATAATTAACTGTTCCTTGGTAAAAGTCCATAGGTCTTAAATTTTCATTTCCTCTTTTAATGCGCAGGTCGTCAATAATTTGTTCTGCAGTATTTAAAGAGCTACTAGTAGGATAAGCATTAGAAAACAATATATCCAACGACACTTGCTGACTCTTTGTTGGCTGCCAAAATATTGTTGATTGCAACTGTGGAATATAATGGCTCACTGCATCTGCATCTTTTGTATGATAATAAAGAGCTGATGCTCCAGGCTTTAATCGCAATCTCCATTTATCAAATTGTTGTACATACTCTACGAATGCATAGTTTTGTGAAGACCATTGATGCTGCCATGCTTCATAAGTCCCCATATATTGCGACATCGTATTCATATAGACAGAGCCTAGATGAAAAGATAAACTATTTTTGTGTGGGAATATGATACCATATTTCCCATAAAAGTTTGCACTATAATAATCCTCCTTGACAATCGTATTTGTATTCAATTTTTCATCTTTATACATATTTGAATATTTGTTTCTGCCATAAGTCCCAGATAATGACAGTTCCACATATTGTTTGTCCGTAACATCTATGTTACCATAAAGAGAAAGACGTGGCATTAAACTAGAAGACGTATTTGTAGAGCATTGGGCTGTACTTGTTTGTGCCGTATTCGCAAAAAGAATTCCGTTGGTTTGATTTATAGGATTTTCTTTTCTCACAAGCGAAAGTTTCTCTGACAACATGTACTTTTTCTTTTTCGTAAGAATGTTCAACTGCACATATTCTTGATTTTGCTTATTTACACCCTCATAACTTGAATACGAACGTGAAATCTCATTATTGTCAAAATGGAAAAATTCTTCTCTTTCTATTTTATCAGCATCATAGTGGAGTCTGTTATATCCCCCAAAAATGGTAAAACTAGTACTACCATGGGCTACCTTTGCTGCGAGATTATAATCTCCTTCTTGGTATGCTAGTTGTTGAGTGCCATCCACGGAAATATAGCCACCAGTAGTCATAGGACGGGTAATTATGTTTATGGAAGCATAATCACCTGCATATTTTCCTGTTGGAACATCATAATATTCCACTTTGAGAATGTCCTTTGATTTCAATCCTTTTACTTCATGGTATTCTACCTTACGACCATCTATATAGAGCGTGACAGTACCACCAATTGTGGTAACAGTACCTTTTTGTCTATCAATTTGTAAATTGGGAATCATTAAATCATACAGCAAATCATATCCATTATTGGTGTGTTTATAGATTTGTTTATCTGGTATAATCTGAAGATGGGTATCTTTCCTAGTAATACTGCTTCCCCTTACAACGACATCGTGGAGAGCGATGCTGTTTGGAGTTAAGGTGATAACTGAGGACGAGACATTATTGGCTTCTACAATTTGCACTTTAGAATCATAACCTAATGAATTTGCTATCAGAATATACTTACCCTCTTGAGGTACTGAAGTTTGAAAGCATCCTATGCTATCGGCTGCAACTCCTTTCACAAAAGTTGAATCCATCTTCAGGACCTTTACGGCAGCATAAGGTATTCCCACTTGCAGACTGTCAACAATCGTTCCTTTTATCGTGCTCTGGCTATAAGCTGGAGTGATAGAAATAAATGCCAATAAAATGAATGAGACTATTTTACCTTTCATAACTGCTTTGTTTTTTAGTTTTAAAATAAGAATAGCCCCGAAGGGCAACTCCTTAAAGAAATTATTGCAAAAGTACAGAATCACTCTGAAAAGAGCAAGAAAAGAGCCACTTTAACATTTCACATTTTCACAAGAAAAACAATAAAAATTTGACTAACAATGAATTATGCAATTCTTCACTTTTTCACAACCTTACTGAATTTCTCTAATTCTCTTATCAAACTTGGTTGCAGACATATCTTCTCCAAAGATTTTATAAGCCATACGTTTTCTGATGTTTGATATATTAGAGGACGATAGGTTCATCAAAATGGCAAGTTCTCTTGGACAGAATAAAAGCCATACTAGCATGCATACCCGATACTCGTTTTCGGTTAGCTTCTTATCATTAAGTACATTTAGGAAAGTTGGTGAAAGATCGTTTAAAGATTTTGCCAAAACCTTCCATTGTTCTTCTGTCGGAACTTTACCATGGTTCGCCATCCCCTTGAAGACTAAGACGATTGCCTTTTTACTACATACCACATTCTTTTTGGGTTCCGAGTTGGTTATGTTTGCACTAAGGGCATCTAATTCTTGCTGAAGAGACAGGATTTTCTCTTCCTTTTCTGCCATTTTATCAGAATAAGACGAATTCTCTCTTTTCAAAAGTTCGATTTTCTCTTTCTCGGAAACCAGCTCTTGCTTCGTATAATAGATCTGCTGTCTTATCAGATTTTCCTGCTCTTCTTTTTCCTGCAGTTCCAGCTTTCTTTTTTTCCGATAGACAAGAAATGTCAATATACCTATTATTATAACAGAAACTGAAACAAGAATACTAACTAACAAGGTGAGATTTGCCCTTGTAGCCTTTATCTCTTCGTTATGAGCCACATTCTTCCACCTGTCATAATCATATATTGCTTGCATCTTCTGCATTAAGTCGCGCTCCATATCCAGGTTTGCAGAATCATTGTAAGCAAAAGCCTGCTCTGAATATTTAGCAACAGAATCCATCTGCTGATGTTTGATGTAATAGAGATACCAAGCATAAGCACTAAAACTTTTATTATTGTTTGTTTTTGCGAATTCCTGACATTTAGTAAACCAGTATTTTGCTGAATCAGAATGTGATTCCAGACAGTACAGTCCCTTTAGATAGTAATAATGACTATAATTAATGTATGAATAACAGGAATCTTTCTGGAAATATCCAGACTCTGCCTCAAAAACATCCATATATTTCTTGGCTTTGGCATATTGTTTGGTAAGTATCAATGCTTGGATAGCTCCCCCTAAGGCACGGGCTGCCTGCACAGGATAGCCATACTGACGATAGCGACGGGAAGCGTTTTCATATACTTCTATCACCTTATTCATATTGTCCATATATTCGTATATATTGCCAAGATGTTCGTAAGAAAGCACAGCAGAAAGTGTGTCTTTGGCTATCCAGGCATATTTTTCAGCCTTCTGATAGGCAGACAAGGCATTTTGAGGCATACTTTGACTCAGAAAAAGTGCACCTTGCTGCTCATAAACTCTAGTTAGGAGTTTATAGTCACAATCTGAGCTCGTGGTATCAACCTTTTCCACAGCATCATTGTAGCAAGATAAAGAAGCTGGAGAATCACCTAAATCCCGATAGACACAACCCAGGAGATAATGTGCCAACATTTGTTGCTGACACGTCCCGTGATTGTCATAGTAATCTACAATCTCTTTCATCAAGCTATCTGTCGTGAAGTCCACATAGCCCTTGTTCATACCTTTTGCATAAACCAATTGGTATCGCATTTGAGTAGATTTACCCATTTTCGATAAGTCTGGACGAATGCTATCCAATATAGTCAGAGCAGAACGAGCAGAGTCTTGACTGAGTTCCATAAGATTGTCTGCACGAGTAATAGTCTGCTCGTATTTACGATTACTACAACTTGACAGGCTCATGAAGATGAGCATATAAATAAGTATAACTCTTGCTTTGTTCATACGAAAAAAATAGTGCTATTACAAACGAATAGCGATTAAACAACGTCTAACTAAACTTTATAAAAGTTTCTCTTCTATTGAAAACTTACTCCTACCCAAAACCAATAATACCAGAAGTTACCCAAAGACAAGTTACCTTAGGGTAACTTCTGATAAATATCAGCTTCTTATCATATTATTTCATCTTCCTATTTACAGAAGATTATCTTCCCAACAATATCTTCTTGATGTCGTTGAGCTTATTCAATGCCTCTACTGGGGTGAGGTTGTTGACATCCAGACCCAGGATCTCATCCCTTATCTGGCTGAGCACAGGGTCATCCAATTGGAAGAAACTCAGCTGCACACCTTCTTTATGTTCGTCCAGATGCTGCACGTTCGGCTTGCCGGCACCTCCAACTCCAGCATTGTCCTGCTCCAACTGCTTCAGGATATCGTTGGCACGGTTCACGATGCTGCGCGGCATACCGGCTATCTCTGCCACATGAATACCGAAGGAATGCTCGCTGCCACCCGGCTCCAGCTTGCGAAGGAAGATAACCTTACCATCCACCTCCTTCACACTCACGTTGAAGTTCTTGATGCGAGGGAAATTCTTCTCCATCTCGTTCAACTCATGATAATGAGTGGCAAAGAGCGTGCGAGCCTGCGCCTTCTTGTGCTCATGAAGATATTCCACGATAGCCCAGGCGATGCTGATGCCATCGTAGGTAGAAGTTCCACGACCCAACTCATCGAAGAGCACCAGGGAGCGTGGCGACACATTATTTAATATATTGGCAGCCTCCGTCATCTCCACCATAAAGGTAGATTCACCCAGCGAGATGTTGTCGCTGGCTCCCACACGGGTGAAGATCTTATCCACCAGACCCACTCTTGCACTCTCGGCAGGAACAAAGCAACCCACCTGAGCCAACAGCACGATGAGCGCCGTCTGGCGGAGCAAGGCAGATTTACCCGCCATGTTAGGACCGGTAATCATCATCACCTGCTGCTTCTCGGTGTCAAGCAACACATCGTTTGGCACGTATCGCTCGCCCAGCGGCAATTGGGTTTCTATCACAGGATGGCGTCCCTGCTTGATATCCAGTATCTGCGAATCATCAATAACCGGGCGCACATAGCGGTTCTCATCCGAAGCTTTGGCAAAAGAGAGGAGACAGTCCATGCGGGCGATGAGGTTGGCATTGATCTGAATCTGAGGGATATACTCCTGCATGGCAGCAATCAACTCATTGAAGAGTCGTGCCTCCAGAATCAGGATCTTCTCATCGGCACCGAGAATCTTCTCCTCGTATTCCTTGAGTTCCTGGGTAATATATCGCTCAGCCTGCGCCAACGTCTGCTTGCGGATCCACTCCTCAGGCACCTTGTCCTTGAAAGTATTTCTCACCTCCAGATAATAACCGAATACATTATTATATCCTACCTTCAGACTGCTGATGCCCGTCTTCTCGATTTCCCTCTCCTGAATCTTCAGAAGATAATCCTTGCCATGACGGCTGATGGAGCGCAGATCGTCGAGTTCAGCATTATACCCATCGGCTATCACATCACCCTTGTTGACAAGCTGAGGCGGATCAGGCTGAATCTCCCTGGCGATACGGTCCTTCAGGGTTTCGCATACGTTGAGCTGCTCTCCCACTCGCTTCAGGGCATCGTTCTTGGCATGCTGGCAAGCCACCTTGATAGGCTGGATGGCTTCGAGTGCATTCTTCAGCTGCACCACCTCGCGAGGCGATACTCTGCCCACGGCCACCTTGGAGATGATACGCTCCAGGTCGCCGATGCGATGCAGCTGGTCGTCGAGAAGCTGGCGGAACTCCGGCTCCTTGAAGAAATACTCCACGATGTCAAGGCGCTCGTTGATAGGGCGCACATCCTTCAGCGGGAACACCAGCCAGCGGCGGAGCATTCGACCGCCCATTGCCGTTACAGTCTTGTCGATGACGTTGAGCAGAGACAGACCATCGTCCTGCATCGGAGCCACCAGCTCCAGACTTCGGATGGTGAATCGGTCCATGCGCACGAACTTATCCTCTTCGATGCGCGAAAGTGCCGTGATATGGTTGATCTGCGTATGCTGGGTAATCTCCAGATACTGCATGATGGCACCGCTGGCGATGACACCATTCTTGAGATGTTCCACACCGAAGCCTTTCAGCGACTTGGTCTTGAAGTGTCCCAGGAGTTTCTGCATCGCCGTCTGCTCGGTGAAAACCCAGTCATCGAGTTCGAAAGTACAGTATTTGGTACCGAAGTATTTCTCGAAATCATTCTTTCGGGCACGGTCGTAGAGCACCTCTTTCGGCATGAAGTTACCCATCAGTTTCTCTACATAATCATAGGTTCCCTCGCCGGTGAGAAATTCACCGGTAGAAATATCGAGGAAGCTTACGCCGCAGGAAGTCTTACCGAAGTGGATGGCAGCCAGGAAGTTGTTCTCCTTGTAGTTGAGCACGTTGTCGCCCATTGCTACACCAGGAGTAACGAGTTCGGTGATGCCACGCTTCACCATCTTGTCCATCTGGCTCAATCCCTTCTTGCCCTTGATTTCCAGTCGTTTCTTCTTCGGGTCTTCCAGCTGGTCGCATACGGCAACTCGCTTTCCTGCCCTGATAAGTTTAGGCAGGTAAGTATCGAGTGCATGATGAGGGAATCCAGCCATCTCGATGCTACCCGTAGCCCCACCGTTGTTTCTTCGGGTCAGGGTGATGCCGAGAATATGGGAAGCCTCCACCGCATCTTCGCAGTAAGTTTCGTAGAAGTCGCCACAACGGAAAAGCAGCAATGCCTCGGGATGCTTGGATTTCATCTCGAAGAATTGTCGCATCATCGGCGTAAGACCTTTGTTATCGTTTGCCATTATCTTAATTATCTTATGTTTGCTTTATATTTTGTTAGACTTGCAAAAATAAGAAAAAAAGGGGGAATCAACAAAGGATTTAATCTATTTTTAAACTTTTCCCCCCATAAAACAGAAAAAGTGCTCTCTTGCATCCCTGCAAGAAGAGCACTTATCGATGAATTACATGAATACACAAGTGTGTAAATATCTTATTTCTTAGCTTTAATTACGAAGCTGAAGCAGCGGTCCTGATAGTGCATGCGGTACTTCTCCATTGGCGAAGAACCCCAACTGTCAATACAACCCAGACCAAACTGGCGCTGCTGGATGTGCAACTGTACGAGACCCTTTTCTACCAGGTCGCCGCTGTGCTGTCCCCAGGCATGCTCCTTCTCGATACCTGCATCCAAATCCTCTACCAGATAAGGGATGGCGCTGCACTCCATAGGAGCATAGCCCTCGAAGGTGATTCCCTTGCCGGTGGTTGGGTTGAAGATAGAGAAGTAGCGGATGTCAATATGGTTACCGCTCTCCTGCGGACGGACGTATGGATAATACTCGTCCTTCACATTAGCCTCATACTTTCCGATGAAAGCAGAAGAGTGACGGTCGATGTAGTTCTCCTCCGGACCTCTACCATAGTACTCCAACTTAGAGAAAGAAGCAGGCATCTGCAACTGCATGCCGTAGCGGAACAGATCAGCTACCTTAGCCTCCTTGTCTGTTGTCATCTTTTCGGTAACAGCCACTTCACCAGCCGCATTGATACGGTAGCGGAGCATCAGTTCAGCCTTCACCTCAGGCATCTCGAAATTGGCAGTCAGCACCACGCTGTCCTTGCTCTCACTCTTGTCGAATGACTTCAGGTTCATCTGAGGATTCTTCCAGACTCTCATCTTCTTCTGGAGAGATGCACCATAGTCGTTGTCGGTAGGAGCACGCCAGAACTCTGGAGTCATGCTCTCACGGAACTTCAACATTGGTTCGCCATCCACATCGAGGTAATCAATCATACCGGTCTTCTTGCCGATGGTAACCGACATTCTCTCTGCAGAAACCTTCACATAGCTGTTGGTCTCCTCAACCTCAATCTTGCTGCCGGTGTTGGCAGGAGCATCTACCTTGTCGAACTCATATCCGTTGAGTACAATCTGCTGGCGAGCCATCACCTGCCCCTTGTCAACCAGCGGCTGACTTCCATCACTTGCAAAGGCAAAGTTGATGGTGATTTCCTCTGTAGCGTGCTCAGCCTCAGCCTTTTCGATGGCACTCTTCAGTGCCTCACTCTTCACCAGCTTGGTTGCCTGTGGAGCAATGCCCTTGGTATCAGGAATCGCAATGGTAGTCAACTTCACGCCGTTGGCAAAGAGGGTAGCAGTCAGGCTCAGGTCATCGATATTCTTGAAGAAATTCTCGTTATAGACATTGAAAGAACCATTCTCTGCATCAAAGTCCTTGATCCAGACGTTCTGGAGAACATACTGAATTTCATACGCATGAGGATTCAGACGGCGGTTAGGAGCGATGATACCGTTGCAGTTGAAGTTGTAGTCACTGCCTGGATAGCGGCCGTAGTCGCCACCATAGGTAAAGATTTCTTTACCGGTGACAGGACTCTTGTCGCGCAAACCCTGGTCAACAAAGTCCCAGATATAACCACCCTGGTACTTAGGATACTTGCGGATCAGGTCCCAGTACTCCTTGAAACCACCCTCAGAGTTACCCATGGCGTGAGCATACTCACACTGGATATATGGCTTGGTACCATTGCTCTTGCAATAGCTCTCGCTTTCCTTGTAACCGATGTACATCGGACAGTAGATATCTGTCTTGCTGTCGTATCCGCCACGTTCATATTGTGCAGGGCGGGTCTTATCGCACGCCTTCACCCAGTCGTAAGCCTTCTCGAAGTTGACACCGTAGCCGCACTCATTACCCAGACTCCATACGATGACGGAAGGATGATTGATGAGCGGCTTCACATTGCCCTCGTTGCGCTCGATGTGAGGCACGATGTACTCAGGGAACTTGGCAAGCGACTTCTCCTCATATCCCATACCATGAGATTCGAGGTTTGCCTCAGCGGTGATGTAGATACCGTATTCATCACAAAGGTCATACCAGCGAGGATCACATGGATAGTGGCTGGTGCGAACGGCATTGATGTTCAACTGCTTCATGATTTTGATGTCCTGAATCATGCGCTCCAGGCTCACTACGTATCCACCGTCCGGATCCATCTCGTGGCGGTCGGCACCCTTCACCAGCACAGGCTGTCCGTTAACGAGCAACTGTGCGTTCTTGATTTCCACGTTGCGGAATCCCACCTTTTGCGGAATCACCTCAGCGGCGCCCTGCTTGTTCTTCAGGGTGATATATGCCTTATATAAGTAAGGAGTCTCAGCCGTCCAGGCATTTACCTTTGGCACCTTGATGACGCCCTGTGCACCTGTAGCCTGTGCAATCTGCTTGCCATCCTTATCACACAAGGTGATGGCTACGTCTGTCTTTCCTCCCTTCAAGGAAACCTTGTAGTTCAACACACCATCCTGGTAGTTGTTTTCCAAAGCAGCGTTCAGACGGATGTCAGCAGCATGCAGTTTCGGACGCGCATAGAGATACACCTCACGGGCGATACCCGTGAAGCGCCAAAAGTCCTGGTCCTCGAAATAAGAACCATCGCACCATCGCATCACCTGCATGGCAATAAGGTTCTTTCCCGGCTTGAGATATTTAGAGATGTTGAACTCGGCAGCCACCTTGCTGTCCTCGCTGTATCCCACGTACTTGCCGTTCACCCAGAGAGTCAGGTTACTGGTGGCAGAACCCACGTGGAAATACACATCCTTTCCCTTCCAGTTCTTAGGAAGCTCGAACGTACGGCGATAAGAACCCGTATAGTTGTTGAGCTCGCTGATGTAAGGAGGGTTCGGGTCAAACTGAGTTGCCCAGGCATATCCGATGTTCTTATAGGTAGCATCACCATATCCGTTCAACTCAAACAAACCAGGCACAGGGAAATCCTTCCACTGTGAGTCATCATACTTCAGAGCAAAGAAGTTGGCAGGACGCTTGTTGTGGTCCTTCACGAAATTAAACTTCCACATACCTTCCATGGAAAGGTAGTTGGCCGACTTCTTCTTATCAAAACTCTGCGCCTTCTCCAAATTCTCGAATGCGAAGAAATTGGCACGTCGAGGCTCTCGGTTCTGCTGATTGATGTTCACATTCTGCCAGCGAGACTCACTCTGAGCCAGCGCCCCACTGCTCATCGAAAGCATGGCAAGGCAAAGTGATACATTTGCGATGGTTCTGATATTCATATTACTAATCAGTTATTGATATTACTTCTTAACTCCTTTAACTTCTTAATTCAATTATTTGTGGAAATACTGAGTTCCCTCTACTGATGTGAACTTCTTCTGATTATCCTTGCGCATTTCGAGGTTGAGGTTGCTCCACCAAGATGGCCATCCACCAACGATATTGCAGAGATAAACGAACTTCACTGGATGCAGACCCTTAGCCAGAGCTACAGCATTGTCGCTGTTGGTACCAGCCTTTACGGCACCCTCATTGTTGATCACGAGCTTGTTGTCGATCCAAACCTGCTCCATGCGGGAAGAGAGATAGTAAACACCATCCTCAGGAACATTGATGAATCCCTCAGCAATCGCACCATAGTTGTTGGCACCACGCAGGGTAGCAGCATCGTCTGGCTGGCTCACCTTCATCTTGTTCAGGTTGGTAACAGTACCGCAGTCCTGCCACTCAGCATCAGCAAAATCCAACTGATTCACCTTCAAGTAATTACCCTTGATACGGCGCAGCTGCAAGCCTGCCTTGGTATCGCTTACATTCACAGCAGGAGCATAGTTCTGCTTCTCTACATCGATGGTTCTCACCTTGCTCATCTTTCCAGAAGGCAATACGGTAGCAATCTTGATGGTCATGTTACCGCTCACCTTGATAGGCTCGGTATAGACAGCAGAAGCTGGAGTTGGAGTAGTACCATCCAAGGTATAGACCATCTTCATCGGACGTGAAGTCTGGAAGGTAACTACGGTATCCTTGGTAATCACTACCTTGTCGCAAGAACCGTATGGCTGCTCAGGCAATGGGATATGATAACGTACGTGGCGCTCATCCAGACGGACGCTGTTGGCATCTACACGGCGGGCGAAGTCTGTGAAGTTCTTCTTCTTGGCTGGTGACCATGCAATCTCAGCGAGAGCGAGAGAGCGAGGATACATCTGATACTCCATTTTGGCATTGGTGTACATATACTCCGACCAGTTGTTGCACTGCACACCGAGGATATGTTTCTCCAGGCCCAGAGACTTGATGGTATCAGGCACAGGCTCATAGTTATATGTTCTAGAGAGATAAGCAGGAGCACTAGGAATAGTAACCGGCTCAATCTTGTAGTCGCCCTGATAATGGTCGAGATACAAACCGCCGCTACCAGGAGTCATGATTACGTCATGCTTCTGCAAAGCTGCCGAAATACCTCCGGATGTACCACGCCAAGACATCACGGTAGCCTCAGGGCTCAAACCACCTTCGAGGATTTCATCCCAGCCGATGATCTTTCTGCCGTACTTAGCCAGCATCTTTTCCATGCGCTTGATCACGTAGCTCTGGAGTCTTTCCTCAGCAGAGTGCTTGCCGTCAGCCTGCAAGCCTTCAGCCTCGATGCGCTTCTGGCAGGTAGGACAGTTCTTCCAACTGGTCTTAGGGCACTCGTCGCCACCGATGTGGAAATACTTGCCAGGGAAGAGAGGCACCACCTCGCGAACGATATCCTCCAGGAAGCGGAACATATCTTCCTTACCCGGACACATCACGATATCCTCAACACCCCAAACCATTCTAGGAGTCCACTGCTCGCCCTTGCAGGAGAGAGATGGATAAGCTGCGATTGCTGCCATCATGTGGCCAGGAAGGTCGATTTCAGGAATCACGGTGATGTAGCGCTTGGCTGCATAATCCACGATGTCCTTGATTTCCTCCTGTGTATAGAAACCGCCGTAGGTAGAGCCGTCACCCTGGAGGCGATAGCCGCCGATGGAAGTCAACTCAGGATATTTCTTGATTTCGATGCGCCATCCTTGGTCCTCAGTGAGGTGGAAGTGCATGGTGTTTACCTTAAACATAGACATGATGTCGAGCTGCTTCTTCACGTTTTCTACGGTGATGAAGTGACGGCATGGATCGAGATGGAAGCCACGGTAGCCGAAGCGAGGCGCATCCTGGATGTCACAGCACTGAGCCACCCACTTCACGCCGCTCACCTTGGTAGCGCTCTCCACCTGTGCAGGCAGCAGCTGCATGAAGCTCTGCATACCATAGAAGGCACCCTTTCCGGTCTTCGCCTTGATTACTACGCCCTTGCTGGTAACAGTAAGGCGATAGCCTTCCTCAGCCATCTTCATGGAAGGAGAAATCTGGATAGAGATATTTCCCTTCTTGCCGCCTACGGTTACATCATAGCCGGTAGATGCCTTCAGCTTATCAGCCATATACTCTGCGATGTTCTTGCCATCCGCAGTCTGATAAGAGATCACTACCTTTTGAGGCAATACAAACTCACCCTTCTGCACCTGTGTTTTCACAGGCACAGGGATAATATTAATATCTGCAGCTACAGCCTGAGTTGAGACTCCCCCCAACATCGCTGCGCAAGCTGCCAACGAACCTAAGAATTTGTTGATTTTCTTCATATAAAGTTGAATATTGTGTTAGTTGCAATGATTGCCTCCCAGCTTTTTTGCTGGCTGGAAGGCAAAGTAGATATATATTAATGTTAGTTAGAAACCTCGATAATAATATCTTTTATTTTTAGCTGAATACTTAATAAAATATTTTATTTTGCAAAGATACGTCTTTTATTAATTAGTTCCATCATTTTTAGGTTAATAAATCTAAAAGGCTTTTATTTTTTTAGTTTATTGACAAGAAGCGGCCATTAATAAGTGTCGTTTTTACCATTATATCAATCAGTTATGGCTACATAAGGTTTATCTGTTGCTGAAATGATTGCAGATAAAATCACTCTTATGTCTCTATATATAAATAGGTATAATACTAAATCACGAAGCACCGAAGAGGAAATTTGCAAAAAAATAGCCCCAATTAAGTTTTATTAACTCAGAAATCATTGTGCCAAACTTAAAAAAGACTATCTTTGCAACAAAAAAATTTTAGTTATGGCTAAAGACATAATAAAATATATTAAGAACATCAACCGAAAACCTTCTGTTCCTAGACGACTACTAGAGCAGTTCATAGCAAAGGGTGCTTCTACCATACCTGAATTATCAAAGGGTATAGGGGTGAGCCTCCCGACAACGACGAACGCTCTGAATGAACTGATGGGACAGGGACTTGTCAGGGAGATCGGAAAGAAAGCCGATTCCGCTGGCCGAATCCCGATGGTTTACGACCTGGAACCTACCGCAGGTTACTTTGTTGGTGTGAACCCGGAAATGGACTGCCTCGCTTTGGCAGTGAGCGACTTCTGTGGCAATCTGATCACAGAGAAGCAGAAAGTTCCTTATGTGTATGAGAATACGCCTGAGAGCCTTGCCGAGATGGGAAAGATTATTAATGTCTTTATCGACAATCTACCTATTAAAAGAGAAGAAATCCTGGAAGTTTGCGTGAACGTAGCCGAACGAGTGAGACCTATGGAAGGAAGAGCTTACAATATGTTCAATTTCCTGGAAGAACCTCTGGCTGAGAAGCTCACAGAGCTGTTGGAACTTCCAACCTGCATCGAGAACGATTCCCGCAGTATGACCTACGGAGAGTTTATCAAAGGATGCTGTAAAGGTAAGAAAGATGTCATCTTCGTCAACATATGCTGGGGTTTGGGCATCGGAATCATCATCGACGGCAAGCTGTACTACGGCAAGTCGGGATATTCTGGAGAGTTCGGTCACATGACCGCCTACAACAACAACATCATCTGCCACTGCGGCAAGATTGGCTGCGTGGAGACAGAAGTATCGGGCAGAGCACTCAAGAGAAAACTAACGGAGAATATCCTGGCAGGCAAGCCATCCATTCTCTCGGACAAGGTACTCAAGAAGAAAGAGGAGCTTACGCTGGAAGACATCATGGATGCCATCGCTAAGGAAGATGTACTGAGCCTCGCCACCCTGCAACACATCGCAGATGAGTTGGGCAAGCAACTGGCAGGCATCATCAATATATTCAACCCAGAGATGCTGGTCATCGGCGGAGAAATGTCTGTCACAGGCGATTATCTCACCCTGCCAGTGAACATGGGAATCAAGAAGTATTCGCTCAATGTCATGAACGAAGATTCACAAATCGTCACTTCTGAGCTGAAAGACCAGGCCGGTGTCATCGGAGCGTGTCTGATAGCTCGACAGAAGTTGCTTACAATATAAAACCTATCACGACTAGCGGCATCTGCATCGTCTTAGGCGGCGCGAATAGGTGCCCATATATCAACATTATCCGCTGCATTCTAGCTTTTAGCTTGATGACAAAAAATGCAAATATTACTACACCTATATGAGAACAATTTAAAATGACCTATGACACAAAGGGGCAAATTGTAGTTTGCAGCAAATCTGAGTTCAAAGTTACTTCCTTGTAAGGGGGTAATGATATGAATTACGAGGGGGGGGTGCGCCAACCGATGGCGCCCCCTCTTTCTAAAGACAACAACAAAGCTAAAGATAAATAGCTAACAATCATATATAAGACTACTCCAGAAGAAGTAGCTGATGATAATAAATGAAATAAACCAAAAACATATATTAGTCCTATGAACAAAAGAGCAAATTTGTATTTTGCAGCGCTGTTGGGTGCCATGTCACCACTTAGCACTGTCACTGCATTGGCAGCTCAGAGCAATTCAACTATTGCAACCGCTACCCAGCAGCAAAACTCATGTAAAGGTACTGTAAAGGACGCTTCAGGCGAGCCTATCATTGGTGCTACCATCCGTATCGATGGCAAGACCGGCGGTACCGTGACCGACCTTGACGGTAACTTCGTCCTTAACAATTTGACTAAGGGCGCTAAGCTCACTATTACTTACGTAGGTTACAAGGCCCAGACAATCACTTGGAACGGAACTCCATTAGACATCACTATGCAAGAGATGCCAACGTACTCGAGGAGACTGTAGTCATCGGTTACGGTACTGTAAAGAAGGCAGACTTGGCTGGTTCTGTTGCTGTGATGGAAGGCAAGAGTTTCAAGGATCAGCCTGTTGCACGTGTTGAGGATGCCCTCAACGGTCGTATGTCTGGTGTACAGGTTATGTCTAGTGGCGTACCTGGTGGTTCCATGAAGATTCGTGTTCGTGGTGCCAGCTCAGTAAACAAGAGCAACGACCCTCTCTACGTAGTAGATGGTATTGTTCGTGAGACAGGTCTTGAGGGTATCAGCCCTGAAGATATCCAGAGTATCCAGGTATTGAAGGATGCTTCTTCTACCGCTATCTATGGTGCCCGTGGTGCCAATGGTGTTGTAATGGTACAGACCAAGAGCGGTAAGGCAGGTGCACCTCAGGTTACCTTCGACGGCAGCTTCGGTTTCTCTAACGCTTACAACATCCCAGAGGTAATGGGTACCAAGCAGTATGCACAGGCTTTGGTTGACCACAAGGGTGTGGCTCAGAGCGCTGTACAGGATTATTTGAATGGTACCAAGCCAGGTATCGACTGGATGGATCAGTTGCTCCAGACAGGTATTACTCAGAACTATAAGGTTGCCTTGTCACAGGGTAACGAGAAAACACAGACTTACTTCTCTGCCAACCTGATGGATCAGAAAGGTGTAATCGTTGACACCAAGTCTAGACGTTACGCTATCAAGGCAAACATTCATAATAAGGTATTCGACTGGTTGGAGTTGACCGCCGACCTCAACCTTGCTCAGACAGACAACTCAGGTGCTGGCTTCGCTCAGAACCAGTCTAACCCAATCTGGGTTGGTTTGAACTACTCTCCTACTATGGAGATGATGGATGCAAACGGTAGTTACAACAAGGACCCATACAACAACATCCAGAACAACCCTTACGGTATTCTTCATGGTGGTGACAACGACCGCAAGCGTACCATGGTAACTGGTCATGTTGACTTGAAGTTCAACCTTCTCAAGGGCTTGACATTCACCACTACCAATGGTATCGACTACAACGATTACAAGTGGTATAACTTCACTTCTACCAAAGTGAACCAGTCTGGTAATTCAATGGGCAACAACGATGCTACCGTAACCGCTTTGCAGTCAACCAACAACTTGACCTACAGCAACAAGTGGGGTGATCATGGTTTGACAGCAACAGGTGTATGGGAAGTTACCTCTAACGAGGTTCGCCGCATGGGTATGACTGGTACAGGTATTGCTCACGAGCAGTTGGGTTACTGGAACATTGCAGATGCAGCTTCCAAGACACCATCCAACGGCTACAGCAAATGGACCATGCTTTCAGGTGTAGCTCGCGTTATGTACAACTATGCAGACCGTTATATGCTGACCGGTACCTTCCGTGCGGATGGTTCTAGCCGTTTCACCAACAAGAAGTGGGGTTACTTCCCATCAGCAGCTGCAGCCTGGACTATCTCTAACGAGAAGTTCTGGGAGCCAATCAAGGATGCAGTAGAGTACTTGAAGATCCGTGCCAGCTATGGTATCATCGGTAACCAGGATATTTCTCCATATTCTACTCTCGGTTCATTGGGTACAACCGGTTTCACATACGGTACCAATCAGTCATATACAGGTTACTGGGCAAATGGTCTTGCTACACCAGACTTGACATGGGAGAAGGTTCACCAGTTTGACCTCGGTGTTGACCTCGGTTTCTTCGGCAACCGCTTGAACATCAGCTTAGACTACTTCAACAAGAAGACCAAGGATGCCCTCCTGACCACATCAGCTCCAGGTTACCTGGGTGGCACATCTTACTGGGTAAATGCCGGTGAGGTAAGCAACAAGGGTATTGATGCAACCATCAATGCACAGATTATCCAGACCAAGGACTGGTCATGGTCATCAACCTTGAATGCCAGCTACATCAAGAACGAGGTAACCAAGTTGACAGCAGATTCTCCTATTCTCTATGGTACCAGCCCTTCTCCAGGTACTGTTGACCCATGTACCATCATCAAGGAAGGTGAGGCTATCGGTACATTCTACGGCTTCAAGTGGGCTGGTTTGCAGAAGAACGACAAGGGCGAGTGGATTGATACCTATTACACAGCAGACGGTGGAACTACCGCTACTCCAGATGCTTCAAAGGACCGCTTCGTATTAGGCCGTTCAAACCCAGACGTTACCTTGGGATGGAACAACACCGTAAGCTACAAGAACTGGGACTTCAACGTATTCTTCAATGCAGCCTTCGGAGCTAAGCGTTTGAACATGGTACGTTACGCCATGAACTCAATGGTAGGTGCCTCTATGTTCGTAACCGATAAGGATTACTTCAACAACATCGGAATCACCATGCCAACAGTAGGTGCCGAGAACAAGACATACGGTAACTCAGACAAGTGGTTGGAGAATGCAGATTACCTGCGTTGCGAGAATATCAGCATTGCTTATACATTCCCACGCAGCGTGACAAAGATTGCGGACATCCGTCTCTCTCTCTCAGCTCAGAACCTCTTCACCATTACCGGCTATAAGGGTATCGACCCTGCTGGTGCATCATTCAGTGATAATGGTGTTGACCGTGATAACGGTTTGGATATGGGTGCTTACCCTAATCCTCGTACCATCACAATGGGCGTACGTGTAAACTTCTAACTTCAATCATCTAAAAACTGGAATAATTATGAGAACTAGAAAATTATTATATATGGGTTGTCTCATGGCAGCATCCTTGCTTACCTTCTCTTCTTGCGGAGACTTCCTGGATGAGGAACCTAAGGGACAGTTGACCCCAGATAACTTCTTCAATAGCGAAGATGACCTGACAGCAAGTGTTAATGCGCTGTATGACCGAGTAAACCAGACACAGAGCTGGACCAACCCTATGTACCCTCAGTGGCAGGGTGATGATATCACAGCCAACCCAGGTTCTAACAAGCAGGCTTGTGCAGCCCTCGATGCTTTTGCATCTGATGGTGCCAACAAGGGTGTAACTGATGCCTGGAACCAGCACTATTCTGTAATCAAGGCTGCCAACCTGATTACTGAGAGTGCAAGCAAGGCTCCTGTTGCTCAGGATAAGATTGATGTAGCTTTGGGTAATGCACATTTCTGGCGTGCATACGCTTACTACTATCTGGTACGTGTATTTGGTCCTGTGCCATTGATTACCGGTACCGACGTTTCACAGTTGGAGGTTGCTCCATCTAGTGTAAAGGATGTATATGAACTGATTGTATCAGACTTGAAGGCAGCCGTTAACGAGCTTCCTACCAAGTATGAGAAGGAGCCTAGCCGTTTGTTCGGTGTGGATGTCTGGACAACCAAGCAGGCTGCACAGGCTACCCTGTCAGCAGTTTACATGTCTATGGCTGGCTACCCACTCAATATGGGTACAGAGTACTACAAGCTCGCAGCAGAGCAGGCTAAGTCTGTCATCGACAACAACGGTTCTTACGGTTTCATCCTGAACCCAGAGTGGAAGGATGTTTACTCTATGGGTAACAACTACAACATGGAGACTGTGCTCGGAATCAACAACGATGCCAAAGGCTGGTGGGATCATGACTCTCAGCTTTCTTCCTGCTGCCGTTTCGAAGGTCTCGGCGATGGTGGCTGGGGTGACGCTTGGGGTGAAATCGCATTCTGGAAGAGATTCCCAGAGGGTGCTCGTAAGGATGCTATCTACGCTCCTAAGGTTACATTCCAGGATGGAAACACTATTACTAAGGCCGTAGATTGGTGGGCACTGAAAGAAGATGGAAAGACTCCAGAGGTTGAAGCTTACCACCCAATGTTCTGTATCTTCACCGTTAACTCTGACGAGAACGGCAATATGCTCCGTCAGGCTTACGATTACCTGGCTCCTAACTGGGGTGGTATGGTTAACGACCGTCGTCACAACCTCATCCGTTACTCAGAGATTCTTCTCTGGTATGCTGAGAGTGCAGCTCGCTCTGGTGGCGATTTGGGTAAGGCTAAGGACTGCCTCCGTCAGGTTCGCAGCCGTGCCGTAAACGATGTTGAGAACGTTACTTTGAGCGATGGTACTACCGTGAAGATTGCTGATATGAATGCAGAGCAGCTGGCTGAGGCTTGCTACATTGAGCACGGATGGGAAGTTGCCGGCAACTGGGTATCTATGGTTACCCGTCGTTCTGACGAGCTTCGTATGAATGAGTTGAAGAAGAACTTCGACTATCGCGTAACGAATGCTCCTCTCGTAGTAGCAGAGCAGAATGGCAAGACCTATACTGCTAAGGAAAGTGTAACTGTTTCAGGTTCTTGGTCTGAGGATAGAATTTACTGTCCATATCCAACATCAGATGTTGAGAAGAACCCTAACCTGAAGAGATAAAAGCTTGCTAGGTTTGTTTATTATAAGAATAACTCAACTGTTTTCTCTTGAAGAAATTGTTGGGTTCAGGTTTAAATTGAAGAGGGTGCGCCAACTGATGGCGCCCCCTCTTTTTGGCATTTTATCAACCTCTACTTTTTTGCCGACAATTCATTCATTATTAACTATATATCACCAGAATCATGATGAATAACAACCGAAATCAACTCAATCGTTCATTACTGGCATTCGCTGCCTTGCAGGTAATGCCTCTGTCGCTCTTCGCTCAGGGAGAACGACCAAACATCTTGTACATTATGTGTGATGACCATGCCATGCAAGCCATCAGCGCATACGGTAGTCCAATCTCCAAATTGGCACCAACACCTAACATCGACCGCCTAGCTGAAAGGGGAATGAAATTCAACGAGGCTTTCGTGGAGAACTCTCTCTCTACTCCAAGCCGTGCGTGCCTGATGACAGGTCTTTACAGTCACCAGAACGGACAGCGTCAGCTTGCCGAGGGTATCGACTCTACCAAGACCTTCTTCTCAGAACTGCTGCAGGGGGCAGGCTATTCTACTGCCGTAGTGGGCAAGTGGCACATGTCCTGCAGTCCGAAGGGATTCGACTACTATCATGTTCTGGATGACCAGGGTCAGTACTACAACCCAACCTTCGCTTCTACCGGCCAGTACGGTAACTTCAAGCAGGAAATGGGCTATGCCACCGACCTCATCACCGACCATGCCATCGAGTACCTGAACAACCGCGACAAGAACAAGCCATTCTGTCTGCTGGTTCACCACAAGGCACCTCACCGTCTCTGGATGCCTAACACCAAGTATGTAAGCAAGTATGCCAACGTCAACTTCCCGTTGCCAGAAACATTCTGGGATGATTACGAGACCCGTGGTTCTGCTGCATCTACCCAGAAGATGTCTATCGACAAGTATATGGAGATGGTACGCGACCTGAAGGTTCCTGAGATGTACGATCCTTCTACTCCTGAGGGTAGAGATTCCTATGCCGGACTGATGGGCGAGATGAACCGCATGACTCCACAGCAGCGTGCAGCCATCGATGCCTACTACATGCCAAGAAACCGTGAGTTCCTGAGCAAGAACCTGACTGGCAAGGAGTTGATCGAATGGAAATACCAGAACTACATCCGCGACTATATGGCCGTGATTGCCTCAGTAGATGAGAGCGTGGGCAGACTGCTGGAATATCTCGACAAGAACAACCTCACCGACAACACCATCATCGTCTATACATCCGACCAGGGATTCTACATGGGCGAGCACGGCTGGTTTGACAAGCGATTCATGTACGAGGAGTCATTCCATACACCGCTCATCATCAGCTATCCTAAGCACATCCAGCCAAAGAGCGAATGCAACCAGATGGTTCAGAACATCGACTTCGCACCTACCTTCCTCGACCTGGCTGGTTTGCAGAAGCCTAAGTACATGCCTGGAACATCACTCCAGCCTCTGTTTGCCGGAGCACCTGTCAAGAAGTGGCGCAAGAGCCTGTACTATCACTACTACGACTACCCTACCTATCACCTTGTCCGCAAGCACGACGGTGTGCGCACCGAGCGTTACAAGCTGATTCACTTCTACGGCAAGGGTGGCGAGAGAGCCGTGGTAGAAAACAAGTACCAGGGACAGCCTGGCACAAGAGAGAACAACTGCTTCAATGCCCTCAAGTCTATCAACTACTTCACCGATGATGCCGACATCGACTACTGGGAGTTGTATGATATCAAGAGCGACCCTAACGAGCTGCACAATATCTACGGCAAACCAGGCACCCAGAAGATTGAGAAGGAACTGAAGAAGTTGCTCGCCAACTACCGCAAGAATCTGAAGGTAGATGAATAGATTTTAAAAAACAGAATTTTATGAAGACAAACAAGACAATATGGCTCACTGGGGTAGGCATGATTTGCCTGCCTACCCTGGTGTGCGCCAAGCAGAACGTACAGCAGCCCAACATCCTCTTCATCCTCTGCGATGATATGGGATATGGCGATCTAGCCTGCTACGGTCAGCCTTACATCCATACCCCCAACATCGACCAGATGGCAAGAGAGGGTATGCGATTCACCCAGGCATACGCTGGTTCGCCGGTTTCAGCCCCATCACGTGCTACCATTATGACGGGTCAGCATACCGGTCATACCCACGTAAGAGGCAACAAGGAATACTGGAGAAACGTGCCAATGGTGAAGTATGGAGTAAATGAGGACTTTTCTGTTGTGGGTCAGGAACCTTACGACCCGCAGCATAAGATTCTTCCGGAGATGCTGAAGGACAAGGGTTACCGCACCGGAGTCTTCGGCAAGTGGGCAGGCGGATACGAAGGTTCTGCCTCTACTCCCGACAAGCGTGGCATAGATGAATTCTACGGCTACATCTGTCAGTTCCAGGCCCATCTTTATTATCCCAACTTCCTCAACCGCTACAGCAAGTCACAGGGAGATACCGCTGTGGTAAGAGAAATCATGGAGCAGAACATTCAGTATCCGATGTTCGGCAAGGACTATTTCAAGCGCAACCAGTATTCTGCCCGCATCATCCACGACAAGGCACTGGAGTGGATTGACCGTCAGGACAGTAAGCATCCATTCGTAGGTTTCCTTACCTATACCCTGCCTCATGCCGAACTGGCTCAGCCGGAGGATTCTATCCTGGAGAACTATCAGAAGAAGTTCTTCGAGGACAAGACCTGGGGCGGACAGGAAGGTTCCCGATACAACGCCGTGGTTCATACCCACGCCCAGTTTGCCGGAATGATTACCCGTCTTGACCAGTATGTAGGTGAAATCTTCGCCAAGCTGAAAGAGAAGGGTCTCGACAAGAATACCGTGGTGATCTTTACCTCGGATAACGGTCCTCACGAGGAGGGCGGCGCCGACCCTAAGTTCTTCGGTCGCGACGGAAAATTGAGAGGCTTGAAGCGCCAGTGCTACGAGGGTGGCATCCGCATCCCGTTCATTGCCTGGTGGCCGGAGCACATCAAGGCGGGCAGCGTAAATGATACCCAGTTTGCCTTCTACGACCTGATGCCAACCTTCTGCGACCTTGCCGGAATCAAGAACTTCGCCAAGCGCTACACCAACAAGAAACTGGCAGGTGATGGTTTCGACGGAATCTCCATCGCTCCTACCCTCCTGGGCAAGGATGCCGAGCAGAAGCACCACGACTACCTCTACTGGGAGTTCCACGAGACCGACCAGATTGGTGTGAGAAAGGGCGACTGGAAGATGGTAGTGGTAAAAGGCGAGCCACGTCTCTACAACCTGGCATCGGATATCCACGAAGACCATAATGTTGCGGCAGAGCATCCTGAAATCGTAAAGGAACTCCTGGCTGCCATCCAGAAGGAGCACAGAGACAACCAGGATTTCAAGATTACCCTGCCTAAGTTCTGATTCTTAACAAAAGTGGATTAAGGAGTTAACTTCCTCACTTGTAAAACTTGAAAAAAAATGAACGACAACATAGCAACTCCATTTGCCAAGCCCCTGTATGTGATGCTGAAGCCCGCAGGCGCCCATTGCAACCTGGCTTGCAAATACTGTTATTATCTGGAAAAGAACCATCTTTACCAGAACACTCCCCGACATCTGATGAGCGACGAGATGCTGGAGCAATTCACCCGGGAGTACATCGAGGCACAGACCATGCCCCAGGTGCTCTTCACCTGGCACGGAGGCGAGCCGCTGATGCGTTCCATCGACTTCTACAAAAAGGCGCTGGCGCTTCAGAAGAAGTATGCCCACGGCAAACAGATAGACAATGTCATCCAGACCAACGGCACCCTCCTCACCGACGAGTGGTGCGAGTTCTTTGCACAGAACCATTGGCTGGTAGGCATTTCCATCGACGGACCCCAGGAGTATCACGACCACTATCGCGTAACTCCTGCCGGAAAGCCTTCCTGGGAAAAGGTGATGCAGGGCATCAGCCTGCTGAAGAAACATCGGGTGGAATGGAATGCTATGGCGGTGGTCAACGCCTATAACGCTGAACATCCGCTGGAGTTCTATCATTTCTTCAGAGACAACGGTTGCCAGTACTTGCAGTTTACCCCTATCGTAGAGCGACTGACAGAGCATGAAGACGGTCGCACCCTGGCGAGTCTTGCCGACGACCGGGAGATTCCGCTTGCGGATGCTTCCGTAACTCCGGCACAATGGGGCAACTTCCTCTGCACCATCTTCGACGACTGGGTGCGCCACGATGTGGGTAAGATGTTTGTGGAAATCTTCGACTGCACGCTTGCCAACTGGATGGGTGTGCTGCCGGGCATCTGCGCCTACTCCAAGGAGTGCGGCCATGCGGGCGTGATGGAACACAATGGCGATGTGTATTCCTGCGACCACTTTGTCTTTCCGGAATACAAGCTGGGAAACATCAGGGACAAGTCGCTCATCGACATGCTTTACGGCGAGAAACAGCAGGCATTCAGCCGCCTGAAGCATACCTCGCTGCCCCGCCAGTGCAAAGAGTGCGATATGGAGTTTGCCTGTCATGGCGAATGCCCGAAGAACCGCTTCGGGAAAGACAAGTATGGAGAGCCGGGACTGAACTATCTCTGTCAGGGATATTACCAGTATTATTCGCATGTGGCTCCCTACATGGACTTCATGAAGCGGGAACTCCTCGCCCAGCGTCCACCAGCCAACATCATGAATGTTTTAAAAAATAACTAACGATTATCATTATGAACAAGACTTATATGACTATCGCCCTGCTGTCGCCGCTGGCTTGCACGGCTGCGATGGGAGCCAAGAAGGCGAAGGCAAACAATCAGCAGAAGCCTAACGTCATCATCATCCTTGCCGATGACCTGGGTTATGGCGACCTGGGATGCTATGGTGCAAAAAACGTAGAGACACCGAACGTGGATAAGCTGGCGAAGCAGGGAATCCGTTTCACCGATGCCCACGCCATCGCCTCTACCAGTACCCCATCCCGCTACTCTCTGCTCACGGGCGAATATGCGTGGCGCAAGCCGGGCACCGATGTAGCTCCGGGCGATGCAGGCATGATTATCAAGCCTACCCAGTTTACCATGGCAGATATGTTCAAGAGCGTAGGCTATTCTACCTGTGCCATCGGCAAATGGCACTTGGGCTTGGGTGCCGAGACTGGCAAGCAGGACTGGAATGCCCCCTTGCCGTCTGCCCTGGCTGATATCGGCTTCGACCATCATTACATCATGGCTGCCACAGCCGACCGTGTGCCTTGTGTATTCATCGAAGATGGCAAGGTGGCTAACTACGATCCGTCGGCTCCTATCGAGGTAAGCTATTACAGAAACTTCTCTGGCGAACCAACCGGAAAGGACAATCCTGAGTTGTGCTATAATATGAAGTCGAGCCACGGCCACAACATGTCTATCGTGAACGGCATCGGCAGAATCGGTTATATGAAGGGTGGCGGCAAGGCATTATGGAAAGACGAGAACATCGCCGATTCCATTACTACCCATGCCATCGACTTCATCAAGAAGAACAGCAACAATCCTTTCTTTCTCTATTTTGCCACCAATGATGTCCACGTGCCTCGTTTCCCACACGAGCGTTTCCGTGGAAAGAGCACCATGGGTGTGCGTGGAGATGCCATCGTGCAGTTCGACTGGTCGGTGGGCAAGATTATGGAGACTTTGGATAAGTTGGGTATTGCGGATAATACCATCGTATTGCTTACCAGCGACAATGGTCCTGTGGTAGATGACGGTTATCAGGACCAGGCAGAGGAACTCCTGAATGGTCACAAGCCAGCGGGTCCTTGGCGCGGCAACAAATACAGCGCCTTCGAGGGAGGTACGGCGATTCCAGTCATCGTGCGCTGGCCAAAGAACGTGAAGGCGGGTCAGACCTCCGATGTTCTGATGTCCCAGATCGACTTCATGGCTTCATTCGGCAATCTGATTGGTGCCACCTTCCCTAAGGGTAGTGCCCCTGACAGCAGGAACCATCTTGGCAATCTGCTCGGCACCGACACCACCCATCGTCCATGGGTAGCAGAGATGTCGAACAACCATGTACTTTCCATCCGCACCAAGGAGTGGAAATACATCGAGCCGAACGATGGTTCCAAGATGATCAAGTGGGGTCCGAAGATAGAGACCGGCAACGATCCTCTTCCTCAGCTCTACCGCATCTCCGACAATCTCTATGAGCAGGATAATGTAGCCGATACACATCCTACCGTAGTTTATGAGCTGCAGAACATCTTGAGAAGAATAAGATGATAAAATCTGCGCTAACGTTTTTCCCCACACGCCCTGAAAGGGCAGAAGCTCCTAGCCCAGGGCAATCGCCCTGGGTATAATAGCAGTCAACAAAGCGCCCTGAAAGGGCAAAAGCTTTATAAATTGTCAGGTATTTGAAAGCTTTTGCCCTTACAGGGCGACAGGTTTGCATCATAATAACCCAGGGCGATTGCCCTGGGCTAGGAGCTTCTGCCCTTTCAGGGCGTGCCAGGTGTGACTTATGCCACACCCCGCCTCATAGTCCCTACAATTATTTCTTATTCTTCGGTGCCTTACTGAATTTATACATCAAATGCACCATGGCATAGCTTGGCAGGGTATTGTTCCATTTCTCTGTCTTGCCCTGTCCACCCACCTCATACACGGTGCTCGAGAGATTCTGAAGAATATCAAAGGCCTCTGCCTTCAGCGTCAGCTTGCCTTTGCAGAACGAATGGGATAGCGAGGCGTTCCATACCAGATCACTGGTGTTAAACGATTTCTCGCTGTAACCACGCCTGCAATATTCCTTCAGGTCGGTAGAGAGCGAAATGCCCAGAGGCAAGGTGTAAGTCATGTTGCCACCATACTCAAAATCATAGGCATTCAATTTCTCGAAATTGCTGCGGTCGCTCGTACCATGCTTCCACTCCACCTTTCCACCCAAGTTGATGCTCAACTTGTCTTTCTGATACTTGAAGTACAAACTGTTTCCCAACTCGGTTCTGAGCACATAGCATAGCTGGGTAGAATTATCATCGTAAGCTATATCAAAATCCTTGCGGCGCAAACCGTTAAACCACAGACGATAATCCAGACGGAACAAGCGAGCCTTGTCAAGAGCCACACCATAAGATGTCGTAGTCCAGAAATCCCAGTTGCCGCCACCACCAATATTATCACTCATATAGGTGTAACCACCCGTCTGCGAATTATAAGTAGTGCGGGTACCCACAAGATTGTGATAGAAATTACCCGTAGCGAAGAATCCCACATACTGCTGATTCTTGAGTCCGTTGAAACGGATGTTTACATCGTAATGATGATACAGCGAATTCTCCAGGTCCGGATTGTTCACCCTCACCGCCAGCGGATTCGAATTGTCTCTGTATGGCATGATGCTGAAGAAATCAGGCATCTGACTCTGCATATAATAAGTTAAGCTGATAGACTTCTTATCGTCATCACAACCGTACATGAACGTAGGTCTGAATACCACACGGCTTCTCCTGGCTATCGTGTCGAGAGTCGATGTATGGTAATTAAGTCGCTCCTTTTCTTCAGAAATGCTCAGCAACAGAACCAGGTACGAAGAAGGACCACTTCTTTGGAATGCAAGTTCACCACCCGTATTCTTTTTCAGCGTTTGATAGCTTCTACTCACATCCTCGTCTATCACCCCCGAAAGCTGCTCCATGTTAGAAGGCAGCGTGGCGAACATCAGTTCCGGATTGGCTATCCAGTCGCCGCCAAGCTCATCCAGGCGGTATTTCAAGCCCTTCACCGATTGATAGGTCTGCGCAAATTTGGGTCCTATAAACATTGCCCATTTAGAATATGGAAATCCTATTTCATAATCCAAGCTGGCATTCATATCATAGCTGTTCTGTCTGCTGTCGTTGTAATAGTTACGCAAATCCTTCTCGCCAGTCTTGAAATACTCATTGCGGTTCAGGCTGAAAGACTCGTTTGGCTTGGAGCTGGTATACTTTCCAGACATGCCCAGAGTTATTCTGTCACCCCATGGCAACTTATACCACGCCAGAGCTTGCTGACTACCTGTGAATGCATGTACTTTTGAGCGTGACTGATAGAGCGACCGGTTGGTGATGATGTCATGCAAGCTGCCACTAACATTCTGTGCAAAGGTAGAATCGATGGTCTGCCTGATATCACCCCATCTTTCAGGGTTGGCAGAATAGGTAGCACTGAGGTTTGTCGATGAAGTCTTTCTGTCGGAGTAGTCGATACGGGTATCCAACCATACTCCCAACTTTCCATCCACCTGGAAGTTATTGTAGAGGTTGAAACTATGGTTGTCGCTGCGCGAATCACTGATACTTCTACCGAAGATATTGCCTGTAGAGGCAAAATTCTCCTGCGAACTGTGGGTCAAGTCATGCGTATTGTCCCAAGCAACCGTTACGTTTCCACGCTCTCTTATCATCTGACTCTTCGATGACGTATTAAAGTCAACGCCCACCTGGCGGGTAGTTTTCTGTCCCTGCGGACTGTTGGAAGGCGACCAGTCGCCCTGACTTCCCGGTCGTCTTGTTTCGTTCGTGTTATTCAGGTTTCCAAATACCGAGATTCGTGAATTGTCAGTGTAGTAGAGTCCGAAGAGACGAGCCAGATAGCGGTCTTCGCTACCCCCGGCAGCCTCCATGTTGGCGATGTATCCACGGGAGTACTCACGCTTCAGGGCCACATCCATCACATAGTCTTTCTTCTCCATTTCCTTACCCATGAGTCGGCTTTTTTCTGAAGAACGGTCATACACCTTCAGTTCCTTTACGGTATAGTAAGGAAGGTTGTCAAGCATCACCTGGTTCTTTCCCTTGAAAAAGTCTTTTCCGTTAAGGAGCAGATAATCTATCTTTTTGCCGTTCACGTAAATATCGCCATTACTCTTCATTTCAGCTCCCGGCATCTGTCTTATAAGAGCGTCGAGCATGGAGCCATCAGGCACATTGAATGCGCTGGCGTTAAAGACAAGCGTATCGCCACGGTAAGCCAGCTTCACCTTGGTACCTGTCACCACCACGTCGTCGAGGGCAACATCCTGATTGAATTTCTTCTTGAGCAAAAGCGAAGGGAATGAGAATTCTTTATTGCGTGCAATATATTTAATGGTATGATTGATGCACTTCGTCTCATAGCCATCACACGCTGCCTTGATGATATAAGTAGCGGGACGTGCAGGAACACGGGTAAAATAGAAGAGGCGTTTTCCCCTTCCTCTCGTAGTCATGGTATCTATCACGTTGCTGTCCTTGTCCATCACCGTGACAAAAGCCTTCAGATAGGCTTGGGTAAACGAATCTTTCACGTCACCATAAACTTCCACTGTATGCTCTTTCTTTTTCTTTTCTTGCTGTTGCTGCAGATTGTACTGATCATGCAGATTGCCACGAGCACAGGTTGGCAATACAGCCATCAAAAACAAGATAATCAAGTTAATAGATTTCATATTTTACCATTTTAGTTATTATTCACCACATTCTTTCATCTACCGTATTGCCCCCATCAGGCAGCCAATATACTGATAGATTTTGCAAAGATACTGTTTTTATGTTAGAATGTAGCATAATCGCCTGCATTTTAGGCATTATTATCTTTTTTATTAGTAGGTATAAAGTGCACTTTTCCCGCCAGGCATCAAAAAAGAAAGTCTCCCGACAGGCGTCCCGGCGGATTTGAAATCCGCCGTAAAAAAAGGTTCGACCTATTAAAACCGGGGGATTTGCAATCCCCCAACAACAACCCCAAAAAGCACAAACTGGATGTTGCGGATTGCAAATCCGCAAAGCCTAAATAGGTTAGGACATTTTTTAACGGCGGATTGCAAATCCGCCGAACGCCTAACGGGAAAGGACAGGGTTCTTTGGCAGCAAAGAGACGAATAAATAGCGAAAGTGCACTGAATAGAGTGCAATTTTCTAAAATTACATTATAATTGCCAAAAACTAGCAGATAATCTGCGCTTACTTCTCTACCAGCACATCCTGCTCCTCGTAGCTGTCGTATCCCAGACTTGCGAATTATAGTTAATAAAGAATAAAAAAAAGTGTGTATGTTTACATATATGCTAACTAATCTGTATTTTTGCATTATATAAAAAAAGAGAATATGTTTGAGCGACCGAAATTTAAAATCATATACTCTAATGAAGTTATTGAATTTCTCAATTCTTTAGAAAATAAAGTAAAAGAGAAAATCATGTTTAACATCAACAAGAGTAAATATGTTGTAGATACAGAGCTTTTTAAAAAACTAAAAGGCAGTGACATTTGGGAATTTAGGACTAAATACAATGGTTCTATTTATAGAGTCTTTGCCTTTTGGGATACAGAAGCAGATACATTGGTTATTACAACCCATGGTATAATCAAAAAGACGCAAAAGACTCCGTCGAAAGAAATTCAAAAGGCAGAGTCTATTAGGCGAGAATATTTTAACGAAAAGAACAAAAGATAATGGCAACAACGAAATTTTACACAGAAGACGAAGCTTTAGATAAAGTACTTGGTAAGGAAGGTACACCATTGCGTAATCAATATGAATCAGACATGAATGCTTTTCTGATGGGAGAAGCTATCAAAAAAGCACGCCAATCGAAGAATCTGACTCAAGAGGAACTTGGAGCACTAATTGGAGTAAAGAAATCACAAGTTTCTAGAATAGAAAAAGGAAACAATATCACATTTGCTACCATAGCCAAAGTTTTTAGAGCAATGGGAATCTCTGCCAGCTTTGAAATGGCAGGTATTGGCAAAGTCGCATTATGGTGACAAACTGTATGAGTACCTAGGTGTCTCCAAGAGCGTAAGCCCGCCAGGCAGGACGCCTGGCGGATCCAATGCGCCTACTTCTCTACCAGCACATCCTGCTCCTCGTAGCTGTCGAATCCCAGGCTGAGGTCGGCACCTCTTTCCTTGAAAATCTCCAGGAGTTCTGCCTGCATCTGAGGATTGAGAGGGAACTCGCCATTCCTTGCCTTGTAGAAACGGCGCTGGGTGAAGGGCGTATATACGTTCAGATATTTGGCATTGCCCGATGGGATGGATTTGCAGAGACGGCTGAAACCTCTTGCCCAGCGCTGACGTTCGGAAACAAGATGGTAAGGACAGCCTTCTCCCTCTACCTGGAGAAGATCGGTATTCAAGACCATGAAGGAAGCTTCTTCAGCCTTTGCCTTCTGATAATTGGCGTAGCGGGCACAGGTGTTGCTACGGCTGCAGGATGCCAACGGGCATGTAATGTTGTAAGGAATGTACTTGTTCATATTTGCGTAATGTTTTAAAAGTTATTCTATAGTCTATTATATAATAAGGTGTGATGGTACTTACGAGATGTCGGAACGTCTCTGAGAGGTCGTCATGATAGTACTGACGGGTGGTAAAGAGGCACCTTTCGATTATTGCCTCACTACGGCATAATATTGCCCTTTACCAGGGCAATATCTTGCCATTGCCAGGCACGAAACGATACGTCGGGAGATAGAGCACGAAACAATACGTCGGGAGATAGAAAAACCTTACTCTCCATTTTACTCTTCACTCTTCACAGATTCGCCTGAAGCCCCGATAAACACTGGAGTTGCGAGAGGTGAAGAGTGGCCGACCACTCTTCACAACTCTTCACCACTCTTCACACCTTCCGGTTGAGAAAAGGCTCCCCACGGTTTATCCCCGTTTTTCTCAAGCCGAGAGAGCGAGGAGCTGATAGGCCTGTCCGTTTCTGGTATGCCTGCTCTTGCATCCCATAAACTTGAGGGCTTGACCTATCTTGATCTTCGTGCTCAAATTTCCCACCAGCATAGGATATTGCAGATGAAGCACATCGAAAACCTCGGAACAAACCATCCATTTGCCTTCCTCTTCCTCTGCCGGCATTCGGAAACAGTAGCTGATCATGGTCTCCAGATCATCCACCTTGAAGAAAGGCTGATTGAATTCCTGGATGCGAGCCACCTCATCATTGGTGAACCAATAAGGGGTCTGCTTATCACGAAGCTCATACATCATTTGTGCATAGAGCTGGTCATAATTGATGACCGAACTGTTGTCTATAAACTCCCCGTCGGGAACTCGAAGACAGAGATAACGGCGACTTCCCGTCGGGTCGCAGAGTGGATGTTCATCGTTGGTGGTTGCCAGAAAAGAGGCGTATCTTCTGCGGTCTGCCTGACTCTTTCCGAAGATAGGGCGACCATTCACCTTTACCTTCGAAAGCGTCTGTTTCAGCTTGCCCTGCTGGGCAACGGTAATGTTGGCAAGCTCATCAATGTTCACCAGAAGATTATGGGTGAGCGCCATTTCAGAATCAAACTTGTTGCCGAAGTTGATGTGGTCGAGGAAATACTGGCGAAGTTCCTCGGGCAGCAGTCGGACGGCGAAGGTACTTTTTCCGCAACCCTGCTGTCCGATAAGCACCGGTACGGCTTCATTTCCGTGCAGCATATCCATCTGCAACCAATGGGCTACTGCCGAACGGAACCAGGTGGCACACCAGCCAAGCTGTTCGCTGGTCAACCCCGGAATTCTGCCGAAAAGAGCAGCCACATGGTTCTTGCCATCCCATTTCGGCAATTTGTTCATGTATTCCTGGATAGGGTCGAAGACGGGAACGGCATCCGACTTGATATACTCCTCGATGTCCTGTCTTGGCGACTTCTTCTCGCCGATTCCCAATTTCTTGGCGCGGCGAACAATGGAGTTGAAAGCCTCGGCTGTAAGAACCTTCCAGTTCTTCTCCTCAGGGCTCTCCTCCTTCTTCGGATTCTCCTCCTTCTTCTCCAACTCCTTCTCCTCGGAATTCTCCATCTCCTCTTCAGGTTTGATGCAGAAGAACTCGGTCTTTCCGTTCAAAACATTTCTGCGGAAGAGGTAAAACTCCTCCAGAAAGCTCTCTACCTGGTAGATTGCTGATTGATTACCTGCCATCATAGATGACTTCAAATTACTTCTTGTTTCCATAATCATGGTTTTAAAATTATTAATTAATGTGTGATTCACCCTCAAATTTGATGAGGGTGAAGAGCGGTGAAGAGTGGTGAAGAGTCGGCAGCCACTCTTCACGCATCTAACCAACTGTATATTAGCTATTTACGATGCATTTATGAAGAGTGAAGAGTGTTTTCGAAAGTAGTTTTCTATCCACCCGCAGCCTGAAACTTCCATCCAGTCTTCTCAACTCCGGGTGCAAAGATACACAATAGGAAAGGCGTTTCCAAATTTTCCCGCCTTTCCCACGCCCATTCCGCTCCATTTGGGAAAAATCCCAAGGGTGTATGGGAAAAGGCGTGGGAAAATCGGGCGGATTTCTTCAGTTTTATGGGAAAACATTTGGTGATAATGATGGAAAAACGTAAATTTGCAGACTGATAACGGAACTTCGTTTCGCAAACTATTCACGATAAAACTAGAAATATGCTACAGACTCAGCAAGATAAACAAGTCCCCGCATTCAGCTACGAGGTTTTCGATCGCCAACTCGACCATTTTACAATGATGCTCAAGGTGTTGATGGATGGATGGGAAGATTACAGCTCGCAGGAGATGACCTTCGACATCCACTCCCTTTGTACCAAGGCAGCTCGACTCTGGTATCTGGCAGATCAGGACCTCGCCTTGCAGCATACCGATGTTTCCCATCATCGCAAGGAGCAGAACGAGATGTATTTCACCTCCTTCGAGCTCATCATCACCACCCAGTTTACCAAATTCATGAAAAAAGTCCTTGCCCTGGTCAAGGCTGGCAAGAAAGTAGAAGGACATTCTTCCCCAATGTTCTCCTCAGAGATCAGTACGCTCCTGCCAAAGCTGCACGACCTGCTGCTGATGGACGGCATGAGCCAGGAATCGATACAGCTGATGGTGGAAGATATCCAGAATACGGAGAAAATGATTCAGAAATATCATAAAATCACGAAGTTCCCGGGGGTGAGATACGAGGAACGTCTGTGGCATCTCATCCGCCTCTATTGCCTCGCCAGCTATCTGGTGCTGCATTTCCGCAGAGTCTGCCACGTTACAAATTCAGAAATGACACCCGAGGAAGCAGCTCGATTAACGGAATGGGCGATACAGAAATACATCTCAGAAAAGGACAGCAACGAAAAGCTGGAACTGTATTTCTCCAACCTGCAGTACGACAACGATGGCAAACCGCTCAACGTGGACCAATGGCTCCAGGCGAGAAGGGAGTTGAAGCATCTGGTGCCCCAGAATCTGCTCCTGCTGTTTCTCAATAGTGCAGATGACGTGAGCCAGCTGGGTGCTTCGCTGATAAAAGTGAGTTTCACGAACGAGGAATTCCTGAAGCTCGTGGATGCTGTGGCTAAATACCAGATTATCACGCAGCGCATCCGTGCCATAGAATTTCCGGAAGAGTTCGAGCAGTCGCTTCATAATGAAGTATTCTATCTTACGGTGAAGGGCCGTTCGGTGAATCTGGAGGAGTTGAAGAAATCCATCTCCAAGATGGTGAATCTGATTACCCGGAAAAACCAGTGGTTCTGCGTATGGAGCGTGCTGAAGCATCTCAACCTGATCAAGCATGAGAGCACCTTCGCCACCTTTGCCCATCAGATGATGAGTGCCGAGTGGTTTGGCACCATCGATCCCCGACTCCGCTTTACGGCAGATAATCTGAGCGATTACTCCCGCTACTTCAATGAGTACGATTATACCGAATGGGACGAGGTGATGTTTCTGGAGAAGAAGGAGCTGTATGGTATGACGAAGTGGTCGCCTAAGCTCTATCAGAATTTCTCCTCGCTCTGTGCCAGGATGATGCAGGCCATCTGGGGCTACAGCTTCTTCGGCTGATGAGGGAATTGAGGGAAGTTAAGGGGAGTGATAACTTCTCTAACTTCCCTTAACTTCTCTACTTTCGAAAGAATCTATATGAGTACGCTACGACTGAAGTTGCTTCAGCTGGTCTTCGGTCAATCCAGTAGCTTGTATGATTTGAGGCCAAGACATACCCATTGCCAACAAGTTACGGGCTACTTTAGCAATACCCTTTTCCTCGCCATCAACATAAGAGCCATAAAGACCGGAGTAGTAATCGTCAATAGCCTTAATACTTTCATCGTATTTTTCCTGCTCCTCACTACTCAAACAACGAACATCTGCCAGTTTTGCAAGATGATCGAATATCTTCTTCTGTGCCGTAAACGGCAATCTTTCCAATACTTCCATATACTTCAATACATAAATCCATTTTTCAAAACCTGTCTCGCATTCTTCCTCACTCTTATCAAAGAAAGGAAGAGAAAGATAGATGAAACGAAGCTTATCAGAAAACATGGAGTCGCTAGACTTCTCCCTCAAAGCTACGTCTGTTCTAAACTTTGTCACCTCATGCTCCCTTGGCATAAAATTCATGATGCATACTACATAAACCGGCACAAACTGGTATAAAACAGCAGTGCGGACACCTGCTTCATCAAACTTCTTGCGTTGGGCAACAAAAGCCTTACTAGCATAATAGATGGAACGATTCACAAAGAAAGGTACCCATCTGTTCTGCATCTCAACGATGAAATGCTTGTCATCGTCGGTAACACAATAGATATCAAAGATGCAGCCACGGAGATCATCTGTATCTCCAGGCTGTTCCTTATCCTTGAATGTTACGTCCTTGATTTGAAACTCGCCTTCAAACAAGTCATTCAAAAAATTAATCAGCAAGTCCTTGCTGAACTCTTGACCGAAGAGACGCTTGAAGCCCCAGTCGGTAAAGGGGTTGATATATCTACCCATAAGTCATTGTTTTAGATTCTGAAAATCTGCTGCGAAGATACGCTTTTTTATTGAAACAGCCAAGAATTTCTGGGATTTTCTTTCAAAAAGAAGGAAAGGAAAAGGTATGGAGAGAGAAAAAGATGAAGATGAGGGTGTATCATAAGTCCACGCCCCTCTCCTATATATAAATAAGGATAAGGGGGGACGAAAAAGCAAGTTTTATATGTTTTTTCGCCCAATTTGCATTTATTAACTTTTTTTTCAGACAACTTATTAAAATTTATCGTAAATTTGCAACCGGTTATTAAAATAAATAAGCCTAAGCGATAAGAATCATTAATTGAATCAATATATAAACTTAGTCAGACAATTATATAATTAAGAATCTGATTATCTCTATAAAACTACATAATATAACAATTAAAACCAAACAATTATGAGCAAAAAAAGTCAGTTTGGCATGACCCTATTACTATCTACGATTATAGTAGGTGGCGCCAATGCGAGTACTGTTTCTACCTCAAACACATTGGGTGCAACAATGATTGCACAGCAAGGTGCTGTTTGTAAGGGTGTGGTAAAGGATGCTACCGGTGAACCTATTATTGGTGCTTCTGTATCAGTGAAAGGTACCAAGAATGCTACCGTTACCGATTTGGACGGTAATTTTACACTCTCTGGTGTAACCAAGGGTACTACAATCGTTATCTCTTATATTGGTTTCGTGAACAGTGAAATCAAGTGGAACGGCACAAGTCTCAATGTAACTCTTGCTGAGGATACTCAGGGCCTGGAAGAAGTAGTTGTTGTGGGTTACGGTACACAGAAGAAGGTAAACCTCTCTGGTGCTGTTGCCAACGTGGATGGTAAGGTATTGGAAAACCGTCCTATCACCAACATCGGACAGGGTCTCCAGGGTGTTGTTCCTAACTTGAACGTATCTATGAACAGTGGTGGTGCTCCAGGTGCCAGCTCTAGCTACAATATCCGTGGTAACACGTCTTTGAACGGCGGTAGCCCATTGGTATTGGTTGACAACGTTCAGATGGATGCCAACCTCGTGAATCCAGAAGACGTTGAGTCTATCTCTGTATTGAAGGATGCTTCTTCTGCAGCCATCTATGGTGCACGTGCAGCATACGGTGTAATCCTCATTACTACCAAGAAGGGTCGCAAGAGCGACAAGCCAACCATCTCTTTCAACGCTACAGGCTACTGGCAGAGCCCTGCCAAGTCATACCACAACGTTAATTCCATGCAGTACCTCAAGATGATGGATGAGGCTAACAAGAATGACGGTGGTTCAGGCCGATACTTCAAGGATCAGGTTTATAAATATACAGAGGAATACTTTAACGGAACCCGTAAGGATCCTGTATTCTTCGACGAGGCATACGACAAGGCTAAGTATGGCTACTGCGGCAATACCGACTGGTGGAATGAGCTTTACAAGACATCATTCTCTCAGATTTACAATGCCAGCATCAGCGGCGGTAACGACCGTACTACCTACTATGCATCTCTGGGTATGAACGACCAGAAGGGTATCTTGACAGCTGGCGACGATAAGTACAAGAAGTACAACGCTAACGTAAACATCTCTTCCAACATTACCAAGTGGTTGAATGTAAGCGCTAAGATTACTCATACTTATACATCAGAGCTTCACCCTACCGGTGGTACTACAGCTATGAACCCTACTGCTTACTCAGGTTTGAGCGCATACTCAGGTATGATGAAGAACGACTTGAGCCCATTGATGCCAGTAAAGCATCCTGATGGACACTATGCAGGTCAGGGTAGCTACACCAACCCTATCGCTATCATGGAGCAGGGTGGTAACGCCAAGTATCGCCAGAACGACTTGTGGATGACTGGTGCAGTACGCATCACTCCTATCAAGGGTCTCGTGATCAATGCTGACTACACATGGAACTTCTACGGCAGAAACGCTAATGAGCACGTACGTAACTTCTACGACTATACAGCCGTTCCAGGTACAGAGAACTACTATCCTTGGACTAACCCAAGCAGTATCACCGTATCTAACTACGATGACTACTATCAGGCATTCAACGTATTTGCTGAGTACTCACTGTCTTTGGCAGAGAAGCATAACTTCAAGGTGCTCGTAGGTTACAACCAGGAGAAGAAGCACAACAAGTATCACTGGGTAGGTCGCAAGAACCTCATCGACAACGATACTCCACAGATCAACCTCGCATACGGTGATATTTCTACCAGCGGTAGCGAGAGCATGTGGGCAACCAACGGTCTCTTCTTCCGTTTCAACTACGACTTCATGGGCAAGTACCTCTTCGAGTTCAACGGTCGTGAGGATGGTTCTTCTAAGTTCGCTAAGGGTAACCGCTATGCGTTCTTCCCTTCAGGCTCTATCGCTTGGCGTGTATCAGAGGAGAAGTTCTTCGAGCCATTGCGCAGCTGGTGGGACAACCTGAAGATTCGCGGATCTTACGGTTCTCTCGGTAACCAGAACGTATCTGGTAACTTCCCTTACCTGGCTACCTACGGTGTAAGCACCAAGGCTGGTGTATTGCTCGGCGGCTCACTTCCAGTAGCAGTTTACGCTCCTGGCTTGGTAAGTAGCTCATTTACATGGGAAACTGTTAACCAGCTCGACCTCGGTATCGATGGAACATGGCTCAACAACCGACTGAGTGCATCTTTCGACTGGTATCGCCGTGACACCAAGGATATGTTGACCAAGGGTGCAACTCTTCCTTCAGTACTCGGTACAAGCGTGCCAAGAAGCAACGCTGCCAACATGAAGACCACTGGTTGGGAAGTTTCTGTAGAGTGGAGCGATCGCTTGAGCTGCGGTTTGGGCTACCACATCAAGGGTGTATTGTCTGACTATCAGTCTGAAATCACTAAGTACTCTAACGATGCACGCCTCCTCGGTGACCACTACGTAGGTGAGAAGATTGGCGAAATCTGGGGTTTGGTATCTAACGGACTCTTCCAGAGCGACGATGAAGCAGCCAAGTGGGATCAGAAGGCTATCAACGGCGGCCACTGGAGTGCAGGTGACGTGAAGTTTGAAGATATCGATGGTGACGGCAAGGTAACTTGGGGCGAAGGTACAGTAGATAAGCCAGGTGACCGCAAGATTCTCGGTAACTCAACTCCTCGCTATGCATACGGTATTACAGCAGGTGCTGACTACAAGGGCTTCGACTTCGAGATGTTCTGGCAGGGTATCGGTAAGCGCGACTACTTCGGTGGTTGGGGTGGTGCTTCGTTCTGGGGCTTCACTGATGAGTGGTGTACTCCACAGACCACAGCTCTCGACTACTGGACAGAGGATAATCGTGATGCTTACTTCCCAAAACTCCATCACTACAGTGTAAATGGCAGTAACCACAATACCTCTTCACGCTATATGCTGAATGCAGCATACTTGCGTTTGAAGAACGTTACATTAGGTTATACTGTTCCATCCAGCTTGTTGAAGAAGGTAGGTATTGCTCGCCTCAGAGTATTTGTACAGGGTGAAAACCTCCTGACATTGACTCCTATGAAGGTGAAGTTTGCTGATCCTGAGACACTTGGTAACATGACTTACCCTATCAACAAGAAGATCTCTGTGGGTATGAACTTAACATTATAATGTTCGAGAGTTAGGAAAGTGTGTATTATTAATGCTTAAATAGACTGACAATGAAAATTAAAAATATATTCATTTTGAGTATGATGGCTGGTATGACACTTGCATCTTGCAACTATACCGATTTGAGCCCACAAGACTCATTTACAGATAAATCATACTGGAAGAGCGCCAACGACCTCAAGATGTACGCCAATGGTATCTACAGCAACATGCTGGCAGGTGCTTCATCTACTCTTGATAACGAGAGTGATAACTTTGTAACCAATAGCCCAAGTGGTTATCTGTTCAACAACTACACCGTTCCTACATCAGACGGTGGCTGGGGCTGGGGTAACGTGCGTAGCTGCAACTACTTCCTGAAGCGTTATCAGACTGCTTCCGGCTCTGAGGCTGATATCAACAAGTATGTAGCTGAGGTTCGTTTCTTCAGAGCACAGGATTACTATAGCAAGATCCGTAATTTCGGTGATGTGCCTTGGTATGAGTCTGACCTCCAGACAGATGATGAGGCAGAGCTCTTCAAGGGTCGTGACCCACGCAACTTCGTATTGAAGAAGGTAATCGAGGACTTGGAGTTCGCTATCCAGTGGCTCCCAGAGAAGACAATGGCAGAGAAGGGTCGTCTGCACAAGGATGCTGCCCGCACCCAGTTGGCTCGCGTTTGTCTCTACTACGGTACTTATATGAAGTATCACCACGAGGCTGGTTCTGAGGGCTTGACAGCAGAAAGCTTGATTACAAAGGCTAAGGAGCTGACCGACGAGATCATCAACAGCGGTAAGTATGAAATCGTAAAGGGTACTGACGCAGGTGCCGGCACAAGAGCATACGAGGGTTATCCACTCAGCTATGCCAACCTGTTTGTACAGGAAGACCTTTCTGACAACAAGGAGGCTATTTTGGCACGCTTCTACGAGACAGGTGTCCTTACCCACGAGACTGGCCGTCAGGCTGGTGGCAATGGTATGGGCTTGAGCAAGGACTTCATCGAGTCGTTCCTGATGAAGGATGGTACTCCTATCTACAACGAGGGTTCTGGCTATAAGGGTGATGACAGTCTGGAGGTTGAGATCGCCAACCGCGATCCACGTCTCTATCAGCTCATCGACAACAACCACAAGCCATTCTGGCTCCGCAACAACAAGCAGGTGCAGAACAAGATGCCAGACTGCTCTGTTTCAGGTGGTGTAACAGGTTATCCATGTACCAAGTTCCACTCTGCTGACGAGACTCAGTGGCAGGCTCGCAACACCTCTTACGACTGGTTCATCTACCGTTATGCAGAGGTATTGCTCATCAATGCCGAGGCTAATGCCGAGTTGGGTACATGCACTCAGGCTGTTCTTGACAAGACCATCAACCAGCTTCGCGACCGTGTAGGCATGGCTCACCTCACCGTGAACCCTGTTGCCGACCAGAAGCCTATCAACTATGGTTATGAGCTTCCTAACCTGCTCTACGAGATTCGTCGTGAGCGCCGCATCGAGTTGGTTGGCGAAGGCTTCCGTATGGACGACTTGAAGCGCTGGAATGCGATGAAGTTGTTGGAGAATCCGCTTACTACTCTGGGTATCCGTGTTACCGACAAGGTGAAGGAGCAGTATAACGGGATCTACGCTTTCGATAACAGCAACACCCGCGTATATAACGGCAAGACATATCTCCGCATCTACGCAGAGAGCTATGACGATGCTGCAGGTCGCAAGTGGTCAGACAACGATCGTCGTTGGTTGTATCCATTGCCAATCGACCAGTTGGCTTTGAACAAGAACCTGACCCAAAACCCAGGATGGACAGAATAACTATTTATCACAATAATGAGTTTTAGAATAGGCTTATAGTAAGATTAGGTTTATAAGATAAGTTTTTAAATTTGGTTCATTTATTGACTTACACTATTCTATAAATGAAAACTGATCGTATGCCCTTTTGCTGTGAAGCAAGAGGGCATATCTTTTTTATAGCCACTACAAAGCCTAATTGCACCCTTATTCTCCACTTAGCATTATCGACTATAAATAACTTTACAAGTCAAATGCAATGAAAATAACTACACCTAAACAACATATAGAGGGCAAGCGATACTTTAGCCAAATCGGACAAAAAAACACCGATTTGGCTAATATATAAGGAATACTTTAGCCAAATCGAGTTAAAAAACATCGATTTGGCTAAAGTATCGTTTGCTTTTTCAAATAATTATCGTATTTTTGCACCGTAACAAATTATCTTATTCAAGCGATATGGAGCAAATTATAGGACGAAAAACGGAAATCAGACAGCTTACCGAGTATTACCATTCAGGAAAAGCTGAGTTTGTGGCAGTGTATGGAAGAAGGCGCATCGGCAAGACTTATCTGGTGCATAATCTATTCAAGGATGAGTTTGCCTTCGAGATGTCTGGGTCTATTGATGCACCAGCCGAGGCTCAATTGTCTAATTTTGGCTATGCTTTGCGTGAATTTGGCGACCCAAAGCTGCCTTTACCTTCTAATTGGACAGAGGCATTTGAGAGTTTGAAGCAAATACTGAAGTCGAAGTTGGGAAGTAAGCGCATACTGCTTTTTATAGACGAGTTGCCTTGTCTTGATACTCCCAAGTCTAATTTCCAGCAGGCTTTTGAGCATTTTTGGAATAGTTGGGCGGCTAATCAGAATGAGATTATGCTTGTGGTTTGTGGCAGTGCCACATCGTGGATGATTTCTAATCTCATAGATAGCCATGGCGGACTTCATAATCGTATTACGCATGAGATGTACTTGGCTCCATTCACACTAGGTGAGACGGAGGAGTATCTCCAGGCGAATGGATTCTTGTGGCCACGTCTTTCCATCTTACAGACTTATAGCATAATGGGCGGAGTGCCTTACTATCTGAGCTTGCTGGACAAGACGCAAGGTGTGGAGGCTAATGTGGATCGATTGTTCTTTGCTGAACGTGGTGAACTGAAACGAGAGTATGATAGGTTGTATTCTTCTTTGTTCCGAAACTCGGAAATCTATATGAGAGTGATAGAGACGCTGGCAAAATGTAAGCAAGGCATGACTCGCAAGGAAATTTCTACGCATCTGAATTTGAAGTCGGGTGGAACATTGACCAAGGTGCTTCGGGAATTGATCAACTGTGACTTTGTAAGAGGTTATAATACGCGTGAAAAGAAAATCAAGCAAAAAGACCAGATTTACCAGCTCACGGACTTATACACCTTATTTTATATGTCCTTCTGTCATCCTGGTACCACGGATGTAGCTTACTGGACGCATCAGATGGGCAAGCCTCGCCAAAACACATGGTATGGCTTGGCATTTGAACGTATCTGTATGTTGCATATTCCTCAGATAAAGAAGAGTTTAGGCATTGAGCAAATCTATACGGAGTATTATTCTTGGCGAAGCAAGTGCTCTACACCTGCGGCGCAGATAGACTTGCTGATAGAGCGAGCTGACCATCTGATCAATCTCTGTGAAATCAAGTATTCGCAGTCTCCTTATAGCATAACGAAGGAGGAAGAGCTTCATATACGAACTCGTATGGCTGATTTCGTAGAAGAGACGGGAGTACGTCATGGCATCTTGCCTACTTTGATAACTACGTTTGGTATTCGTCCTACAGCCCATTCGGCAATAGCACAGGTGCAACTCACCATGGATGATTTGTTTACATAAAAATGATAGTTAAAGAATAACATTCTGGGTGGCTCTCGGAATTGAAAGCCGCCAGTAGCTTGGTGACGTATTCCACATCATACTGCGGAAAGGGCAATACTAGCATGCCCAGGCATTAAAATCATAAAAAACTTGCATTTTATTTTGTAATGTGCTAAAATAAATGTAATTTTGCACCTTGAATGGGGTTTTACCTTATTATATTTAAGAAAAGAAACAAAATAATTAGATAAAGACAATGGAATACAACTTCAGAGAAATCGAGAAGAAATGGCACCAGAAATGGGTCG
>ERZ791702.88-NODE-88-length-61937-cov-5.73401_pt1 | contig 61937 bp, 49 predicted proteins | sample MGYA00510050_ERZ791702 | MGnify/ENA primary metagenome ERZ791702 (study PRJEB30046, sample SAMN00715230) | human gut metagenome | study: EMG produced TPA metagenomics assembly of the A metagenome-wide association study of gut microbiota in type 2... | reverse complement strand
TCCTAAAGGAAACAAAAATAGTCAAATCCTTTCTTTTATTCCGTCGAAAACCCAGGAACTACTTTCTATACTAAAATCATCATTTACGATTAAGGAGGAAAAGATTATATGGTAGCGGAAAAACAGATAGCAAAAGAAATGGATTCTATTGCGGAGTTAGTAGAACTTTTAAAGCAAAATCAAAAAATGGAGAGTGCTGCAAACATTGTTGCAATGGCTGTGTATGTTGGGAAAATTGATGCAAAGTTAGATCAGTTATTAACGGAAGTCAGAGATGTACAGAACCAGTTAAAAAATATACCGGAAACTGGTAACAGGACATCAATGACGTCATATTTAAAAACGACAGTAGATCATTTGTCTGTGCAGTATAAACAAATGAAAGAAGACTTGACACAAACAAAAGATACCATGAAACAAAAGGCTGGGGAAATTGTAAAAAATGTAAGAAAAGAGGGAATAAAAGCACTGAATGGTGTGACAGAGTTTTTTAAAATTGGAGAAAGATTAAAAAAAATAGAGAACAAGGCGAAAGCAAATTTATCTAAGGTAGATGAAATGATTGAACGGCTTGACATGTTTGGTAAAGGCATGGATGAAGCAAAAAGACAGGCAGTACATTCTGTAAATATTTTAAAAGGAAAAAGTGAACAACAGAACGTTGGAAGCATCTCATCTAAAATGGATGTAATAAAGAAGCCATTCATAAAAGAAAAAGAGATTTTAGGAAACATTTTACAGTTAACAGATAATGCATTGAATAGGTGTGAAACATTATCACAGGAGGCCAAAGGCTGGTATGCTGGTGAGTTTGTTCAGGATGAAAAGACATATCATACATCGGCATCACTTGAAAAGAAAACGGATGATGCCATTAAGAGAGGTCTGCATAAAAAAAGATAGTTTTATAATAATTTATCTAAAAGAATCCATATTCAAAGAGGATTGGAAAGCAAGTGAACATAAATCTTGCGAGCGGTGTAGAAGAGAACTTGAGAATAAATGTTTTGACAGATCAGAAACAGTATGATAGTATGAAACTAGAAAAGGGTACTGCCGATAGACGGCTAATCCAAGTAAATTAATTTGACAAAAATTGCCGCTTAGTTTACCAGACGTGGGCGGCTATTTTTGTGGCTTATTATTATCTTTACCGAATGTGTATCCGGCACAAAAGCAGGTTAAGCCGAAGCTTACCACTGCAATAAAATCCACAATACTCATTGGCTTAGCCCTCCTTTCCGGGAAGTCAGAGACTTCTTTAGATTCCTTTTCAGGTTTCTATGTAATCAGAGGGTCACAGTCCCTCTGTTGAAGGACTAACCGCCTACCGTTATGGCAGTACCCGTAAATGATTGTAACAGGTAAGAATAGAGTGTGCAATAATAAAATGACGAATAAAGTTGAAAAATAGAATAAGCAATGAATGTAAAAAGGAAGATGACAAAAGAGCATCTTCCTTTTTCTTTTATCCGTATTTTCCTAAAGGAAACAAAAATAGTCAAATCCTTTCTTTTATTCCGTCGAAAACCCAGAAACTACTTTCTATACTAAAATCATCATTTACGATTAAGGAGGAAAAGGATTTATGGGACAATTTAGCTGGATTTATTCAGACACGGACAAACAACTGGTAGATAACAAAAAAGCAGATGCATATTTGTTAGTTCCACCGCCGTTTCAGGAAAAATATGGAAAAGCGATTTATGAGGGATGTTATGACGGTTATGGACATTTTGGAATATACGATGTCTATGATCTGATCGTTGAATGGAATAAGCAGATGATTCCGGAAATCATAGAACGAATTGAAGCCGGAAAATGGCGTTGTGACAGTACTGAAAGTAATGTGCGTAATCTTCGAAATTATTATGAGGGTAAAAATCTTGACTGTGAGCTGCGTTTACTGGGCATTGTAATTGCCTGCTATGATGAGGATAACTTTGTCTTGCAGTATCCGATTAAGATCACAAGTAAAGAAATGGATTATGAGTGTGTTAAGCCGTCAAAAGGTGATCCATGTCAGGGATGGGAGTCATGTGAGGAGGAAGAATGGGAAAACGAATTTCAGATAGAAGAGAACAGTTATGAGGACGATAGCTGCGAAGAAAATGAAGAGCTGGAAGATGTTTTTTTATCATTTAAAAGAGGAAGGGCAAGGTAATTTATAAAATGTATGGAATTATAACAGGGATCGTAGATGAGAATCATATATTGGTCAAACCATTCTGGGAAGAAGAGATGGTAGCCGTTTATGGAACGGAGGAACAGATGGAAGAAGTACAGTTTATATTGGAGTGCAGCAAGATGGGAAAAGATACGGCATCATTGATCGTATTTTTTGATGAAGAATTGCTGGAATTGAAGCAGGGAGGGGAGGGCACCGGATATGGAGAATAATGAAGAAAAATATAAAAGATTATTTTCAGCAGCTGAAGAGGTAATAAGAAGTGCATTTGCTGATGAGAAAGGTATGAGACAGTATCTTGATTTTCAGATGCGGATTCCCGGTTATTCCGTACATAATACAGCGATGATCATGGCGCAAAGACCAGATGCTTTGAAAGTACAGAATTTCAGATACTGGAAAAACAAGGGGCTATATGTACATGCTGGTGAACAGGGAGTAGCTGTTCTGGTTCCGGCAACAGGAAGCAGTGGACATTTGGTTTTTAAAATTGGATACGTGTTTGATATGAAGCAAACGAACGCAAGTCCGGAAAAAATGTCAGAATTACTGAAAGAAGAAAAGCGTGAGCAGATAGATAAGGAAAAAATAATATGGCTGCTTACAGAACTAAATCATACGACAGAAAATGAAGTGTTGAAACGATATCTGTTTTACAATGCGACAGAAAGTGATGATGACATAGTAGAAATCAATAACAGACTGCAGGCTGAAATTGTAAATTATATAGTTTACAGAAATTATGGGTTCAATATGGAGAGTCATTCATTTCCCAATCTGGACAATGAAGTGATCCGGAATATGAAGATTACAGATAAGAAAGAAATGCTGCAGAATGCCAGAAAACATGCTGATGAAGTGATACAGCTGATCAACAGTCAGATTTATCAGTTAAATAAGAAAGAAGAAAGTCAGACGGAAGATTCTGTTACAGAAACAGAGAATCCAGTTAAGGATGATAAGCAGGAAAATATAACAGCGAAGGATATTTCAGAAAATCCAGTCCGGGAAAATATTCCGTCAGAGAATGGGACGTCCCATAATAAAATTGAAGATTTTGGAAAGAAGATCGGTGGGGCAAGAAAGGATTTATGGAAGGATCGCGGTCTGAATATCACAGACATTCAGAATATGAATGCTGCAGAAGCAGCAAAGTATATTACAAAGGATAATATATGGAAAAAACCGGATTATATGAAACTGATTCAGGAAGGGATGCCTGTACATGCTGCATTTTTTATGAAAGAAGTTCGAAATGCGCTTCCGGCTAAGGTTGTGTATTCAAGGAATGATGTAACTCCGGAACAGATCAGAAAACGCCAGGAAGATTATATCCATTTAATTCAGGATGTAAAAGAGATGCTATTTGAGGTAAAGACAGATCCGGATATAAATTCTTTTTTCTTTGAATTTACACAAACCGGCAAGTATATTATGCAGACAACGGCATTTTCGGTAACACCGACAGAGGCAGGATATGCGGTAACGAACAGACTGTTAAATGCAATGCAGATGAATATCAGAACGATAGATCGTAAAATAGCAAAGGAACAATTTGGGGTATCTGAGGATGAAAAACTGCCAAGAGGATTTTCTATTCGTTATTTGCCTGGAGTAAAAGAATATGTTGTAATGAAAGGAAAGTGCAGGATTGCGGACGGTATACAGTCTCAGGCGGAAGCGATTGAATATGCAAGAAAGGCGGCAGAACGGGGCAATAGCACACGCAAGAAAAAATTTGTCCCAAAACAGTTGGAACACATTAAAAGAAATGGTCCTTCGTATGATGTGACACCAGAAAATCCGGCAACTGGTAAGCAATATATGGAAAAGTTCGGATTTGCAGGGGGAGAGTTCGGCAACTGGATGAATGAAAAAGACCGGCAGGCGGTGTTGGATATGGGATATGATGCGCTTATGGATTTGGCATATGCATTAGAAATAGATCCGACAGACATTGCCCTGGGAAACAGACTTTCAATCGCATTTGGAGCGAGAGGAAGCGGTAATGCCCTGGCACATTATGAGCCAATGAGAGAAGTAATCAATCTGACAAAAATGCGTGGTGCCGGAAGTCTGGCACATGAATGGGGGCATGCATTTGATGATATAATCGGAAAAAAACTTGGCCTTGATCATGAAATGGGAGAACAGACATTTATGAGTACGCATGTTGGAAGCAAAAAAATCCCACAGTCGATGAGGATGCTGATCCATACCATGAAATACCGGCCAGCTACGGAGCAGGAATTAGCCGAGATGAATGAGACTGCATGTATTCGCGCAGAGAGATATATGAATTCTATTTTGAATCGGCTATTTCCGGAAGATACAATGGAAAGTATGTATACAGATAAACTGAGTGAAATCAGAGAAACAATTTTATCTATGCCGGAAGAGATCAGTATTGAACTAGATGGAGCGGATCGGACGGAAGACCATAAGATCAGATGGATTGCAGAAAGGGTAGAGGAACTGAATCAATTAAGAAAAAGTGCTCTGGGACATATTATCACTAAGGATGTCCGGGATACATTATATCGTGCTGTTTATGTGTTCGAATGCACGAAAAGGAATGGATTAACCGAGGCAATGGTGGAAACAGAGTTTTTTAAAAATTCTGTAAAGGCAGATGCCATATATGGGAAAGAAGATAAGGGATACTGGCAGAGTACGCAGGAAATGTTTGCTCGTGCATTTGCATGTTACATACATGATAAACTTCCATGGAAATCTGATTATTTGTGTGGACATTCTGAATCTGCAGTTATGTATGATTATTCAGAGTCCGAGCCAAAGCTGATCAAAGCATTGCCGGAGGGACAGGAAAGAGAACAGCTGAATCAGTGCTTTGACAGGTTGTTTGCAGAGTGTCGTGAAATGGGATTGTTAAAACCGGCAACGGAGAACATTGATATAGAAAAATATCGTGATATGCAGTCGCAGGGAGAAAATGCAGAATGTGCAGAATATATTCAGCAAAGAAGAAAGGTAAGGTAAGCGATCAGGAGATGGTTCATATTTAGGATAATTTTTGACATTTCTGCGTGCACTATGGGATATTTTACATGTGGCATGGTTTGCAAATCCTATTTATTGCTATAATAGATTTGTTGTCTTTAAAATACTTAATTCTACAAATTTCTCACTTGTTTATAGATACATTTATGACGAAAGGGTGAGAAAGATCGGAACAGTAATTTATTTACATAATGTGATAAGGGATAAAATTATGTCAAAGAAGAGTACACCAGAATATGTTAAAGAAATACGAAGAAATCAATATTCCATGGATGGAAATATTGAGAAAATTTTTTCAGAATGTGAAATTACATCATATCCTATTAATGTCTTTCAAATAGCCAGAAAATTAGAGTTTGATATTATTTATGGGAAATTTAAACAAGATAATGTTTATGGTGTTATGTGGGATGGCGATGAGCCTTTAAACGTTGGTGGAAAACAAATGTATCGGGCAATTTTGCTAAATAAGCAAGATTCATTGGAGAGACAAGCATTTACAGTGGCACATGAAATCGGTCATTTTATGCTTCATTGTAAGGATAATACAAATTTTTATGAACGGTATCATGGCGGTGCAGAGCAGACAGACAGTCAAAAGTTAATAGAGGATCAGGCGGATTTTTTTGCGGCTAATTTACTCCTTCCTAAAAAACTCATGAAAGCCTATATATCGCAGCACAGTAATCTGTCAAGGTCAGATCTTATTTCAAAAACATGCAAGGATTTTTTGGTGGGAAAAGACACGGTAGTTAGGCGTTTTGAGGAATTAGGCTATGAGTGATATAAATCAGGTTGGTAATAATTCAAATGATTGTGATTCTCTGAATATAAGTGCATTGGAATTCAATCCGAGTGCCAGCAACGTATCTGAAGATATTGAGAATCTTTTGGTGGATGAATCGATATCTGAGAGTGAAAATGAGAACAAATATGCTAACAACAAAAAGGATATTTCGGAATTGTTCCAAAATTCTTATATGCATATGGATGAAGAATTCCAAAAATATCTGGAAAATTTTAATGAGTCGGTAAAGCATAATGAATATCAAAAGTTTATATTAAAAGAAAATTTTTTGTATGTGTGATGATAATTATGTTTCTTGTTATAATTTTTCCATATTTTCTTGTAATTATGTTTCGAACAAAAATTACTGATGCAACTGTAATTACACTGGGTATTTCATCAACGGCAGAAGTAGTGTCGTCAATTATTGTGCTGCCTAAGATAATTGCAAAGTATCTCTTTAACAAGAAAGAGGAAGATAATAAGCGGGAAATTATTTCCAATATGCAAACATATAATCATGAAAAACAAAAAAGGATGTAAAAGTAACCCTCCTTAGACTCTATTCAAGAGAAAAAGGAGGGTTCTTTTGAGTCTGGTCGAGGGCTGATAGATAAGTAAGTAATTAATAAAGTGTTGATATGAACCGGGAAAATTCCCAGATTGAATTTGTTATCATAATATGATAGAATCACATAACATGAGTATGGAAATAGTCAGGTAAGACCATTAGAAAAAGCAAAAGAAACAGTGAGGATTTAACAGTTATATGAGTCAGAAAGTTACAACGGGAGTGCGCCCGACACTGCGCATTGCAGATAAAAAACAGATTCCGTCAACAGAACCGGAACGTCAGTATTATTTTATTGATATTGCAAGGGATTATGTAAGACAGCTTTCGGAGCAAAAAGGATCTCCCTTAACCTTTTTTACTCAAACATTCGGATGCCAGATGAATGCAAGGGACTCCGAAAAATTAGTCGGTATTCTGGAAAAGATCGGCTATGTGCAGGAAGATTCCGAGGAAGCAGATTTTGTTATTTATAACACCTGTACAGTTCGTGAGAATGCAAACAATAAAGTATACGGACGACTGGGATACTTAAACGGCTTTCAGAAGAAAAATCCATTTATGATGATCGGACTGTGCGGTTGTATGATGCAGGAACCGACAGTAGTAGAAAAGATTAAACAGAGTTACCGTTTTGTAAACCTGATCTTTGGAACACATAATATCTATAAATTTGCAGAGCTGATCGTTACCGCATTGGAAAACAGTTATTCAGAGCATGCGGCAGGTCATGGTACATCCATGACGATCGATATCTGGAAAGATACCGATAAGATCGTTGAGGATCTTCCGGTTGAAAGAAAATACTCCTTTAAATCAGGTGTTAATATTATGTTTGGATGCAACAACTTCTGTAGTTATTGTATCGTACCGTATGTGCGCGGCAGGGAGCGGAGCAGAGAACCCAAAGAAATCATCCGTGAGGTGGAGCGCCTTGCGGCTGACGGAGTTGTGGAAATTATGCTCCTGGGACAGAATGTCAATTCTTATGGCAAAAATTTAGAGCAGCCAATGACGTTTGCACAGCTTTTGCAGGAGATCGAAAAGGTGGATGGCATTGAGCGTATCCGTTTTATGACTTCCCATCCAAAGGACCTTTCCGATGATCTGATCGAAGTTATGAAAAATTCCAAAAAGATCTGTAAACATCTGCATCTTCCATTACAGTCAGGAAGCAGCCGTATTTTAAAACTGATGAACCGCCGCTATGACAAGGAACATTATTTAGAACTGGTAGATAAGATCCGTGCCGCAGTGCCTGATATTGCACTTACAACGGATATTATTGTCGGATTCCCTGGAGAGACAGAGGAAGATTTTGAGGAAACCATGGACGTGGTACGTAAAGTGCGTTATGACAGCGCATTTACATTTATTTATTCAAAACGTACCGGCACCCCGGCAGCTGTGATGGACGATCAGATCCCGGATGACGTGATCAAAGCACGTTTTGACCGTTTGTTAAAAGAAGTGCAGACTATTTCCGCAGAAAAAGCCGGAGCGCTGACCGGACAGACACTTCCGGTTCTGATCGAAGAAAAAAATGAGCAGGATGCAGCTCTTGTGACTGGCAGACTTAGCAATAACTCGGTAGTACATCTGCCGGGAACAGAGGATATGATAGGAAAAATCGTGGATGTGAAACTTCTGGAATGCAAAGGCTTCTACTATATGGGGGAGTGTGTATAAAATCCTGAGAAGAAGCCTTCGGCTTCTACTATATGGGGGAGTGTGTATAAAATTCTGAGAAGAAGCCTTTGGCTTCTACTATATGGGTGAGACAGTGTAAGTGTAAAATTTTATGAAGAAAAGAGATATCATTTTTTTAAGTGTTATTTTTATTTGTCTGTCAGGGTTTGCGGCAGGTTTTTACCTGACACATCAGAATGCCGGTGCAAGTGTGGAGGTTACGGTAGATGGAAAGGTTTATGGTACTTACCCGCTTGATGAGGATGATGAGATTCCGATCCGGAAAGATGGGAAAACAACGAATCTGCTTGTGATAAAGGACGGAAAAGCTGATGTGACGGAAGCTGACTGCCCGGACAAACTCTGTGTGCATCAGAAAGCTATTTCAAAAACAAATGAGACGATCGTCTGTCTCCCGAACAAAGTAGTGGTGCAGGTGATCGGTGCCGGAGAAAGTGAGTTGGATTCCATTGCGAGATAAGAAAAAAACAGCATATTTAGGTGTTTACCTGGCACTGGCACTCATCTGCAGTTATGTGGAATCACTGATTCCGTTTTATTTTGGAATACCAGGTGTAAAACTTGGACTAACAAATATAGTTGTGGTTCTGATGCTTTACTGCGTGGGAACGAAAGAAGCACTGGCAGTGTCTGCACTGCGTATTGTACTTTCCGGTTTCCTGTTTGGAAATATGTTCAGTATTTTATATAGTCTTGCAGGCGGACTGCTTAGTTTTCTTGTGATGTATCTGCTGAAAAAAACAAAATGGTTTGGTGTTCTGCCTGTCAGTGTGAGTGGCGGAATCTTTCACAATGTAGGTCAGCTTGTTGTGGCTGCTTATGTTGTGGAAAATTATAATATTTTTTATTATATGCCGGTGCTGCTGATCGCCGGTGCACTGACTGGATTTTTGGTCGGTATTGCGGCACAGGAAATGATAAAACGGATCGGAAAACGGATGGTGTAACAGGAGGATTTTAGCATGTATTCATACATCAAAGGTGTTTTGACGGATATGGACGAGGAGAGTATCGTGGTGGAGACCGGTGGGATCGGTTATCATATTTACACGACAGGACAGACATTCCGGTATCTTCCTTCTGTCGGGGAAGAAGTAAAAGTATATACTTATCTGCATGTCAGGGAAGATGCCATGCTGCTTTTTGGATTTCTGACAAAGGACGAATTAAAGATTTATAAGTTACTGTTAGGTGTCAGTGGAATCGGACCGAAAGGAGCACTTGCGATCTTATCCGTGATGACGACGGATGATCTCAGGTTTGCAGTTCTCGGTGATGATGCGAAAGCAATCGCTAAGGCACCGGGAGTAGGTGCAAAGACAGCCCAGAGACTGATTCTTGAATTAAAAGACAAACTGAGTCTGGAAGATGCATTTGAACAGAAATTTGAAAAGACAGGTGAGTCCACAGAAAATCATGCCAGTGGCACTAAGAATGAGGCGGTACAGGCTCTGGTCGCGCTTGGCTATTCGTCTTCCGAAGCTCTTCGGGCATTAAACGGTATTGAGATCACGGAAGAGACGGATGTGGAAGAAATATTAAAGATGGCATTGAAGAAGATGGCATTTTTATAGAAATGTGGTGAAAATTTAAATGGAAAAAAGAGTCATTTCCACGCAGGTGCAGGAAGAGGATATCAAAATTGAAAAAAGCCTGCGTCCGCAGACGCTTGATGATTATATCGGACAGCAGAAAGCAAAGGAAAATTTAAAAATATATATTGAGGCGGCAAAACAAAGGGGAGAGTCCTTAGATCATGTGCTTTTTTACGGTCCTCCCGGACTTGGAAAAACGACACTTGCAGGAATCATTGCAAATGAGATGGGAACACATCTTAAGGTGACAAGTGGCCCTGCAATCGGAAAACCGGGAGAGATGGCAGCTATCTTAAGCAATCTGCAGGAGGGGGATGTCCTGTTTGTGGATGAGATACACAGGTTAAACCGCCAGGTGGAAGAAGTTCTTTATCCGGCAATGGAAGACTATGTGATCGATATTATGATCGGAAAAGGGGCAACTGCGCGTGCAATCCGTCTGGATCTGCCGAAATTTACGCTGGTCGGTGCAACTACGAGAGCGGGGCTTTTGTCAGCACCGCTCCGTGACCGTTTTGGCGTGGTGCATCATCTGGAATTTTATACGGTGGAGGAACTAAAGACGATCATTCTTCATTCTGCAAAAACACTGGGTGTTGAAATTGATGAGGAAGGTGCATTTGAGCTTGCAAGACGTTCGCGTGGAACACCACGACTGGCAAACCGTCTGTTAAAGCGTGTCAGGGATTTCGCAGAGGTGAAATATGACGGGAAGATATCAAAGGAAGTTGCTGCCTTTGCGCTGGATCTCTTAGAGGTTGATAAGATGGGACTCGATCAGAACGACCGTAATATTTTAAAGATCATGATTGAAAAGTTCTCTGGTGGACCGGTGGGACTTGATACGTTAGCGGCGGCGATCGGTGAGGATTCCGGAACGATCGAAGATGTATATGAGCCGTATCTGGTGAAAAACGGATTTATCAACCGCACACCCAAAGGACGTGTGGTAACTGATTTTGCGTATCAGCATTTCGGATTGACAAAATAGTTGATTTTAGCATGGAATGTCATTATAATATACCATATATTGTACAGCAGACCGGAGGAGAAGATAAATGGCAGAGAAAACAAGTGCAGAAGTTGTGATCGGCGGAAAAGTGTACACATTAAGCGGATACGAAAGCGAAGAATATCTTCAGAAGGTTGCAGTCTATATCAATGGAAAGTTAAATGAATTTGACAGTATAGAGGGATATCAGAGATTTCCGGCCGACATGAAAGCAACCTTGTTAGAGCTTAATATTGCAGATGATTATTTTAAAGCAAAAACCCAGGCTGAGAAGTTAGAACGTGAGATTGAGGCAAAAGAAAAAGAGATTTATGATCTGAAACACGATCTGATCGCAGAACAGATCCAGTCCGAAAATGATAAGAAAGAGATTAAGCGTTTAGATACAGAAAACCGTGAATTGCTATTGAATAAGGCGCGTTTAGAATCGTCATTAGAGGAGTCTCTTCTTGGAAAGATCGAAGAAGATGCGTCAGATGAAGATGAAACAGAACAGGAAGATACAACTGATTAATAATAGATGGATGCCTGCAGCAGAAATCTGTCATACAGGAAAAAGTGAGGGGACGGAGAGATTATTTTCGTCCTTTTATGTTTTTGATGGAGAGAATCAGAATGAACAGTAATAAACGATATCAGAATATAGAATTGTTAGCACCGGCAGGCTCCATGGAAACCTTTCGTGCAGTAATAAATGCCGGTGCAGATGCAGTATATCTCGGTGGAGGAAGATTCGGGGCACGTGCCTATGCTGATAATTTTACCGAGGAAGAACTGCTTTCAGCAATCGATTATGCGCATATCCATGGGAGAAAAGTATACCTCACGGTAAATACCCTGTTTAAGGAACGTGAACTGACCGAAGACTTATATTCATATCTGCTGCCTTATTATAAACAGGGACTGGATGCGGTTATCATCCAGGATATGGGAGCTTTTCAGATGGTGAGAGAGGCTTTCCCTGGATTATCCATACATACGAGTACACAGATGACAGTGACAAACCGCTACGGTGCCGCAATGATGAAGGAGATGGGGGCTGACCGTGTAGTGACAGCGCGTGAGATGTCGCTTACGGAAATACGTGATATCAGAGATCATGTGGATATTGAAATCGAAAGCTTTGTTCATGGGGCACTTTGTTACTGTTATTCCGGTCAGTGTCTGCTCAGCAGTATGCTGGGAGGACGAAGCGGAAACCGTGGCAGATGTGCCCAGCCGTGCCGTCTTTCCTATGAGGTTTTTGATGAAAAGAAGCATCCGGTAAAGACAGGGAAAAAAGAGCGTGATATCTATATTTTAAGCCCGAAGGATCTCTGTACCGTATCAATGATCCCGGATCTGATCGAAAATGGTGTTGATTCCTTTAAAATCGAGGGAAGAATGAAAAAGGCAGAATATGCTGCTGGTGTGGTATCTGTTTACCGTAAATACATAGATCGTTATATCAATGCATGTCTGCGCACGGATGAGGTGACTGCAAAGAAAGACTTTAAAGTAACGAAAGAAGATATGCAGCATCTTTATGATTTTGGAAACCGTAGTGGATTTACAGATGGGTACTATAAAAGACATAATGGCAGAGAGATGATCACATTTGATAAGCCATCGCATACAAAAGGAAATGAAGCACTCTGGGAAGAAATAAAAGAGTGTTATGTCCGGTCTGAAAAAAAAGAAAAAATCAATGGAACTTTAAGATTAAAAAAAGATTTTCCTGCTAAACTGGAAATTACATGGAATGATGTCCGGATCTCTGCGGATGGAGATGTGGTACAGGCTGCATTAAAACAGCCGCTTACAGAAGAAAAAGTGTCTGCAAGCATAAAAAAGACCGGGAATACGCCGTATGAGTTTGAAAAACTTGATATAGATATGGATGATGATATTTTCCTCCCGGTGCAGGCCTTAAATGTATTGCGGAGAAATGCATTGGAATTGCTGAGTGAAACACTGACTGCACCTGCACGAAGGGATAAAGCCGGGGCAGATGAAAAAATATCGGGTGAAGATCGACCAGTGAAATTGGTATCTGTACAAAATGAGAAAAATGCAGCATCCGGGAATGGAAAATCACAGCTTTCGGTTTCCATTGAAAACCGGGGTTTTATAAAAAAACTGCTTGATGAGTCCTGTGTGGATTCCATATATCTTGACAGCAGTTGTTATACAAGAGAAAACCTGTTTGCAGCATTAAAAGAAGATACAGTCCGTATTCATTTGTCAGGGAAAAAAGTTTATTATATTATGCCGGCAGTATTTCGTTTTCCTACGCTTTCTTTCTATGAAAAAAATCTGTCGGAAATGAAACAGACCGGGATAGATGGATTTGTAGTAAAAAGTTATGATGAACTTGCATTTATCAGGAAAAATCTTCCGGATACGGATATTATTTTAGATCACAATCTTTATATCTGGAATTCTTATGCAAAAAGGCAGCTCTGGGATATGCAGCCGGTTCGTGATACGGTTCCATTTGAACTTAACCGGAAAGAATTACAAAACAGGGATAATACACAGAGTGAAATAGTTCTTTATGGCAATCTGCCGCTGATGATATCTGCGCAGTGTGTACATGCCAATGCCGGGGCAGACCGGGGGTGTGATAAGGTTCGGACTGTCACCTATCTGAAAGATCGTTATGGGAAATATTTTCCGGTAAAAAATAATTGTACGGAATGTTACAATACGATTTATAATACAGCTCCGCTGATTTTATTCCCTTATCGTGATGAACTGGAAAAAATGGGAATCCATGCATACAGGATCAGCTTTACAACGGAGCAGGAATCACAGGTAAAACAGATATTAAATTTATATAAAACAGTCTTTTTAAATGGGAAAAACAGTCTGCAGGAACTGTATATGGGAGAATATACCGGTGGACATTATAAACGAGGAGTAGAATAACGGTATGGAAAATCTTATCGTAGAAGTTTCAAAATATCTGATGATCATATTGTTTGCGTGTTATGCGTATGAGTGTTTTTCGGCATTCCGCAGCAGAATCAGTACAGAAAAGAGAAATCATATATTTGACCGGCAGATATTTTTTATGTATCTGATCCATCTGGACGCGTTTTTAGTGCTCTATACAGTTACCGATGAAATTAATCTTATCATTCTTTATTTCCTTCAGGTAATTTTAGTGACGATCGTGATCGTTAATTATCAGTTATTGTATCCTAAGGCATCCAGGCTTGTGACAAATAATATGTGCATGCTTTTAATGATCGGTTTTATCATGCTGACAAGGCTTTCTTATGAGAAGGCGATAAGACAGTATGCGATCGCGATCTGTGCGTCGGTCATTACGATCGTGATACCGGTACTGATACGGAAAGTGCAGTCATTACGAAGACTGACGTGGCTGTATGCAATGATCGGTATTATTGGACTTGCTGCAGTTACCATATTTGGTTCTACCAGTTATGGTGCGAAGATCTCGGTTACGATCGGTGGACTGTTTTCGATACAGCCATCTGAGTTCGTGAAAATTCTATTCGTGTTTTTTGTGGCAGGAATGCTTTATAAAAACACAGATTTTAAAACCGTCTGTATCACAACGATCGTGGCGGCAGTACATGTGTTGATCTTAGTGGCATCAAGAGATCTTGGAGGTGCATTGATCTTTTTTGTTACCTATCTGGTTATGCTTTATGTTGCGACCAGAAAATTGTTTTATTTTGCCGGCGGTCTTCTGGTCGGATGCATCGCCGCTGTTGCTGCCTATGGATTATTTTCACATGTCCGCGTCAGGGTTGTGGCATGGCGCGATCCGCTCAGTGTTATTGATAATGAGGGGTATCAGATATGCCAGTCCCTGTTTGCGATCGGAACCGGTGGATGGTTTGGCACAGGATTGTATCAGGGAACACCAAATAAAATACCGGTTGTTGAGCAGGATTTTATTTTTTCTGCAATATCAGAAGAATTAGGAGGTATTTTTGCAATCTGTCTGATCATGGTGTGCATCAGCTGCTTTCTGATGTTTTTAAATATTGCAATGCAGATGAAAGAACAGTTTTATAAACTTGTAGCGTTAGGACTTGGAACAGTGTATGCGTTTCAGGTATTCCTTACCATTGGCGGTGTGACAAAATTTATTCCGTCAACCGGAGTAACACTGCCGTTAGTAAGCTATGGAGGAAGTTCTCTGCTGGCAACCATGATGCTGTTTGCGGTGATTCAGGGATTGTATATTTTGAGGCAGGATGAAGGAGAGAACAATGCGAGAAAAAAACAGCGAAAGACCGGATATGAGAGACAACAGGTCGAAGAACTCTATTAAGACAGGTAAAAAGAAAAAAAATACAAAAAACCGGGAATTTGCGGTTATCACGTATTCGTTTCTGGCATTGTTTATCTGCCTGATGGGGTATTTTTCTTACTTTCAATTTTTTAAGAGTGAGGAATTTATCAATAATCCTTACAATACCAGACAGGAGACATTTGCCCAGAAAATCGTACGCGGTCAGATCCTGACAAATGATGGTCAGGTGCTTGCGGAGACGGTGACGGACAATGAGGGAAATGAGACAAGGAGATATCCATACGGCAGTATATTTTCACACATAGTCGGGTATTCTACCAAGGGAAAGTCAGGAATTGAGTCACTTGCGAACTTTAACCTGCTGCGTTCCAATACAGCTTTTTTAGATAAGGTCGGAGATGAGATGCAGGGTGAGAAAAGTCCGGGAGATAATGTAGTCACGACGTTAGATTATGGACTGCAGGCAACGGCATATGATGCGTTAGGATACTATAAGGGAGCAATCGTTGTATTAGAGCCTTCTACCGGCAAGATTCTTGCAATGGTATCAAAACCGGATTTTGATCCAAACACGATCGCTGCAGACTGGGATAACCTGACGGCGGACGATAACACAGATGCAGCACTGTTAAACCGTGCAACACAGGGACTTTATCCGCCGGGATCGACATTTAAGATCCTGACAACTTTAGAGTATATCCAGGAACATGCGGACTATGAAAATTACAGTTATACCTGTACAGGCAGCTATACAGTGGGAGATCATACGATTCACTGTTATGGAAATAAGAGCCACGGAACCCAGAATCTGCGTCAGGCATTTGCCAACTCCTGTAATGCATTTTATGCATCACTCGGAATGGAGCTTGATGTAGACAGGTTTGGACAGTTGTGTGATAAAATGTTGTTTAATACCAGTCTGCCGACGGATCTGCAGGCATCTAAGAGCAGTTTTGTATTAGAAAAGACAGATGGAGCTTCTGCAATTATGGCAACTTCCATTGGACAGGGACAGACGCTTGTGACACCGTTTCATATGGCGCTGATCGTAAGTGCAATCAACAATGACGGCATTCTGATGAAACCGTATGTGTTAGATCATGTAGAAAGCAGCGACGGAGTTTTAGTGGAGCAATACGAGCCGGAAGAATATGGCACGCTTATGTCAACGGATGAAGCTGCGATTTTAAAGGATTATATGAGTTATGTGGTCGAGACCGGTACCGGTAAGAAATTGAGCGGTCAAAATTACGAGGCGGCAGGAAAGACAGGATCAGCAGAGTATTCTACCGGAGCAGATTCTTCACATTCCTGGTTTGTAGGATATGCACACAGAGAAGATAAATCTGATATTGCGATTGCCGTAATCGTGGAAAAAGCAGGTGTCGGAAGTGAATATGCCGTACCGATTGCAAAAGAGGTCTTTGATGCATATTATAATGAATGAAATGTTGCATGTGCTTTTGAAAAGTATTATACTTATAAACATGATAGTATTATAAATGACCACATCAGGAGGTATTGCGATGATCGAGGCAACAAGTTGTGGTGGTGTGGTAATATTTCGCGGCAAAATATTGCTCTTGTACAAAAATTACAAAAATAAATACGAGGGATGGGTACTTCCAAAAGGAACTGTGGAAGCAGGAGAAGAATATAAAGATACAGCGATGAGGGAAGTATATGAAGAGACTGGTGTGAAAGCGACTCTGATGAAATATATCGGAAAAAGCCAGTATTCATTTACAGTACCGGAGGATGTTGTGGAGAAGACGGTGCACTGGTATCTGATGATGGCAGACAGTTATTACAGCAAACCGCAGCGTGAAGAGTATTTTGTCGATTCCGGTTATTACAAATACCATGAGGCGTATCATCTTTTGAAGTTTCCGAATGAGAAACAGATGTTAGAGAGAGCGTATGAGGAATATCAGGAATTAAAGAAGAATAATCTGTGGGGCAGCCACAGGTATGAATAAACAAAACACATCAGAAAGATGGAGCAGGATGTATGATATGGTATAAGGATTTGTATGTGGGGGAGAGTATTGTACATAAGACAAAGAAAGTCAAGTGGAAGATTATGCACAATGCCGGACAGATCGGGATTTATGTGATCACATTGGCCTCTAACAGACAGAATCTGCTTGATATCATACCATCATATGAACTGATGCAAAAGAAATATCCTAAAAAAGATATGGTAATCGTGGGATTGGCAAAGGGTTACGATGAAGCAGTTGAGGTCGCAGCATCCATTATAGATGAGGTGTACCGTAGCACAGGTACATTTGCCGTCCGCACATATCTTGCAGAAAAACAGGGTTAAGGAGCTTGAAATGTCGGTTGTATTGCTCATATTAAAAATAATCGGATGGATTCTGCTGACACTGCTTACGTTTTTTCTACTGATCGTTCTTCTAGTGCTTTTGATGCCGGTTCGTTACCGGATGGAGGGAATCATTGAAGAAAATGTCCGGATAGAGGGAAAAGTACACTGGATGCTTCATATTTTATCCTTTATGTATTCCTATAATGAAGAAGGACTTTCTTATAAGCTGAAGTTGTTTGGAAGGAATATTTCTCTGGGTGAGAAAATGGAGGACGAAGCGGAAGAAACGATTGCAGACAGCACAGACGTGGCAGTTCATGAGAAAAAAACAGAGGATGAAAACGGAGTTTTTTCAGATATAAAAAAGCAACAGCCGGATGCTGAATCGAAAAATACAGCAGAGTTGCAACAGAAAGGCTCAAAAGATGACACACAGACAACGGAGCTGGATGCCGCAGCACAAAGAAATACAGAAAAGACATCTTCTGGAAAGATATCGCCTAGACAGAAGATAACCGGTAAATTTCACAGTGCCATTGAGAAAATCAAAGGTGTTCGTAGAAAATGGGAAAATCTGTCCGACCGGGCAGGAAAGATAAAAGATGTATTGACCGATGAACATAACCGTAATAGTGTTTCTGTAGTTTGGAGAGAGATTAAATATCTGTTGAAACATTCTCGCTTTCGAAAGATCAATACAGAATTGAATTTTGCATTATGGGAACCATCAGCGACTGGACAGGCACTTGGAGTCCTCGCAATGTTTCCGGCAGTTTATCAATATGATGTTGGAATCTATCCGGATTTTGAAGCAGATAAAGCGTATGTGGAAGGTACTTTTTTCGTAAAAGGACATATACGTCTGATACATGTACTTATATCCGGTATCCGCCTATTAAAAGAGCGTGATATCCGGAATTTGATAAAGAAAGTTTTTAAATAAAATAGCAGAAAGAAAGGCAGGGTTTCATTATGGCAGACAATAGTTTTCATACAACAGTAGAATCTTTATTTAAGGGGATGGACAGTTTTATCACAACCAAGACGGTAGTAGGGGATGCGATCCATATTGGGGATACGATCATTCTTCCACTGGTTGATGTTTCGTTTGGTGTTGCAGCTGGTGCTTTTTCACAGGAAAAGAAAAATAACGGTGCCGGTGGTATGGGTGGAAAGATCATGCCAAGCGCAGTTCTTGTGATCCAGAATGGTACAACCAAACTGGTAAATATCAAGAATCAGGACGGAATCACAAAAGTGCTTGATATGGTGCCGGATTTTGTAAACAAATTTACTTCAAAAAATGATGCATCTTCTGAGAATGTTACTGAGAATCAGACAGATACTGCTGCAAAGGCAGCAGCCGGAAAAGAGATGGAAGATATCTTAAAGGATTCTGTGAATAAATAGGAATCACAGGTTTCATGTTTCATAAATGGTGGATGGTCATAAAAAGTTTTTAAAACAGTATAAAAAACAAGAAGAAACGCATATATTATCAGTAATATATGCGTTTCTTTATTGGAGTCTGCCATGAAACGGATGCTTGGATTCGCACTGTTTTGCTTTGCAATGGGAATGCTTGTGATGATCGTGATTCACAACCGTTTCTGTGGGTTTGTTCTCATGATTTTATGTATGCTGGCAGGGTATTATCTGTTCTGCTGTGATGATTGCTAGCCGATCAGTTCCTTTACGCAGGCAGCGATTGCTTCGTCTTTACAGTTTGCAAAGAAATACTCCCTGAAATGATCGCCACTTAAAGCGCCAATGACAAGGTCGCGGTCAAGTTCTTTTAAAATAGATACAAGATCACGATGAGTTACTTTTTTAACCTCGTCTAAGATTTTTTTATTGCGCTGTTCCGGTACGACACGTTCCTTTGGATATCCGCCGCCACCCGGAGCACAGAACAGCTTTTCAAAGATATATGTAAGATTTAATTCTCCACCCCAGCCAAAATTCTCGGCGAATGGGAGAGCAATGCAGTTTCCGTCATTGACCTGTGAGAACAGATAAGCGTCAAGTGGGGACTCGATATGTCCGCAGAGTACCTGTGGGAAAGCGTTGCATGCAAGCATAGCGCCCTCGCCGGTTCCGCAGCCTGTGATGACAAAATCAGCGGCACCGGAGTTTAATAAAACTGCTGCAAGAATACCATTCTGCACATAAGTAAGCTGGTGTGTATCTTCTGCAGAATACATGCCGTAGTTGAATACCTCATGTCCCATTGGTTCTACGACAGATTTTAAAGTAGCACAGATCATTTCATTTTTTGCTGCCTGGCTGTTTTCGTTGATTAATGCAATTTTCATGAATATCCTCATTTCTGTACTGCCGGTATATTGTTTTGCCGGAATACTGGCAGTACGTCCGTATTCCGGCATTATATCTGGTTCTTAAAAATGTATATCTGTAAATATACGATAGGTTATTACATTAAATCTTTCATTGCAACATCATCCATATCATCAAAGTCCTGATTCTCGCCAACCATTCCCCAGATGAAAGTGTATGCCTGTGTACCGCATCCGGAGTGAATGGACCAGCTCGGAGAGATAACAGCCTGTTCGTTGCGCATAACGATGTGTCTTGTCTCGGTCGGTTCGCCCATGTAATGCATTACAAGTGCATCTTTTGGCATATCAAAGTACAGATAAACTTCCATACGTCTGTCATGTGTGTGGCATGGCATTGTGTTCCATACGCTGCCCGGTTCAAGTTTTGTCATACCCATTTCAAGCTGACAGCTTTCTACCTGTCCCGGAAGAATATATTTGCAGATCGTTCTGTGGTTGGCTGTCTCTAAAGAACCGAGCTCAACTTTGTTACAGTCCTTTACAATGACAACACCGTCTTCCGGTGTACCCTCCGGTTTGATTAGTACGGTAGGATAAGTCATATGGGCAGGAGCGCTGTTTAAGTAAAATTTGGCAGGGGAATCTGCGTTTTCACTTGCAAAAAAAATATCCTTTGAACCCATGCCGATATACATGCCTTCTTTATGGGCAACTTTGTATTCTTTTCCATCGATCGTGATCACACCGGCACCACCGATATTGATCACACCGAGCTCACGGCGCTCGCAGAAATACTGTGCACGCAGCTCATCGCCGGCGGTTAATTTTAAAGTTTCTTTTACCGGAACAGCAGATCCTGTGATGATACGGTCGATATGGCTGTATACAAGTTTGATGACTTCCGGCTGAAACAGGTCGTCAATTAAAAATTCCTCTCTTAAACGTTCGGTTGTGTAATGTTTGACATCTCTTGGAGATGCTGCAGTACGAAGTTCCATAAAATGTTCCTTTCCTGCGCATTTCGGTGCGCATCACAAATATCTTAATATATGAATCCAAAACGCTGAAAATCAGGTTATTAAAGCTGCCTGCATCCTGTTATATCTTAGCAGGTTTTTAAGTTAAATCCAAAGTAATTTACAGAGTTGTTGTAGCAGATACCTTTGATAATCTCCTCTAATGTATCATAATCTGCCGGGAACTCACCGTTTTCTACCCACTCACCAATGAGGTTGCAGAGGATTCTGCGGAAGTAATCATGGCGTGTATAGGATAAGAAACTTCTTGAGTCAGTCAGCATGCCGACAAAACCGGAAAGATTTCCGAGGTTTGCAAGGGAGATCATCTGATCCTGCATACCGGTCTTGTGATCGTTGAACCACCATGCGGAACCCTGTTGGATCTTTGCAACAGCGGTGGAATCCTGGAAGCATCCTAAGATAGTGCCGATTGCCTGATTATCGTTCGGGTTTAAGCTGTAAATGATTGTCTTTGGAAGATTGCCATTCTTATTTAAAGAGTTTAAGAAATCTGCCATTTCGGAAGACGGAGCATAGTTGTTGATGCAGTCATAACCGGTATCCGGTCCAAGGCGGTCAAACATCGGAGTATTGTTGTCACGTTTGCATCCATAATGAAGCTGCATTACCCAGTTGCGTTTTGTATATTCTGTGCCGACAAATAACATAAATGCGGTTTTGAATTTTAATTCTTCTGCGCGTGTAACACCTTCGCCGGAAAGACGTTTTGCAAAAATAGCCTCGATCTCATCATCAGAAGCAGGAGCATACATTACATATTCCAGAGCATGGTCAGATACGCTGCATCCCATGGAAGCAAAGAAATCCATGCGGTTTGAAAGTGCCTTCTTTAAGGCTGCAAAGGTATCTACTTTGATGCCGGAAACTTCAGATAACTGGGAGATATAATCTAAATAAGTAACTTTTTCAATGTTCATTGCCTTGTCAGGACGCCATGCAGGAAGTACCTGTACATCAAAGGAATCATCCTCAGCGATTTTTTTATGCCACTCTAAGGAATCAACAGGATCATCTGTGGTGCAGATTAATGTAACATTGGATTGTCTGATAATGTTGCGGACAGACATATCTTTCTCTGCAAGTCTCTTATTACATAATTCCCATACTTCCTCAGCGGTTTTCTTATTTAAAACACCATTGTAGCCGAAATATTTTTTTAACTCCAGATGACTCCAGTGGAAGAGCGGGTTACCGATGGCTTTTCCGAGAACTTCTGCCCATTTTAAGAATTTTTCCTTGTCAGAGGCATCGCCGGTGATATATTTCTCGTCTACACCACAGGAACGCATAAAGCGCCATTTGTAATGATCGCCGCCTAACCATACCTGGGTAATATTCTCAAACTGGCGGTCTTCATAGATTTCCTGCGGATTGATGTGGCAGTGGTAATCTAAGATCGGCGCATCTGCTGCGTAAGAATGGTAAAGTTTCTGTGCGGTCTCGCTCTGAAGCAAGAAGTTTTCGTCCATAAATTGTTTCATTGTTTTTCCTCCATTATGTTTGTTTTAGAATAAAGTAGTTCCACGTTTAATTAATTTGCCGGAAAAAATAGATTTTTTCGGCATTTCTTCACCAGAAAGAACTCCCACTAAGGTCTGCACTAACTGATGTGTCTGTGTTTCCAGGCGGTTGTCCACGGAAGTAAGTTCCGGAATACAGCAGGTTGTCAGCATGGAATTGTTGTACCCCATGATGGATAGATCATCGGGTACGGAAATATGATTGCGCTGCGCATATTTGACTACACCGACGGCGAGTACATCGTCGGCAGCGATCACTCCATGAAAAGGAGGGGCCTCTTTTGCAACCTGATCCATAAAGTCAGCAATTTCGTTAAACTGCTGGGAATCTCCGTCGTATTTGTGGATTCTGTTTTCTATATCAGAGATGCCATGTTTTTTTAAAGCATCTTTGAAACCGTTTAATTTTTTGCGACCACTGTATGAAATGGAATTATAAATATAGACTGGATCGGCAATCCCGGAATCCAACATAGATTCTGTTGCCTCAAACATGGTCGTATAGTCATCACATAAAGTACTGTAAACGTTTGGATAATCGAAAGAAGCGTTTAACAGCATGATCGGTACCTGTGAGGAAATATCCTTAATGTACTGGTTTTCATCTTCGGTAGTACCGATGAAGTTAGAACCGACAAGAATGATACTGTCTACTTTTTTGGAAAGGATCAAATTCAGGTAATTCTGTTTGATCTCTAAATTATAACCGGTACAGCAGAGCAGTGACTCATAACCATTTGCCTGCAGTTCCTGTTCTAAATAATAAACCGCCTTTGCAAGAAAAAGATCAGAGGAATCTGCACAGAGAATACCGATCGTCTGCAGGGAGTGAAGTCCCATGCCGCGTGCAAAAGCGTTTGGTGTATAATCATATTTTTCAATGATATCCATGACTTTTTTCTTTGTAGAAGGTCGGACTTTGTCGCTGCCGTTTAATACACGGGAAACAGTCGCGATGGATACACCGGCTTTTTTCGAAATGTCGTATATTGTCATAAATAAAATCCCTTTAATATGTTAAAATCGCTTCCTGTATTACATCTTATAAAGAAATGTAAAAGAAAATGAAAGCAGTTTCATTGCTACTGGTCTGATTATACAATAACAAAAAAAAGAAAGCAATATCAGATTTTGTAAAATATAGAAAAAATGTAGAAGAAAAAGTGATGATTTTAAAGAAAAATAATAAAAATCACTAAATTGTGCAAAATTACATATTGACGAAACGGTAAAAAGGTGTAAGAATACAAATTGTAAACGCTTACAAAATGACAAGGTGCAGTAATGATCTGATAATCAGGAGGAAATCATGGATTTATTAAACAGAAAAAAAACAGGAAAAGTAGAAAGACCAGTTAAAGTATTACAGTTTGGAGAAGGAAATTTCCTTCGTGCGTTTGTTGACTACATGATCGACATTGCAAATGAGCAGGGAAAATTTAACGGAGACATCGTACTTGTAAAACCGATTGAGTTCGGAAGTCTTGACAGATTTCACGATCAGGAGTGCCAGTATACAGTACAGTTAAGAGGAATCGTGGATGGAGAGCCGAAGCGTATTAACCGTATCGTAACCAGCGTTGCAGATGCAGTAGATGCTTATGGTGAATATCAGAAATATGCAGATTATGCAAAACTTGACAGCTTACGTTACATTGTTTCTAATACAACAGAAGCAGGTATCGTTTATGATGATACAGACAGATTAGAGATGGAGCCGCCGAAAAGCTATCCGGGTAAATTGACCAAATTCTTATATGAAAGATATAAACATTTTAACGGAGCAATGGACAAAGGTCTTGTGATGCTTCCGGTTGAGCTGATCGATGATAATGGTATCCATTTAAAAGAGTGTGTAGAGAAACTTGCAGTACTCTGGAATTTAGAAGAAGGATTTAAGAAATGGTTAGATGAGGCATGTGTATTTACATCCACATTAGTTGACCGTATTGTAACCGGTTACCCAAGAGATGAGGCTGAGGAACTTTGCAAAGAGTTCGGATATCAGGATAACCTGATTGTAACAGGTGAACCATTTGCTCTCTGGGTTATCGAGAGTGCAAAAGATATCAGCAAAGAATTTGCACTTCCGGATGCAGGACTCCCGGTTATCTTTACTGACAATCAGAAACCTTATAAACAGAGAAAAGTACGTATCTTAAATGGTGCACATACTTCTTTTGTACTGGCATCTTATCTCTGTGGTAATGATATCGTGTTAGAGTCCATGCAGGATGAATTGATCTTCAACTTTATGAAAGCAACGATCTTTGATGAAGTTATTCCTACATTAACACTTCCGAAACAGGATCTGATCGATTTTGCAGAGGCAGTTATTACAAGATTTAACAACCCATATGTAAAACATGCATTATTATCCATTTCCCTGAACTCTGTTTCAAAATGGCGCGCAAGATGTATGCCGAGCTTCTTAGAGTACATTAAGAACGAAGGAAAACTTCCGACACACCTGACATTTTCACTGGCTGCCCTGATGGCATTCTATACAGGTACAGAGATTCGCGACAAAGCATTGATCGGACATCGTGATGGTGCTGAGTATCAGATCTTAGATGACGCAGCGGTATTAGAGTTCTTTGCAGAAAACAGTTCAAAAGATGCAGCAGAATATACACATGCAGTATTATCCAATGAGCATTTCTGGGGTGAGGACCTTACAAAATTAGCAGGAGTGGAAGAGGCTGTAACTGGTTACATGGAAGATATCCGTGCACTCGGAATGAGAGCAGCAATGGAAAAAACTTTTAACGCATAAGCAGGAGAATACTTATGAAAGATTTTATCAAAATCAATGAAAATGATAATGTCATTGTTGCCATAAAGGAAATTGCGGAGGGAGAAAAAGTCGCTGTTGATGGAAAAGAATTTACAGCGGCTGAGATGATCCCTGCCGGTCATAAGATGGCGATCAGTGATATTCCGCAGGGCGGCGATGTGATCAAATATGGTTTCCGTATCGGAAATGCAAAAGTGGATATCAAAGCCGGTCAGTGGGTGCATGTACATAATATCAAAACTGCTCTTGGTGATCTGCTTACCTATACCTATGAGCCGGTAAAAACAGAGGAAAAAAAGACAGAGGATCGTACTTTTATGGGATTTTCACGTCCGGATGGAAGCGTCGGTGTGCGTAATGAAGTCTGGATCATACCGACGGTCGGCTGTGTGAACAACATCGCAACAGCGATGGCAAAACGTGCCAATGCAAAGGTTCATGGTTCTGTGGAGGAAGTCATTGCATTTCCTCATCCATATGGATGTTCCCAGATGGGAGACGACCAGGAACACACCAGAACAATCCTTGCAGATCTCGTAAAGCATCCGAACGCAGGTGGTGTTTTAGTACTTGGACTTGGATGTGAAAACAGTAATATTGGTGAACTGAAGAAATACATTGGTGATTATGATGAGAACCGTGTGAAATTTTTAGTCTGCCAGGAATGTGAAGATGAGATGGAAGAGGGCGAAAAACTCTTAGAAGAACTGATCGATTATGCTGCTGGATTTTCCCGTGAGCCGATCAGTGCATCCAAACTCATCATTGGCATGAAGTGCGGTGGAAGTGATGGATTCTCCGGAATTACAGCAAATCCGCTGGTTGGTAAGTTTTCTGATATTTTAATCGGAAAAGGTGGAACGACGATCCTGACAGAGGTGCCAGAGATGTTTGGTGCAGAAACATTGCTGATGAACCGCTGTGAAAATGAAGAACTGTTCCATCAGACCGTAGATCTGATCAATGATTTTAAACAGTATTTTAAAGATAATCATCAGACGATTTATGAAAATCCGTCACCGGGAAATAAAAAAGGCGGTATTTCAACTTTAGAGGATAAGTCTTTGGGATGTACGCAGAAATCAGGAAGTGCTGCAGTAAAAGGCGTTCTTTCCTACGGCGAGCGCGTACATACATCGGGATTAAATCTTCTCAGCGCACCGGGCAATGACCTTGTTGCTGCAACTGCATTAGCAGCCAGCGGTGCACATATTGTACTGTTTACGACCGGACGCGGAACACCGTTTGCATCCCCGGTTCCAACAGTAAAGATTTCCAGCAACAGTACTCTTGCCGGAAAGAAAAAGAACTGGATCGATTTCAATGCGGGTGTTCTTGTGGAAGATGCAGAGTTAGAAGAAACAGGTCAGAAATTATTTGACTATGTGATCGATGTTGCATCCGGTAAGAAAGTACGCAGTGAAGAAGCAGGATTCCATGATATGGCAATTTTTAAACAGGGAGTCACTCTGTAGAGATGACATACTGGCAATAGACAATAAAATGAATATTCACAAAAACATGTAATCATTGTGTCACATGTTTAATAATTTAGACAACAGAATATTTGCACAGGATTCAATTTGTCATTTCAGAAATATTGGGCAGAAAACGCAGAAACTGGATTCTTATTTATAGAATCTTAAACATAACACAAAAAAGGAGATAGAAATATGTCATTTTTAAACAATTTCTCATTAGAGGGCAAAATTGCATTAGTAACAGGCGCATCTTATGGTATCGGATTTGCAATCGCATCTGCTTATGCAGAGGCTGGCGCAACCATCGTATTTAATGATATCAAACAGGAGCTGGTTGATAAAGGATTAGCTGCATATGCAGAAAAAGGTATTAAAGCTCATGGTTATGTATGTGATGTTACAAATGAGGAGCAGGTAAACGCTTTCATTAAGAAAGTAGAAGAAGAAGTTGGTGTGATCGATATTCTTGTAAATAATGCAGGTATCATCAAACGTATCCCGATGTGCGATATGTCAGCAGCAGAATTCAGACAGGTAATTGATGTTGACTTAAATGCACCGTTTATCGTATCAAAAGCAGTTATCCCGTCTATGATCAAAAAAGGTCACGGAAAGATCATCAACATCTGCTCTATGATGAGTGAACTTGGTCGTGAGACTGTTTCCGCTTACGCTGCTGCAAAGGGTGGATTAAAAATGTTAACAAAGAATATTGCATCTGAGTATGGTGAATTCAATATCCAGTGTAACGGTATCGGACCTGGTTATATCGCAACACCTCAGACTGCACCTCTTCGTGAGATCCAGCCAGATGGTTCCAGACATCCGTTTGACCAGTTCATTATTGCAAAAACTCCGGCTGCAAGATGGGGAAATGCAGAAGACTTACAGGGACCGGCTGTATTCCTTGCATCTGATGCATCTAACTTTGTAAATGGTCATGTGTTGTATGTAGACGGTGGTATTTTAGCTTATATTGGTAAACAGCCACAGTAAAATAATGGCTGAGCCTTGGGACGTGCACCGGAACCATAAAATTGCCGGTTCCGGTGCACTGTCGGCGAGCCTTAGTGCACTGGAGCCGGAAGTTTTGTGGTGAGATATGCTGGCTTTTAAAAGCAATAATTTATATTTTTCGCTCCATAAGAATATATTTTCCCTCGTTGATAACGTGAAAGTTATTTTTTGACCAGAAAGCATTAAATAGCAACTAAAGATTCCTTTTCAAAAAAACCAACATAGAATTTATCATCATAACTTTTTCCTGATGGTAGTGCTTTCATGTCTTTTAATATACTTTCTTTTGTGACAAAGGGAGGATGATATTGATAAAAAACAGGATTCCCACAACACAAATCAAAAATAATATCCAGGTCATTTTCGTCTAATTTACGTACATAAAACTTTTGTGATAAAGAGTTCACGTCCAAATCAATCACCTCATAAAAATCAAATTACTAACTCTATTTTACCATTGAGAATTAAGACTTGTGTTGCCATCCATGGCAACGCAACACTGCGTTATGAACCGGTAAAACAAGATTTCCTAATTTTTTCCCAAAGTCACAAAATTAGTTACGGATTTGTGAAATCTGCCAGCCGCTAAGTTGAGAATCACCTTTTGACACCCGAATCTTATTAAGAAAATATAGGTATAACATAGTTTTACCTGCAGTTCTAGCTAGCCAATCGTCCCGAACAGATGTCCCTGAAACTCCCCAAACAAACTTTCTTCCTGTTTCTTCATAAACACTGTCACATCAGATTCCCCAAACACCATCTCAAAATGGACACTTCCCACAAATGCATCCATAATATGCGCCCGCACATACAAAGTATTCTCCGATACCCAGATACCGCTGGCGGCATATTTCTGATCATAGATTGGAAACTGTCCGCAGACAAGTTTTCCGAAACCAAAATGGATCGAACATATCTGATCATGCAGTGTAAACGTAAAACATCCCTCATTATTTGAAAAAACAGCCTTAAAATCCGTAAACTCACCGTCATTTTTTTCAAACACATATCGCTTTCCTAAGATATGCGAAACAGCGGGAGCTGTGCTTGATCCGTTGTCCAGAGGTGAAATCGCAAGGGAAGAGAGCGCAGAAAGAAGCTCTGTATGCGATTTTTGATCCTCCGGGAGTGGATTTGCCTGTATATAAGGAAGAATCTCGTCATACAGAGCATCATAAATCAACTGATTACCGCCGGAAATTCCCTGTGTATCTGCGGTGGTAACAAAAAGCAGATCATAATCCGGAAGGTAATGGATGAACTGGCCACCCATGCCGTAGCAGACAAAACCATTCTTTTCACTGCGCCAGATCTGGTATCCATAGCCACAGGCTTCACTTGGGAGAGGTGCTGTCATGCGGGTATCGGAGAGATATGAGGCAGCTGTTTTGATATAAGAAGCTGGAACGAGCTGTTTCCCGTTAATGTTTCCATTATGAGCTAAAAGATAACCGAATTTTAAAAGGTCAGATGGAAGTGCAACAAGACCACTGCCACCCATGGAGATACCAAATGGATCGGTCAACATATAGGACTCGCTTGATAATTCCAGAACGGACAGTTTTTGTTTCAGGTAATCGAGCATTGGCATTCCGGAAAGCCGTTCTACGAGTGCACAGAGTGTATGTGCAGAGGAAGTGTCATAATGAAAGAGCTTTCCTGACGGATGAGTTGGCGGTACTGTAAAGAAACTTTCTACCCAGTCATTTTTCATATTGACTTTATAAGTTGTGGATGCATGACAGGTACGCATCATGAGCATGTCGCGGATCGTCATTTCTGCGATCCATGGATGTACATTAGATGGAACTTTATCCGGAAAATATCTGACAATGGGATCATCGAGAGATAATTTTCCCTCTGCTTCTAACAGACCGATCGCAATGGAAGTAAAACTTTTACTGATGGAAAACATGCGATGCAGGGTATCTTTTTGGTAGGGAGCATAATAGCCTTCAGCAATCAGGGTATCATGCCGCATCAGAAGAAAACTGTGCATGGGAATCTGTTTTTTCTGTAAACGTTCCAGAAATTTAAGAAGGCATCTGGAAGGGATGCCAACACTTTCTGGAGAATCTTTTTTGAAATCAAACATTGTATACTCCATTTCTGCGTTAATTTACGCTGTTATTGTTTTTAATTTAAGACTGAACACCGAAACTGCTCGGTGTAACGCCAAATTTTTTTTTAAATGCACGCCGGAAAGAAGTCTGGTTATTATATCCAACTTCCAATGCAATCTCATTGATGCCGGATTCACCTTTTTCAATCAGATGGGCTGCTTCTGTAAGGCGCAGATCTTCCAGATAAACGGAAAAGTTTACGTTCATATTTTCCTTAAACATATGAGAAAAATAACTTTCTGATATATGAAACTCATCAGATATCTTACTTAAACAGAGAGCCGGATTTTTATAATTTTCACGGATATAAGTTACAATACTGTCGATCAGGTTATTTTTCTCTGACTTTGATGCAAAGAAATCACACAGCCTGATGCTGATATCTTCACAGAGACGGAAAGTAAGCTCATCCTGTGAAAGCAGGGTGTCGATTTCCATGATCTCCGGGGTAATTTCTCCGGTGTAGGTAAATCGAGCTTTCAATAAGGTATTGCGGATGTCGGTAAGTAAAAAACGCAATAACTGGAACGGAAGGGAACGTTCTTCAATATTTTCCTGATGGATCAGGTTAAAAATCTCGATCACCTGCGTCTTATTGCCTCCGGTAATGGAGCGGATCAGACGGGTTGAAAATTCTGCCGGATAGTAATAAACATGCGAATCTTTTTTCAACATTTCATATGGAAGGAAAATATAGTTCTTGCTGGTATAGCCGGCTGCATCTTTCGCCTGCTGGTAGGATTCCCAGATGTTGGTAAAGGAACAGGAAAGACCTATTCCGGCAAAAAACCAGATTGAATATTCTTCTAACAGCTCACTGTGAAATTTTAAAACCTTTTCCTGAAGAGAGATCAGCATTTTGTCTGGTTTTTCATGAAAAGGAATCAGTAAAGTGTAAATATGTTTCTTTGGCGAACAAAGATATAAATTGTTCTCGTAGGAAAAATATCTTGCTAAGAGATTTGTTATGATATCTTTTGCGTTTTCAGAACTATCGGAAGCTGTATTTTCATTCGGAAAAGTATCAATGGTAGGATCATTTTCATAAGTTACACCATATAAAACATAATAGTGAAGCGAGGAATCCTCTAAATGCAGATAATTCTGGATAAATGCAAATTCATCAGGGGTAGTAATAACACCACTCATCAGCTGTCTTAAATAATTGTCATATAAAACTGGACGGATCGCAGCGGCTTCCTCGATCAGCTGCGTATTTGCGTGCAGTGTTTCCTTAAGCTGGCCGTCTAAGTGAAGAATCGGGCGCATATTGTTACGGACTAAAATAAATATCATGATAAGTCCACCGACAACTGCTGCAAAAAGGATGAACAGGAAAATAATCTGATAGTCGGACGGATAAATAGATTCCGGCTGTACCAGATAAAAAGTCCAGTCATTTGTTTTTGAAGCCATTCGCATGATATGGGTGTCGTCGTGAATACAGGTATTATTGCCATCGTAAGATAAGGATAATACAGATTCTGCAAGCGTGGATAAATTGTCCTCAGAAGACTGAAACTCATCTCCACAAAGGGAAAATACCGGCTGGTTTTGATCATCAACTGCAAGAATGTAACCGGTATCACCTAATGAGACACCATTGAAAATTTTGCGAAAAGTCTGTTCACTAATATGAAATGCCACAGTGGCAGGAATATCTTTGTAGGTCAGAACATCCATATTCAAAACATAAAGATAAGCGTTATCACTTTCCGGAAGCATAAAATCGGAAAGAGGATAAATCGCGGCATCTTTTGTAAGATTATTGTTAAGCAGATCATGCCATTCATTAAAATTAGCCCCGGAAGATAAATAGTTTCTTATATAATAGAGCTGTTCTGAATTGAAAGTGTTTACACTGATAATATAGCCACTGTTTCTCAGATAAACAAAATATGTACTAAATGGAAGTTCATTGTAGGAATACATATAAGAAGCAAGAGACTGCTTCATGGCAAGACCGGACAAGTAGAAATCATTATCGTCAGTGGACGTCATGGTAGCAAGACGGTATAGTTTTGTATTCATACTGAGCTGTCTGGTAATAGAGTCCATGGTGGTAAAATTATTATCTAAAAGAGATACAGCGCTTTCAAAGGTAGACTGATCCTGATCCCAGAAATCCTGTTCGGAACGTGTTGTTGAAACGCGGTGGAGATATACCATCAGAAGTAAAATGATAAGCAAAAAGACACTGTATGTGACAGCAAAGCGAATCATAAGAAAAGTAGTGGATTCATTTTTTGCTGTGGTATCTGATGTGTGATTCAAATTTATTCTCATAGGTGATAAATGTCCTTTTTGGATGTATTTTAATCGTACTTTTTTTATTTTATCATAATATGGGAAAATTACAACAGAAACCGAAAAAACCAGTAAAATCAATGGGTTGCGAGGCACAAAAACAAATTTTGTACCCCCTGTCAAATATTGTTTCTTGCTGAAAATCCCATAAGATGGTAATGTATGAGCAAGACATGAAAGCACTTACATCAGAGCAGTGTCGAAACAAATTTTTCCTAATAAGGAGGTTCTTATGAAAAAGAAGGTAGTATCAGTCCTTATGGCTGCCGCTATGGTAGCTGGTATGGCAGGATGCGGTTCCAGCAATACTGGTAACGCAGGAACAACAAATTCAAATGCTTCTACTAATAATGAAGCAACCACAGAAAGCGGTGATGCTTCCGCAGATGCAGCAGCAACCGATTCTGATGTTGAGAAACCAGAAGAAATCACCATTATGGTAGATGGAACTGTTTTCACACAGGAAAACGGACAGGCAGAGTTCATTGCCAAATTAGAGGATCTTCTTGGAATGAAGATCAATGTGATCCAGCCGGATCATGATGCTTACTACGATGTAGTAGGACAGACAGTTGCAAGTGGTGACTGGCCAGATGTTATGATCTTATCTTCAACCTATTATGCAGGTTATGCAGAGCAGGGAGTTCTGTGGGATATGACAGACGCTTATGCATCTTCTGATTTAAAAACAAGACAGGATGCATACGGCAGCACAGGAGTTATCGATGGTGTAAGACTTGATGGTAAGTTATACGGTATGCCTGCAGCTCGTGGTAACGGATGTGTTACATATGTTAAGAAAGCATGGTTAGACAACTGCGGTCTTGATGTTCCGACAAACTATGATGAGTATCTTGCAATGCTCGAAGCATTTACAACCGGTGACCCGGATGGAAATGGTGTAAACGGAGATACCTACGGTGTATCTGCTGCCGGTTTCATCGGAACAGAGGCTCCATATACAAACTACTTACCGGAGTTCTATCAGGATGCAAACCCAAGCTTCTATAAAGCAGAAGACGGAACATGGAAAGACGGATTCACAGAGGATTCTATGAAGAGCGCACTTGAGAGAATGGCAGCTGCTTACAAAGAGGGCGTGATTGATCCTACCACATTAACAAATGGTACATCTGACTGCCGTAACAAATTCTATGATGACAGCTTTGGTGTATTTACTTACTGGGCAGGTACATGGGCAACCAACTTAAAGACAAACCTTGAAGCAAACGGTAAAGATGGTGAGTTAGTAGCATTACCTCCGATCGCTGAAGTAGGTCAGTACCTTGACCGTGTTCCACCAGTATGGTGCATCACATCTGCATGCGAGAACCCGGAAGGCGTATTCAAATACTTCATCGAGCCGATGCAGGATGGCGGAGACGTTCAGTTCTTATGGACATACGGTGTAGAAGGCATTCACTGGTCAACAGCAGCAGAGACATTATTTGCTGGAACAGAGAACGAGAAAACTTATGCTGATGGTGAATTCCATATGTTAGAGAACCGTGAGAAAGAGGGTACACAGTACACCAAAGCTCACATCGATCCAATGCTTGCTTTAGTTGAGCTTGCTAACGATCCTCAGGAAGAATCTGTAGCAGCAGAAGCAAAAGAGTCTGCACAGTTATTCAATGATAACTGCAAAGCTGCTGATCTTGTTCCTACAACAGATGAGATGAGCGAGTACAACGGTGATTTAACAACATTAAAGAACGAGCTGATCGCAAAAGTTGTTATGGGTGAGATTACTGTTGATGATGCATATGCACAGTTTGAGTCAAATCACGGTGCAGAGTGGTCACAGGCAATCGTTGATTCTTTAAACAAATAATAAAACTTTCCGGTAAACGGAACTAAGAACTATGATTGGTGTATTGGCTGCGGATATCTGCAGCCGGCACCGATCATGGATCACAAATTCATGTTTGATTGAAAAGGAAGAACAGATATGAGAAAAAGTAATGAAAAATCAGCCGTAACGGCTACAACCGGTGGAAAGAAGAACCACCTGGCAGCAAAAATCTATAAATACAGAGGATTCTATCTGATGTTTCTTCCTGTATTAATTTTTGCATTAATATTCTTTTATTTGCCAATGCTTGGAATCCGTTTTGCATTTACCGATTATAACGGAATCAAAGAGGCAAGTTTTGTTGGTCTCAAAAATTTTCAGAAAATGTTTTCCATGCCAAATTTCTGGACGGCATTCTGGAATACCTTACAGATTAGTATTATCAAATTGTTTTTGACAACAGCAGCAGCTGTTATTGTTTCTATCTTTTTGAATGAGATCGCAAATATTCATTTTAAAAAGATCGTGCAGACAATTATTTATCTGCCACACTTTATGTCATGGGTAGTTACCGCATCTGTCTTTACTTTGATCTTAGCACCGACAGCAGAAGGTCTTGTAAATACATTTCTTATCAATGCTGGTGTGATTGACTCCGGAATTTATTTCCTGGGCGATTCAAAATGGTGGAGACTTGCGTACTATATCATTAATATTTGGAAAGAAACCGGTTGGCAGACCGTTATCTTTATGGCTACGCTTGCCGGAATAAATACAGAGCTTTATGAAGCTGCAGCAATGGATGGTGCAGGACGCTGGGGCAAGATGAGATATATCACATTCCCGGCATTACAGAATACGATCCTTACTGTTTTGATCTTAAACCTTGCAAAGGTTATGAACCTGTTCGAGTCCGCATTTGTAATGCAGAACGATGCTGTTTTAGGTACAGCAAACGTACTTGAAACTTATATTTACTATCAGACCTTCAACAGTGGTGCGATTCCAAATTACGGTTATACGACAGCCGTTGGTCTGTTCAAATCTCTGGTTGGTTGTGTACTGGTACTGTTCTGCAATCACTTAAGCAAGAAAGTACGTGATGGACGCGGAATCGTCTAGGAAGGAGCAGCAGATATGAAAAGCAAGAAAAAAATAGAAGTTTTCCCGATCGTAAACGGGTTAATATTTATTATCTTAAGTTTACTGATTATCATCCCGATGTGGAAAGTATTAGTTGACTCATTCGATTTAAAAACCGCATATGGTATGAAATTATGGCCGGAGGAATTTGGCCTTGCAGGATACATTTCCGTATTCAAAAACCCGACGCTGTCCCATCCGTTAATGATTTCTGTAATCACAACGATTGCAGGTACGATCATCGCCTTGATTTTATCTACATTTGGTGCATATGTACTGATCCAGTGGGATATGCCGGGACGTAACTTATTTGCAAACTTATTACTTTTTACCATGATTTTCCAGGGTGGTATGATCCCTACCTACCTCGTATTAAAATCATTACATTTAACCAATACCATCTGGGTCGTTATCTTATTCCCGGCACTGAACGTGTATAACCTGGTATTGATGAGGAACTTCTTCGAAGGTATTCCTGCCAGCCTGTTTGAGTCGGCAACACTTGACGGATGTACTCCGATGCAGACATTTATCCGTATCGTACTTCCGATGTCAAAAGCCGCGTTAGCATCCATCGGTCTTATGTTTGCCGTTACATACTGGAACGACTATACACATTACAAACTTTATATTACAGATTCAAACCTTTACAACTTCCAGATGAAGTTAAGAAGTATCATCATGGGTAGTGATCTTCCACAGGCAAACGGTGGTGCAACAGAGAACACCGTAAAGAATGCGGCGATCATCGTTATCATCATTCCTTTCATGATCGTATATCCGTTCTTACAGAAATACTTCGTAAAAGGTGTAAATATCGGAGCTGTAAAAGAATAAGGAGGAAGGTTTGTATGGCGACTATTTTCTGGGCTGGAGATTCTACCGTACAATACAATGACATTCTTACATTTCCGCAGACCGGCATAGGACAGGTAATGAACCTGTTCCTAAAGCCGGAGGTGCGGGTGGAGAACCATGCCAAAAACGGCAGAAGCACAAAAAGCTTTATCGATGAGTCGAGACTGACACCGATTTATGACAAAATTACCGCAGGAGATTTTCTATTTATCCAGTTTGGACATAACGATGAGAAAAAGAATGATCCACAGCGGTATACAGATCCATATTCCGATTACATGGTGAATCTGGAAAAATTTGTAAATGCAGCAAGAAACAAAGGAGCATGGCCGGTTTTTATTACGCCGCTTGAGCGCAGATGTTTTATTGATGAGGAACATTTAGATATCGGGGAACATACCGATTATGTGGCGGCAATGAAACAGACAGCTGAAAATTTAAATGTTCCGCTGATCGATCTTTACAGTATGAGCCGCGCAGAAATGCGAAAGGCTGGAGCTGAAAAAACCAAAGAATGGTACATGCATCTGCCGGCAGGTGTCTATCCGTCCCATATGGACGGGCTGACTGACAATACGCATCTGAAATATATGGGTGCAGTTGTCTATGCGGGATGTATAGCGAGAGGTTTAAAAGAACTTGGCGGTATCTATAGTGATTTATTAGTGGCTTGGGAGTGATCCCTTGCCATTTTTGTATCAGGAAATAAAACCAGTGTTTAGGAGGATTTGAGGGTTATGTCATTATTATGGAAATCAGATCAGGAAGATGGAACTTATAAAAACCCGATACTTTTTGCAGATTATTCCGATCCGGATGTGATACGCGTAGGGAATACCTATTATATGACGGCGTCCAGCTTTAATTATGTGCCGGGACTGCCGATCTTAACATCAAAAGATCTGGTAAACTGGGAACTGAAAAATTATGCGATCGAAAAGATCGATGAGCCGGGCTATGATCTGCCGCAGCATGCAAAAGGCGTCTGGGCGCCTGCGATCCGTTACCATGAAGGATATTTTTACATTTACTACGGAATGCCGGATGAGGGCATTTACATGGTGCGCGCAAAAGATGCACTTGGAATCTGGGAAAAACCGGTACTTGTGTTAGCCGGAAAAGGTCTGATCGATTCCTGCCCGTTCTGGGATGAGGATGGAAATGCATATATCATCCATGGTTATGCGAAGAGCCGTATTGGATTTAAGAGTCATCTTGGCATATTCCCGATGTCATGGGATGGAACAAAGGCAACAGGGGAGGATCATATTCTCTACTGTGGACTTAAGACACAGCCGACGATTGAGGGACCTAAAGTATATAAACAAAATGGATATTATTATATTTTTGCCCCGGCAGGCGGTGTAAAAACCGGCTGGCAGGTTATTTTGCGTTCGAAAAATATTTACGGGCCTTATGAAGAAAAAAATGTGCTTCATCAGGGCAACAGTATCATAAATGGACCACATCAGGGGGCTCTGGTGGATACAGTAAATGGAGATGAATGGTTCATTCATTTTCAGGACAGAGGACTTTACGGACGAATCGTCCATATGCAGCCGGTTACATGGGAAAATGACTGGCCGGTTATGGGAATTAATGCTGTGGATGGCTGTGGAGAGCCGTGTATCATCCATAAAAAACCAAATACCGGAATCACGGAGAAACCTTGTTATCTTGCGGCGGGAGATGATTTTTCATCGGAAAAAATCGGCTTGCAGTGGCAGTGGCTTGGCAATCCGAAGGATGATTTCTATTCTTTGAAAGAGAGAAAGGGATTTTTGAGATTATACTGTAAAAATCCATCAGGGAAAGTGGAGCCGATCCTCTGGGAGTGTTCGAATGTGCTGACGGAAAAACTGGTCTGCCCATATTTTGAGGCATCTGCCTGTGTTGACATTTCTGCCCTGTCTGAACAGGAGCAGGCAGGAATGGTCATGATGGGCGGTCACTATGCATACCTCGCAGTCCGCGTAATCAGAGGTCAGAAACGTCTGATCCTTGGAAAATCCTATGACAGTGAGGATGGAATGCGCGAGAAGGCAGAGCAGCTTTTGGTACTGCCGGAGGGACAGGAACAAGTTTATCTGATCTTTGCGATGCGCGAGGGAGATAACGGCAGTGTATTTCATTGTTATTATTCATTGACTGATGATACAGATAGTGCATCCTGGACGGAAGTGAGAGCAGAGTTTACACCGTCTGATCATACCTGGGTAGGTGCGAAGATAGGGCTGTTTGCGAATGTCATCGGGGAAAAGGAACTGGGAGGCTATGGAGATTTCGAGTATCTGCATGTAGAGGCACTGGAAGATTAGATTATGGGACTTCAAAAAGAATTAGAAGCAAAAAATTTAGATGGTGTGATCCGTGAACTGACAGAAAATCCATCCTGCATTGATGATGTGACGGAAAAAGGTGTACCGCTTGCTTTGTATGCGGCGGAACTTGGAGATTTTTCTATTGTAAAGTATATTGTCGAATATTCCAGGGCAAGTATGAATACGGTGGATGAAAATCATAGAAATATTCTGCATTATGCAGCGGCGTCCGGTAATCTGGAAATGAACCGTTACTTTGTGGAAAAAGTTGGAATGGATATTACGGCAGGAGATGGTAAATGTGTGACACCGTATCAGATTGCATATGAAAGAAAAGATGGGAAACTTCTTTCTTACTATAAAGAACGAACAGGTGCATCTTATGAGGGGATGTATCATAATCCGATACGCTGTGGAATGTTCCCGGACCCGTCTATTGTGCGTGTCGGGGAAGATTATTATATGGTGAATTCATCATTCATATTTTTCCCCTGTATCCCGGTTTCGCACTCGAGGGATCTGATACACTGGGAGATCATCGGTCATGCGATCACAGATCCACAGTGGGCGGCACTGGATGAACTGGAAGGCGGCAGAGGCTACTGGGCACCGGATATTTCTTATGATAATGGAAAATTTTATGTCACGGCAACCTACCGCCTGAATGACACAGGCACTGTGTACCGTAAACAGATCGTGGTAAGCTCAGATAGACCGGAGGGACCGTACAGTAAACCGGCGGTCATTGATGAGGATGGAATTGATCCGTCTATCTTTCACGAGAATGGCAGACACTATATGCTGCTAAACCGTGGGGCGAGGATTTTAGAACTGAATGATGACTGCACAAAGCAGATCTCTGAGGCAAAATTGTTGTATTACGGAGATCAGAAACGTGCGCCGGAAGGACCACATCTGTTGAAAAAAGACGGTTATTATTATCTGTTTTTGGCAGAAGGAGGAACCGGAATGGGGCACAGGATTTCGGTTGCGAGAAGTAAGACACTTATGGGAAATTATGAACCGTGTCCATACAACCCGATCATGCGGCAGATGGATGAGGGGGCAGCGATCCAGAGATGTGGTCATGGAAAGCCGGTCTGCACACAGAACGGGGAGTGGTATATGGTATATCTCTGCGGCAGGATGATCGGAGATGGTTACAGTATGCTTGGCAGGGAGACGGCACTTGATCCGGTAAGCTGGACAGCGGATGGCTGGCCGGTCGTAAATGGATTAAAAGGTCCTTCTGTTTTGCAGAAAAGACCGGATCTTCCGGTGTGGATGCCGGAAGAAGAGCCGGATATTGGCTGGAACCCAAAATGGATGACACCACGTGCACCGGAGCCGGAAGGAATCCGTTTTCTCTCATCAGGAATCCGTATCAAAGGGAGCCGTTTTCCACTCAGAGATGTGGCTGCTAAAAATATTTTATTGCAGAGACAGACTTCGTTTTGTTTTACTGCGGAAACGGAACTTGTGATACCGGGACTTACAGGTGGTCAGGAAGCAGGTTTAGTCTGTTATTATGACGAAAATACATGGGTGTGTCTTGCAGTCTGCAGGGAAAATTCTTATTATATCCAGGTAAAAGAACATATTGGGGATAAAGATGTTCTGCATGAGAGACAGATGCTTCCATGTGATTGTTCAGGGAAAAAGATCAGCCTGAAAGTGGAAACAGAGTATTTAAAGCGGCGTTTTACTTACCGGCTGCAGGGGGAAGAAAAACATATAGCAGCAGAGATTGCGAATGTTTATTATCTATGCGATGAAGGAATTCATATGGGTAAGCGCTTTACCGGGGCAATGACAGGTATTTATGCGGTTGCCGGAGAACACAAATTGTATGCAGATTTTTTTAATTTTATTTATCAGGATATCGAAGCATAAAAAAGTCAGTATCAGAAAAACGAGGGAGACAAATGGAAACAAAAAGACAGGAAGATATCAGAAAACTTATGCAGATGCCGGAAGAGGCGATTGCTTCTCTGAATGAATCAGAGGCAGACCGGCTCGGAAGACTAGCAGTCATGTTTTATAAAGAAACAGGAGATGGAGTATATAAGGAGAAAGCAGAACAGATCCGTGCAGCGCAGGGCGAATTGCCGGAGGATATCTGTGCCATGCCTTTTTTTATGGAATATGAAACGGTATGTGGGAAAAAAGAGCGGTACAATAAGATCGTTGACCGGATGGAAGATGAGGCGTCAGCCGGATTTGCCGATGCAAAAGCAAGAAATGCATATTTAGCAGCCCTGGTGGATGTGATTGATGGAATCAGTTTTGAGATTTATGAAAAATACCGGACTTTGACCGCAGTTTATAAACGCGTATTAAAGGATGCGTTAGCTGAGGGAGAAGAAACAACGGAACTTGCCTATGCCATATTAAAGGGCTGCAATATTGGAATTTTGCTGAAAGAAAAATATGCAGAAACAGGTGCTTTAATGGCAGGGCATCTGAAAAATACGGGCATGGCAGATCAGACGGAATATCTGTCAGACATTACAGCAAGAACAATGGAACAATATGATCTGCTTGCGATGGAACAGTCGGAATAGGGAGGAAAAGAGTCATGGAAGTAAAACTGATTATGAAATCTGCCCGCAATGCGGTCATTGAAATTGCAGATGGTGGAATTTACAATACAAAAGAAACATATCATGTTCTGCTGAACGGGGAAGAGGTATTTTCAACGGATACGGTTATAAATTCATTGTTTGATTTAAAACCGCAGACTTCCTATGAGGTTTCTGTAAGAACAGCAGATGGTACCGAACTAGGAACGGTATCGTTTGTTACAGCATATGAATTTGTTACATTAAATGTCCGTGATTTTGGTGCCACAGGCGATGGAAAACAGGATGATACGAAGTTTATACAGGCAGCGATCCTAGCCTGTCCGAAGGAAAGCCGTGTGCTTATTCCAAAGGGAAGCTATCGCATTACCAGTCTGTTTTTAAAAAGTAATCTGCGCCTTGAGCTTGCAAAGGGAGCAGAACTTATCGCAGATACAGACAGGGCGGCCTATCCGAAATTTCCTGGTATGATTGAAAGTTATGATGAACAGGGCGAATATAATTTAGGAACATGGGAAGGAAATCCATTACCGATGTTTGCCGGCATCATCACCGGACTGGATGTAGAAAATGTATTGATCTACGGAAGAGGAACGATAAATGGCAATGCTTCAAAAGAAAACTGGTGGAAAAATCCGAAAGTCATGGTAGGAGCATTCCGCCCGCGTCTGTTTTTCTTAAGCCATTGTCAGAATGTGACACTTTGTGGTGTAACTTTCAAGAACAGTCCGTCCTGGACACTGCATCCGTATTTTTCAGATAACCTGAAATTCTACGGACTTACGATCAACAATCCAAGCGATTCGCCAAATACGGATGGCCTGGATCCTGAATCATGCAAAAATGTAGATATTGTCGGTGTGAAATTCTCACTTGGAGATGACTGCATAGCAGTTAAGTCTGGTAAGATCTATATGGGAAAGAAATATAAGACACCTTCTGAAAATATCCATATCAGACAATGCCTGATGGAAAATGGTCATGGTGCAGTAACAGTCGGAAGTGAGATGGCTGGCGGTGTCAAAAATCTGGTCGTGGAAGAATGCCGGTTTTACGATACAGACCGGGGACTACGTATCAAGACACGCAGAGGACGGGGAAAAGATGCCGTTTTAGATCAGATTATTTTCCGGAAAATCGATATGGATCAGGTTATGACGCCGTTTGTGATAAACTGTTTTTATTTCTGTGATCCGGACGGCAAGACCGAGTTTGTCCAGAGCCGTGAAAAAATGCCGGTAGATGATGGTACACCTGCGATCTTACGACTTGATTTTGAGGATATTAAAGCCCAAAATTGTCATGTGGCAGCTGCATATTTTGATGGACTGCCGGAACAGAAAATTGAGCAGATCATTATGAAAAATATTACAGTGACATATGCTAAGAATCCGAAATCCGGCGTTCCTGCCATGTCTTCCGGTGTGGAAGAGTGTACAAAGAAGGGAATCTTTGCGCGCAACATCAAAGAACTGGTATTAGAAAACGTGGAAATAGAGGGACAGGATGGAGAACTTCTTGTTACAGAGGAAATTGACCATTTCGTGCAGTAGAACAGAAAGAGGAAAACATATGCAGTTAGGAATACGTTTACATGATATCAAAAAAGCACCACTTGAGGAGCGCCTTGCAATCGCAAAGGAGCAGGGGTTTTTGTGCGGACATCTGGCACTCTCAAAAGTAATCACGGAATATCCGGTGGATGATGGGGCACTGACTCCGGGGTATGCAATGTACTTGAAAAAAATATTTGCAAAAAACGATCTTGATATTGCCGTACTGGGATGTTATTTAAACCTTGCAAATACAGATGAAGGACAGCTTGCAAAGATCACACACCGTTATCTGGCGCATATTCGGTTTGCATCACTGCTTGGCGTCGGGGTAGTCGGAACAGAGACAGGTGCTGTCAACGAGGCATATAAGTTTGAGGAAAAAAATCACTCGGATGAGGCGCTGGATATTTTTATACAGAATGTGAAACCGGTGATTTCCTATGCAGAAAAAATGGGCGTTATTTTTGCAATCGAGCCGGTGTGGAAACATATCGTATGTAATCCGAAGAGAGCGCGGAAAGTGCTTGATGAGATCGCGTCTCCAAATCTTCAGATCATTTTTGATCCGGTCAATCTTTTGGATATCAGCAATTATCAGAACAGGGATGCGATCATAGAAGAAGCGATAGAGCTACTTGGAGATGATATTGCAATGGTTCATATGAAAGATTTTGTGGTGCAGGATGGGAAACTGGTGTCAGTCGCTGCAGGAACAGGTGAGATGAACTATGAGAAGATTATTCGTTTCATTAAGGAGAGAAAGCCGTATATACATGTGACGCTTGAAAATACAACGCCGGAGAATGCAGTACAGTCTAAAGAATATATTCAGGGATTGTATGATTCGTGCCGGATTTAAAAGAAGTTTTTTAGAAAAAATCAGGCTGGGAAGAAAGTAGGATTGCATTCCTGTGATATAAGATGTAAAATAAGATTAATAATATAAAAAAGAGGAGAATAAAAATGTTAAGAAAACAGACAAAAAAGATTTTATTTGTTATGCTGTTTGCGCTGACATTAGTTCTTGCCGGAAGAGTTGATGCGAATGCACAGACTGCTGCACCGGCAGGCGTGAAACAGGTAAAAGCGGGCAGCAGCTCTGTAACAGTACAGTGGGATGCTGTTATGCAGAATGATATTTATTATTATTATCGTATCAGCAATGATTCAAGTTTTAACAGCAGTAAAAGCGAGCGGAACTATGATGAATCAGAAAGCTATATTTCAGGTCTTTCTGCGGGAAAGAGTTATTACGTCCAGATTGGAACATCAGCAACACATTCTGGTTCGACTGTGCCGGCCGATGTGACGTGGTCGAAGGCGATTGAAGTTGTAACAGCTCCAGCGCAGGTTGCATCGAGTTCAGTAAAACAGAGTGGTGCAGGTACGACATCCATTTCATTGACCTGGCCGGCTTCTTCCGGTGCAAACTGTTATAAGATCGATTATTATTTAAATAATGCATCGCAGCGTACAGCATCAGAAGTTATCTCCCAAAATAACAATGTAAAAATTACCGGATTAAAAAAGAACAACCGTTATTGTGGACATGTTTATGCAGGAAGAACAAGCAGTACAGGCTTTACAGCTTATGCAGGTTCTGGCAGTTACTATTATGATGTAAAAGTTAAACCAACGAAGATCACCGGAGTAGAAAATACCGTATTTTATTCATATATAAATACTGCATATATAGAATGGAATCCTTCTAATTCCGCGAGTGGATATGAATATATTCTTTATGATAATTCCGGAAAGAAAATATTAAGTAATACAACGACTTCTAAACGCCTTGATATTTCTACCAATAAGATCAAGAAAACACAGTTTTACCGTATCAAAGTAAGAGGTTATGTTAATTTAAATAATAACAAAAAGGCTTATGGTGCATGGTCTGACACATTATATTTTGCAAAGGCACCATACAAGAATTTAAAATTAAAATCATCCGGAAAGAAGATTTCTGCAAACTGGAATAAAGTGACAGGAGCAACAAGTTATACGGTATATGTTTCCAATAAGGAAAAGAGCGGATATAAAAAAGTCGGTACCTATAACAGCAAGAAAACAAGTGTTACGATTAAAAAATATGGAAAAGCTGCTTTGAAATCAGGTAAAACATATTACGTAAAAGTTGTCGCTGAAAAGAAAGTGAAAATCAATAAGAAATATAAAACCTTTAAGAGTACCTTATATTATGAAGGAAAAAGTATCAAAGTAAAATAAGAGAATGAATAAAGAAAAGCACCTGAAAATTCAGATCTGAATTTTCGGGTGTTTTTTTCGAAATAAAAAGTAAAAAAAAGAAACCATTTTGAAAAATGGAGAATTGTTTCTGGCATCATTGTATTTTTTAATAAAAATAAGGTTGCAAGGGGGATTTGCACCTAAAAAGAAGAGAAGGAGTATAATGATGAAAAACAGGAAACTAACCAGAATTATCGCAATTACGTTGACGGCAACTGTGGCTGCAACATCTGTGATGCCGTGCGGGACGGTATTAGGGGCGCAGAATGATCCGGTCACAGAAGAGGCAGCACAAACAACGGAGAGTGTGCAGGAATCAGAAGTATCAGAATCAGAAATATCAGAAGCTGAGACATCAGAAAACGAGACAGAGAGTCAGACAGGAACCGAAGCTGGCACCGAAAAAGAAATCAATACGGAGATTAATACGGAAACAGGGACAGAGACAGAAATCGGCATGGAGACAGAAAACGATGCTGAGATAGAGACAGAAATTGAGACAGAACAGATAGAATTAGAAAGTTCAGATTTCCCCCAGATTGGTTCTAAAGTTACAAAAAATACGGTAGACTGCGAAACAAAAGAAACAAAGAGTACAGACTGGGAACTGGTCTGGAGTGATGAATTTAATGAAGATTCGCTAGATCTGACAAAATGGGATTATCAGTCTGGTGATGGCAGTGATTATGGAGTTGCCGGATGGGGAAATGCTGAGAAAGAATATTATACAAAAGGGGAAAATATCTCTTTTGAAGATGGACATCTTGTGATTACGGCAAGAAAAGAAAACAGAGGAAGCTCCACTTATACCTCTGCGAAATTATGGACAAAAGGAAATGATTATTATAACGGAACTGCAAAAGAGCCGTTATATGCAAAAAAATATGGTCGTATTGAGGCAAAAATGTCTCTTCCGGAAGGTACCGGATACTGGCCGGCATTCTGGATGATGCCGCTGGATGACGCTTATGGTGGATGGGCTTCGTCCGGTGAGATCGATATTATGGAGGCAAGAGGACGTGTTACGGGAAGTGTTGACGGTACGATACATTTTGGTAATTCATGGCCGAATAATAAATCACGTGGAGGACACTATGATACGACGATCGATCCATCCTTTAATTTTACACAGGAGCATGAATATGCGTTAGAATGGACACCGGGTAAGATCAGCTGGTTCGTAGATGATCAGTGCTACAAGACCATTACCAACTGGTATTCTATTGGTTCAGATAATAAAGAAAACTTTACTTATCCGGCTCCGTTTGACCAGGAATTTTATATCATGTTAAACCTGGCAGTGGGTGGCAATTACGACAGTGGCAATCTGGATGACATTGATGGCGGACAGATGAAAGTAGACTATGTGCGTGTCTATGATCTGCTGGATGCAAATGGAGAAATCCATGATTATTCTGAGGATGAAAAAACTGTTGAATCAGAGGCGGCGCAGGCTGGCGGATTAGAAGGCGGCATTGTCGGAAAAACCAATTTCTTAAGCGGTGATCTGACGAAGGCAAGAAAAATTACTGAACATGCAGAGGGAATCGAAGGCTGGTATCTGCAGAATGGCACAGGAGGTGCAGCGAATGTGACTGCTGCCGAGGGTGGTGCTAAGGTAAGCATCAGTTCTGCCGGAGAAAATGGGTACTCTGTGCAGCTGATGCATCAGTTTCCATTGACATATGGATATGAATATGAATTAAAATTTGATGCAAAAGCAGATGAAGCACGCAGTATCACGGCACAGGCAGGCGATTTTACCTATAATTTCCTTGGAAGCTGGACAAAATACAGCGATGCTTTTACCGTTCCATTGACGACCGAATGGAAAACTTATACCTATAAGTTCGACATGAAAGAATTTAACGATGACTATGCACGTCTGGAATTAAACCTTGGTTTGACGTCCACGGCCGGAGTTTATATCAGAAATGCATCATTGGTTGCAACCGGACTTTATCAGGGAATCACAGAAGATGGAGATAAGGAACCGACAAAGGGTGGAGAACACATTTATAACGGAACCTTTGATCAGGGAAATAATAAAGATGCAGGTGGTTCCTATACAAGATTAAAATTTTGGAATGTAAAAGGTAATGCAGCTGCAAATGTTGATACACAGCGTAAACTGGTACTTGGATCTGGAACAGATGAAAATGCTGGCATAGAACAGACAGGAATTTCTCTGCTTGGAAAAGATCGTTATGAACTTACTTTCGATGCTGCTGCATTTTCAGGTGATAGTATCAGAGTGCAGGTGAAGGGAGCAAATGGCACAGAGTATATTTCTGAAACGGTGGATCTGACTTCGGACATGCAAAAGAAAAAAGTATCTTTTACAGTGCCGGAAAATGTATCTGACAAAACAGGAAGTGTATCATTTATAGTTGGGAATGATGGTAAGAAAATACATATAGATAATATATCCCTGAAACGTTTGACAAATTATAACGTGGATTACAGCCAGATAAAAGTATATCCGATTGAAAATGGTGATTTTGCAGGATGCAGCGGAAATGATTTAAAAGGATGGAGTACTTATGGTAATCCGGCTGTTGATGTGGCAGATGGCGTGTGTACGGTAACTGCAGTTCCAAGTGGAAATGTATGGGATAAAATGCTGATTGCCGATGCCATGCAGATGGAAGAGGGAATGACGTATGAACTGCATTTTGAACAGAAAGCAGAACGTGCGGGAGAAACATACACTGCTAAAATAGAAACGACAGATGGAAGTTATACAGTTATTACCGAAAAACAGTGTAAGACGACAACTGACTGGACAAACGAGGATATTACGTTTACCTGTAATAGTTCCGGTGTGATGGAGTTTAAATATCTGCTTGCGCAGGTATCAGGTGAGTGCAAAATTTCATTTCGTAATGTGAAACTTAATGTTTCGAATGCGCCGATTTTGCAGATGCCGTTCTTCTATAAAAATGGTGTAGCAAAAGCAGATCAGGATATTGTATTTCAGATGCATCCTGCAAGTGGTACAGGGGATGCATGGAAAGCAGCAGAAAAAACAGTAACAGTTGATGGAAAACAGGTGGAAGCTGTATTTGATGATACTACGATGACAATTCCGGCTGGAACTATTTCAGAGGAAGGAAAATATAAAATCAAAATTTCAGCTTCCGGATTTGATCTTTGTGAGTGGAATCTTGAGGTATTTCCAGCAGGAAAAAATCTGGTTTTGAATGGTAATTTTTCAAAAGGAACAGCATCATGGGCAGACAGCTATTTTAACGAGGGGGAAGGATATCCTGCGGGAAATCTCAGCGTAACAGAATCGAAAGAAGCGAAAATTGAGTATAAATGGGCTCAGAATTTCTGGGATCTTCAGTTGATACAAAAAAATATTCCGGTAAAAAAAGGTGTTGAATATAAGATTACCTTTGATGCTCGTGCAACAGTGGACCGTCCGGTCAGCCTTCAGATTGCAGGTGGACTTACAACCTATAAACTGGGAAGCAGATATCATAAATACACCCGTTATTTTACTGCACCGGAAAATAATGCGGAAATAGCATTCATGCTTGGAAATGTGGCGATGGGCAGTCTGATCACACCATCCGATGAACATACAGTTTATTTTGATAATATCTGTATAGAAGAAATGGATGCGGAAGATGCGCTGACGCGGATTCCTGAAGTTGAATCCGCAGGAAGTGTCAAGCTGACACAGGATGCAGTATTGAACCTGGTTGGTGTCAACGATGCATGGAATGCTGCAGAAAAGACAGTTTATGTGAATGGAACCGCTGTGGAAAAACAAAACAGCAAGTTTGATGATGATAAAATTACTATTTCCGGTAGTGTATTTCACCAGACAGGAAACTATGAGATCGTAATAAAAGCAGATGGATTTCCAGATACAAATCTTGCATTTTTGCAGATCACAAGCGCCGGTATTCAGGAATACATGACGAATGGTGATTTTTCGGAAGGCGAAAAGAATTGGAAATTCTGGGCAGGTGGTGAGCCGGAATCTGCCAGTGTCCGTTATGTGGGCGGTCAGGCAGAAATCAATATGCTTTATCCGTGGAAAAACCAGTTTGGTGTTTATGATTCCTGGGGAATCCAGTTATCGCAGAATGTTCTTGTTTCTAAAGATACAGAATATGTTTTAAAATTTAAGGCAAAGTCCGAGATAAATAAAAAACTTGATGTTGATATCAGCGGACAGAAATTCGGTTTTAATATGACAGGGGATGAACAGGAGTTTACATGTCAGTTTAAGGCAAATGATGCAAAAGCTACAGTTGGATTCTTCTTTGGGGCATGCGATGAGAATACGCCGGAAAATACAAAAATGTGGCTTAAGGATGTGTCTCTTACAAAGGTTGGCGATGAGACACTCGATGGTGTCTGCAGCTATCAGGTAGAACATTATCTTCAGAAAAATGGAAGTTATGTGTTATATGAAAAGGCACATGGAGCAGCCAAGGCAGATACCATGGTGGATGCACAAAAAGATGGACTGTGCAGAAATTATGAAGGATATACGTTTGCACCTGGAGTGAATGGTAGTGTTGTATCAGGGAAAGCCTCAGATAAACTGGTAATAAAGCTGTTCTATAAGCCGAATAAATATCAGATTCAATATGTGATGAATCTTGATGCAGACGTAAAAAATCCAAATCCGGATGCTTATACTTATGGTAAAATGGTCGGGTTGAAAGCGCCTTCCTGTGATACAAATGAATTTTTGGGATGGTATCTTGATCCTGAATATACAGTTCTGGTAGAGAATATCGAAGCTAATATGACTGGTGATGTTGTTCTTTATGCGAAGTGGAAGGATAGAGAAAATGTAGATCCGGAGAAACCAGGAGATAAAAAACCGGATGAAAATACGCCGGATATAAAGAAGCCAGATGAAAAAACACCAGATACGAAGATACCAGATGAAAAGACACCAGATACAAAGAAGCCAGATGAAAAAGCACCAGACTCACAGGATTCAGGAAATGCAGCGGTAACAGCCATATCTTTGAATAAAACGAAAGTTACTTTAAATAAAGGGAAAAAGTTTACACTGACAGCAAAAATAACACCGGAAAATGCAGCAAATAAAAAGGTGGTATTCCGTTCAGGCAACAAAAAGGTTGCAACCGTAAATGCCAAAGGCGTGATTAAGGCGGTCGGAAAAGGTAAGACAAAAATTACAGTAAAAACGCCAGACGGTAAAAAAACAGCAGTTTGTACCGTTACAGTTAAAATTCCGTCTAAAAAAGTAACCATGAATGTCAAAGAGATTTATGTGGTAAAAGGGAAAAAAATAAGCCTTAAAGCAACCATGAATCCAATTGACAGTACCGATAAAATTAAGTGGAGCAGTTCCAAAAAATCAGTGGTAACCGTAAAAAATGGAAAAATAACAGCTAAAAAGACCGGCACTGCAGTCATCACAGCTAAGACGACGAGTGGCAAAAAAGTAACATGTAAGGTACATGTTGTAAAGAAAGCCAAAAAATCGACGTCAATCAAATTAAATAAAAAACAGTTGACCATGAAGACTGGCGGCAGATATGAACTTAAGGCAAAAGTAAAACCGTTTAATTCAACGGATATCGTAAAATGGAAGAGTTCAAATAAAAAGATTGCAACGGTAGACCAGTTTGGAACTGTAAAAGCAAAGAAAGCTGGAAAGGTAAAAATTACAGCAACTACGTCCAGTGGAAAAAAGGTTACCTGTGTGATAAAGGTAAAGAAAAAATAAAGACAGGAATTTGATCTTTTAAAGGAAAGAGGGATGACAGATATGAAATGCCATCCCTTTTTTGAGTCTTCGTATTTAATTTATAGAACATTATTTTATGTAATAGAGAATTTCAACGAAATTTCCTATTACATAAAAAAACTGCCATATCAAATTTGATATGACAGCTTTTTTACTGTTCAATTAAGCTCTTTCAACTTTGCCGGATTTCAAACAGGAAGCACATACATATAATTTCTTAGGTGTTCCGTTTACTTTACAGCTCACACGCTTGATGTTTGATTTCCACATTCTATTTGATCTTCTATGAGAATGGCTGACATTATTTCCGAAATGAGCGCCCTTTCCACAAACTGCACATTTTGCCATAGTTTTGCACCTCCTTGTAATTCACTAAGTCTGCCTGTACTATCAGACTCACAACATGTTTATTCTAACAGATTCATTTTTATATTGCAAGTAAATTTTAAAAAAAATATTAAAAATAGTAAACAGGACTAGGAATTTTGGTAAAAAGCGGTTATAATAGACAATAAACTAGCGTTAATATGGCTTTGAAAGGAGCAGGAACGTATATGAATGGACATATGGATACCCAGTTGGGAAGAGTTTCAATAGACCCGGAAGTGATTGCAACCTATGCAGGATCTGTAGCTGTAGAGTGCTTTGGAATCGTAGGTATGGCTGCAGTTAACATGAAAGATGGTCTGGTGAAGTTACTGAAAAAAGATTATTTGACACATGGTATTAATGTAGCGATTGACGAGGATAATAAGATTACGATCGATTTTCATGTGATCGTATCCTACGGCGTCAGTATCAGTACGGTTTCCGATAATTTAATAGAGACGGTAAGATATAAAGTAGAAGAGTTTACCGGACTGGAAATCAAAAAAATTAACATTTACGTTGAAGGCGTGCGTGTAATTGATTAAGGAGGACATAGAAGGTGGAAATCACTACGATAAATACTGAGCTTGTGGCGAAGATGTTTCTTGCCGGAGCAAAGAATCTGGATGCAAAGAAAGAATGGATCAACGAGCTGAACGTATTCCCGGTTCCGGATGGTGATACCGGTACAAATATGTCAATGACGATCATGTCAGCGGCAAGAGAGGTAAGTGCTTTGGAAAAACCAGAGATGAAAGCATTGGCAAAAGCTATTTCATCCGGTTCTTTAAGAGGAGCGAGAGGTAACTCCGGTGTTATTCTTTCACAGTTGTTCCGTGGTTTTACAAAGGTGATCGCGGAATATGATGAGATCAATGTACAGATTTTATCAGATTCTTTCCAGAAGGCCGTTGAGACAGCATACAAAGCTGTTATGAAGCCAAAAGAGGGAACAATCCTGACTGTAGCAAAAGGCATGTCTGACCGTGCGTTAGAACTTTGTGATGATACAGAAGATCTGGTATATTTCTGTGAAGAAGTCATCAAGGAAGGTGACCGCGTGTTAGATCTCACACCGGAGATGCTTCCTGTTTTAAAACAGGCGGGAGTTGTGGATTCCGGCGGACAGGGTCTGATGCAGGTTATGAAAGGTGCAATGGATGCACTGCTCGGCAAAGAAGTGGATTACACCATCGAGGAAACTCAGGCGGTGAAAAAGGCACCGGAAAGTACAGGAACATCCTACAATATTGAAGCACAGGCAAATCAGGAGATCAAATTTGCATATTGTACACAGTTCCTTATTATGCTTGATACGCCGATCACACTGCAGCAGGAGAATGAGTTTAAGTCTTATCTGGAGACGATCGGTGATTCCATTGTTGTTGTCGCAGATGATGAGATCGTAAAGGTACATGTACATACCAACGATCCGGGACTTGCGATGCAGAGAGGACTGACCTATGGCTCCCTGACTACAATCATCATTGAAAATATGAAGTTAGAGCGTGATGAAAAGATTTCTGCCCTGAAAGAAAAAGAGATGCAGTCAGCAGGTATTCCGGAAGAAAAAGAGGAAAAACCGGCAGAGCCTCCAAAAGAGATGGGATTTATATCCGTCAGCATCGGAGAGGGAATCAATGAGATCTTTAAGGGACTCGGTGTTGATTATATCATCGAGGGTGGTCAGACTATGAACCCGAGTACTGAGGATATGTTAAATGCCATTGAAAAAGTAAATGCAAAGACGGTATTTATTTTGCCGAACAATAAAAATATTATCCTGGCAGCAAATCAGGCAGCATCTTTAGTAGAGGACAAAAAGATCATTGTTATCCCGACTAAGACGATTCCACAGGGTATCACTGCTCTGATCAATTTCATTCCGGACAGTACACCGGAAGACAATGAACAGCGTATGAGTGCTGAGATTTCCACGGTCAAGACAGGTCAGGTTACTTATGCAGTCCGTGACACAGTGATCGATGATAAAGAGATCAAACAGGATGATTTTATGGGTATCGGCGATTCCGGTATTCTTTCCGTAGGACAGAATTTAGAACCGACAGTCATGGATATGATGAAACAGCTTGTGGATGAAGATTCTGCGATTGTCAGCATTTATTATGGTGAGGATACGAAAGAAGAAGATGCAAATGCACTTGGCGAGAAGATTGGAGAGGCATTTCCGGATGTCGAGATCGAAGTGCATTACGGCGGACAGCCAATCTACTATTATGTCATTTCTGTAGAATAAGAATGGAGTAAAAATGGACCGCAATTCCCCTTTAAGAGATATTAAGGGTGTTGGCGCTAAAACAGAAGAATTATTTCATAAGATAGGAGTATACACCGTAGGTGATATACTCCTTCATTATCCCCGGACATATATACAGTACCCGCAGGCGAAGCATGTGGATGAGGTGTCAGACGGAGAACAGGCAGCGGTTCTTGGACGGATCACAAGAACACCGGTAGTGCGAAAAGTGCGCACTATGCAGATCACGGTTACGACGATCAGTGAGATGGGAGTTCCCTTAGAACTGGTATGGTACCGGATGCCTTATATGAAAAATAATTTAAAAGCCGGCAACACCTACATATTTTATGGAAAAGTTAATAAAAAGAACGGAAGACTTGTCATGGAGCAGGCAGCCTTGTTTACAGAAGAACAGTATGCATCCATGGAACAGGTATTTCTGCCTGTATACACGCTGACCAACGGACTTTCCAATAATCTTGTCACGAAAACAGTGCGGGCGGCACTTGGAGACGAACAGTTGTTTATGGATTATCTTCCATGCGCGATCCGCGAAAAATATGGACTTTGTGAGTATAATTACGCCATACGGGAGATTCATTTTCCGGAGGATATGGATACACTCATTACAGCGAGAAGACGCCTTGTGTTTGATGAATTTTTCCTTTTTATATTAAGCATGCAGTATCAGAAGGAAAAGCATGTCAAAGAGAAAAATGAGTTTGTTTTTGCTGAGGATGATTTTACAAATGAGTTGATAGAAAAACTTCCTTATGAGCTTACCAATGCACAGAAAAAAGCACTTGCGGATGTGAAACGTGATATGCGTTCCGAGACGGTCATGCAGCGTCTGATCCAGGGAGACGTAGGCTCCGGTAAAACGATCGTTGCGTTCCTTGCGATGGCTGATACAGCACACAATGGATACCAGTCTGCGATCATGGCGCCGACGGAAGTACTTGCAAGACAGCATTATGAGTCTTATCAGAATATGTGTGAACAGTTTGGACTTCATATTCCTATCGTGCTTTTGACCGGTTCCATGACGGCAAAACAGAAACGCCGCGCTTATGAAGCATTAGAGGTATATCCGAATGCTATGATCATCGGGACACATGCGCTGATACAGGAGAAAGCAATTTATCAGAATCTGGCACTTGTGATCACGGACGAACAGCATCGTTTTGGAGTACGGCAGCGTGAAACATTTGCAGGAAAAGGAACAGAACCGCATGTACTTGTCATGAGTGCAACACCGATTCCACGTACTTTGGCGATCATTATCTATGGGGATCTGGATATTTCTGTCATTGATGAAGTTCCGGCAAAAAGACTTCCAATCAAAAACTGTGTAGTTGACCGGCGATACCGCCCGAAAGCATATGCTTTTATCGAGCATGAGATACGCGCGGGACATCAGGCATATGTGATCTGTCCGCTGGTGGAAGAAAGTGAAAATATGGAAGCGGAGAACGTTACCGATTATGCAAAACGTCTGCGGGAAGAACTGCCGGAAGACATTGTGATCGGTGTTTTACACGGACAGATGAAAGCAGACCAGAAAAATAAGATTATGGATCAATTTGTAAAAAATGAGATTCAGGTGCTTGTTTCCACGACAGTTGTTGAGGTTGGCGTCAATGTGCCGAATGCTACGGTCATGATGATCGAGAATGCAGAACGTTTTGGACTTGCACAGCTCCATCAGTTAAGAGGACGTGTCGGAAGAGGTGACGCCCAGTCTTACTGTATTATGGTCAACGCCTCAGACAGTAAAAATTCGATGAAACGGCTTGATATTTTAAATAAATCTAATGATGGATTTAAAATTGCAAGTGAAGACCTGAAATTACGTGGTCCGGGAGATTTTTTTGGCATCCGCCAGTCCGGAGAGATGCAGTTTTTGCTGGCAGATATTTATCAGGATGCAGCCGTGTTACAACAGGCATCAGAGGAAGTGCAGAATCTACTTGCCGCAGACCCGGAACTTTGTGGCGAAGAAAATGTCAATCTGCAGCATTATCTGGAGATTTTCTTCGAGGATCAAAAGAGCAGATTAAATTTATGACAGAGATCTGTTTATAATGGATTTTATTTAGAGGCAGAATATAAAAACATAAAAAAACGGGAGCTTCCGTTATGGAAAGCATCCCGTTTTTTGGGCTGGAATCATAATTCCTGGTGACATATAGCTCCTGACAAAATTATGATTTTAGCGGACGATAAATCTTAGCTGGCAGATGATTACTTGCCTGACATCTGTTTCTCCTGTGCCTCGATCATTTTCTTAACCATATAACCGCCGACAGAACCGTTCTGTCTGGAAGTAAGGTCTCCATTGTAACCGTCCTTTAAAGGTACGCCGATCTCGCTTGCTACCTCATATTTGAAACGGTCTAATGCACTTTTTGCTTCAGGAACTGCTGCTCTGTTAGATGAACGACTTGCCATAATAGTTTCCTCCTTTGGTGTGTTGTGATACATCATTTGTTTCAAAGTATCCTTTGTATTAAAGTCTGAACAAACGCCGCGCTGATCATATGTTCCGCGGCGTTTGTGTTTTGCTGCGGTGTTTTTGATCGCGTTTTGTTTTGTTCAGTGATAGTATATGAAATATGATGTCAGATAAACATGTATTTTTTGTCAGAAAAGCAAGTAATATCCGTTTTGAAAAACGCATAAGATATCTGTTTTATGTTTTGTAAATAAAATTTGTAAGCGCTTACAAATATTTATTTACAAACCGGATCATATAAGCTATGATAAAGGTAACGTGGTTGTGTCAGAAATTCGTAATGCAGGCTGGCAAAATGCACAGGAGAAGGAGAAAAACAGTATGGATAAGATTGAAAAATACATTGATGAACTTTTAGAGAAAAGCACACCGGATCGCCCGATCTGGAACATCGAAAAAATTCTGCAGGGGAAAAAGTCAACCTGGAATTATATTGATGGCTGTATGATCAAGGCAATTTTAGAGATGTATGCCATCACAAAAGACGAAAAATATTTTTCATTTGCAGATCATTTTATTGACTGTAAAGTTATGGAGGATGGTTCGATTGAAGGATATTCCGTGGAAGAGCTGAATATTGACAATGTCAATGCCGGAAAGACATTATTTGAACTTTATGATCTGACAGGAAAAGAAAAATACCGTAAAGCGATCGACCTTGTATATAGCCAGATCAAGAAAATGCCTCGTACAAAAGAAGGAAATTTCTGGCATAAAAACATTTATCCAAATCAGGTATGGTTAGACGGACTCTATATGTGCCAGCCATTTTATATGGAGTATGAGACCCGTTTCAATGACAAAAAAAATTATGACGATATTTTTTCACAGTTTTTTAATGTGGCAGAGCACATGCGTGATCCAAAGACTGGACTTTACTATCATGCGTATGATTCCTCAAGAGAAATGTTCTGGTGTGATAAAGTAACCGGTCTCAGCCAGAATTTCTGGCTTCGTGCATTGGGATGGTATTCCATGGCTTTGCTTGATACTTTGGATAAAGCAGATGCGTCTGTCGGCGAACCATATGAAAAAATGAAACAGATCTTTGTGGATCTGATGGATTCCATGTTAAAATATCAGGATGAGAGTGGCATGTGGTATCAGGTCGTAAATGTCGGTGGAATGGATCGTAATTATCTTGAGACAAGCGGAAGCTCGATCATGGCATATGCACTGCTTAAGGGTGTACGTCTTGGATTTTTGCCGGAAAGTTACCGTGTTTATGGTGAGAGGGCATTTCACGGTATTTGTGATAAATATTTATCGGAAGATGAAAACGGAGAGCTTCATTTAGATGGTATCTGTCTGGTTGCAGGATTAGGCGGAGCAAACCGCCGTTCCGGAACATTTGATTATTATATGTCCGAGCCGGTTGTAAAAGATGACGCAAAAGGTGTCGGTCCATTTTTACTTGCATATACAGAGATGAAGCGTTTAGAGAAGTAAAATAAAAAATTATTTGCCGGTAAAGGAAAAAGGAGCAGATATGAGAGGCAATAATCAAACAAAATTTAGTGGAACAAAAGCAGTTGGGGTAAGTATCCTTGCACTTTGCTTATTGGCATTTTCACAGCTTCTGGCACTGTTGATCGGAAATATGCTGGTGGCAGGCGGAATGTCAGCAGTGACCGGGAATATTTTTACCGGAATTTTATATGCAGGACTGGTGCTTGGCGGAGTCTGGCTGATATGCAAGAAGATGTTGAAAATACCAGTGACAGATTTTAAGGTTGGGAAGCCGGATCTGCATCCATTTTGGATCATCGCTGCTTTTACAATGCCGTTGCTGGTGATCTTAGTATATCAGTTATTTGCAGGAACATGGCAGCAATCGTCCATGGAACCGGAAACGATAAAACGGCTTGTCGCCGGAAGCGTGGCATATTTAGGGCTGGCAACCGGAATCGTGGAAGAGACAGTATTCCGTGGAGTTATTATGAGTTCGGTAGAATATGCGTGGAACCGGAAAATTGCAGTGATCGTTCCATCCGTTCTGTTTGGATGTCTGCATATCGAAGAGGGGATGAGTATTTCTGGAATGATCCAGGTTGTGATAGCAGGAAGTCTGGTTGGCATTTTGTTCTCCCTTGTGACCTGTTATACCGGAACAATCTGGTATTCTGCACTCATGCATGGAGTCTGGAATTGTCTGATGATCGGAGGATTGATCCATATCGGCTCTGCGGTGGATGGTACAGCCTGGTATAATTATGTGCTTGATACAGATTCTTTTCTGCTGACGGGTGGAGAATTCGGTGTGGAGTCTTCTGTTATTTCCATAGCAGCGTATCTGCTTTTTGCTGTCATCGCATTATTATTACTCAGTAAAAAGAAAGAAGCATAACTTATTTTAAAATATAATTTTAGACAGAAAAATCGCAGTCGTGGTCTTATAAATCCACGGCTGCGATTTTTATCATTTTATAACGCTGATTCATAGTTGTTTTGGAGGGCTGGTTATTGTTTTATTCCACCAGCGTCAGATCAGAAATATCAGGATGTACCGTCAGCGAAAAATTAGTGTAATACACCACAAAGCCCGGAGCACTTCCGTTTGGTTTTTTTACATTTTTTTTCTGAAGATAATCGATCTCAATCTTATCACTGTCCCTGCCGCTTGAATAGTAACCGGCAAGTTTTCCGGCTTCTTCAAACATGCGGTCTGGCAGGTCTGTTTCGTTGTTTGTTTTTACGATAACATGGGAACCTGGCATTCCTTTGGCATGAAACCACCAGTCGTTTCCGGTTGCAAATTTAAATGTCAGTTCTTCATTCTGATAATTATTTTTCCCAACATACATATGATAACCGTCCGAAGAAATGTAATGAAAAGGTTTGCTTTTGATCTTTGCTTTTTTATCGGTGCGTTTCCGTTTGATATATCCATATTCTGCCAGTTCTTCTTTGATCTGCACCAGATCATCCTCAGTCAGGGCAATATCTAAAGAGGTGGCAATACTCTCTAAATGTTCAATTTCAGACTTTGTCTCCTGGATCAGATCGGTAAGTGCCTCATAAGTACGTTTTAACTTCCCGTATTTATCAAAATATTTTTGCGCATTTGCTTTGGCATCTAAAGTCGGATCAAGAGGAATCGTAACGTTTTCGTTTGTATAATAATTGACTGCTTCAAGCTGTCTGGCACCTTCCTCTAAACCGTAGCCGTATGTGTGGATGAGCTCACCGTATACTTTATATTTATCACGTTTTTCGGTGTCTTTTAACTGCTTTAGCTGGAGCTGGTATTTTTTCCGGTTACGTTCTAATGCAGTTGATACGATTTTACGCAGATCGACAGATTTTTGTCGGATGCGTGTGTAAATATTTCTTGAAGCGTAGTATTCTTCAAGTACTTTGGAGATCGAATCATATTCTGTCATAGTATAGCCATCTGTGTCAGAAATGTCTGTGTTCTGCATGATTTTTTTGTCGGATGTAGTGTGGACATATTCTGACAGGCGGAAACAGGAAAAATCGATCGGTTCCCGTCCGCGCATGATGATGTTTGGACAGTAATTGTGATTTCTGACATCATCCATCATCCATGAAAAGTTATGGAACAGATGTTTTTTGCCGTCTGCATCCAATGAATCTACTGGCATATCTCCATCAATCGAAGCACGGTAACAGATTTCATTTGCGATCACAGGACTGATTCCGGTGAAAGAACCATAAATTGCCTTTGTGATGGAAACAGGTTTTTTCATGACGGATTCCATGAAAACTTCTTCCGTAACTTCAAGTGGATTTAATTTATCTTCCTGTGTCGCAGGAATACAGTAAACCCGTCCCGGAAGGACTTCACGCACAGAACTCATCATGGAGGATACATGTTTGATACTGTCAATGATCATGCCGTCGGAGTTACAGAAAATAATGTTGCTGTGTTTTCCCATCAACTCTACGATCAGTGTTTTCTGGCACAAATCACCCATTTCATCGAGGTGTTCGATATCAAAATGAATGATACGTTCCATATGGGGCTGATAAATTTTTATGATCCGTCCGTTTGCGATATGTTTGCGCAACAGCATACAAAAATTTGGTGCGGTCAGGGGACTTGGTTTGTTCGTTTCAGTCAGATACACAAAAGGCAGGGAAGCACTTGCTGACATGGCAAGGCGGAACTGTCCGTTGCTTCCTTTTAAGGTAAAAAGAAGTTCGTCATTTTCCGGCTGTGCAATTTTGCTGATTTTTGCATTTAAAATTGTCTGATTCAGTTCATATACAAGATTGGATATTACTAATCCATCAAAAGCCATTTTTAAATCTCCTTTCGGAATGTGTTTCCGCGGATTTCCCGCAGAATGATATTATAACGGATTTTTAATGCAAAAACAATGTTGATAGATAGTATATTTGTTGATACATTAAAATGAAAATAATATAATTATTATATAAATTTCTGTAAATACAATAACTTACCGAAATTTGTCAGAAAAACTAATAAAATTATACAAATAATAATATGCAGATTTTGATATGCATGTTTACTTGAAAAATTAAGCTGGCAGTATTGTATTCGGAAATGAGTTGCCAAGAGGAAAACCGGGAGAATAAGGACAGGAGGATTTGTGTATGGTAAAACACAAACAGAGTATTGTGGTAATGGCAAAAGTACTGGTAATGGCACTTTTGATCGGTGTGTTTGCAGCTATTCCGTCGGCAGAGACATTTGCTGCTGCAAATAAAGCGCTTCGTACAAAGGTTACATTTAACGGAGATAAATCAGAAGAGGCGGGGAAAATAATAGTTACTATCTTGGGATTGGCTATAAAAAAACATCAAAAATAAAGAAAAATATGAAACTTTCGGTTAAGGTGTATGTTCCGGCATCAGCCCTAAAAAAGAATTGGGATCGTGTTTATGTAAATACAGGGATTGATCTTGAAAACAGTAAAAATGGTAAATATGCCGGTACTATCTCTTCAAGATATCCGGTGATATTGATCAAAGATGGTAAAAAAATACAAGTGGAATTGTATGATTCAGTAACTGACAGAAATATTAAAGCCGGGAAACTGGCAAGCTGCAAAAAATCAGGAAAATATTATATGATTACAGTTAACAATATGCCGCTGAGGAATGTTGTTTCTAAAGATGAAAAGGAGTCAAAGATCAATACAAAAACCAAATACAACATTATACAAGGGGTTGCTATTACAGGAGTCTGTTCAAAGAGCAGCGGCTATATATATGTGGATGATATAAAATTTTCGGGCGTAACGACACAGAAGATCACATTTAATAAAAAAGATTATAAGTTTTGTGATTGTTCTCATCTTGAGAAGCAGCATACTGTGAAGGTTACAACTATAAAATAAAATTTAAACTGATATAAAATATCAATGAGTGCAAGTGTGTCAACATGCTTGCACTCATTTTTATTATTGCGGGAACAGGACAATTTGAATTTGTATATTTTAATTAAAAGTAAATTACAAATATAAAAATAAAATTAAATAAATAAAAATGTCTTTTTTTATGTAAAAAATTTGTTATACTAAATTTACATATGAAGAAATGAAATATCAGTTTTAATCTGGATATTCTATATGTCAGCTTTTTATTAATAAAGATGGCATATCCGTAACAGTCTTTTTTATTTCATTACAGATATCTTTAAGAATATTCCTGACGCATTTAAGTGAAACAATGGCTTTATTCACACACTGTACTTTGACAATTAAATTAAGAAGAGATTCGATCAGAGAAGTTGCTTTTCCATAGCATTACGTTTATAATAAAAACAGGAAATCCAATATAGTATACTTTTCAAGGCAGCCGGCAGGACGGCTTTACCACTTAGATCTGCTCCGAGATTCGGAGAAAGGGGTGGTAGCATGGTTACATATAGTGACTTGTTCACATTTGTTATTATGATATGTGCCATCATAACGCTTGTCAGAAGTGTCAGAAATGATACCCATGATAAGACAAAAAAATAACCGTCCAGCTCCCCGCTAAAGGTTGGACGGTTACTTCGTAACTTAAACAATCACATATGCCGGAGCAGATAGGTATTTGCTTATCACCCGGCTGTCTTGATAGGTATATTATAAAAGTTTCCATTTCGTTTGTCAACGTCATAAGGTAAAAGAATCAAAAATAAAAGATAAAGGAGAATCGAAGTTATGAGAGAAAGAAGAAACCGGAAAGGAATTAACACCGCAAAGGTGGCAGGATGGAAAAAAGCAGTCGTGCTCACGCTGGCACTTATCATGTGCATCAGCAGCATCGTAGTACCACAGCCGGAAGAAGTATCGGCAAAACAGGCAACATACATTGATTACTTTGGCAAAGATAAGCCAAAAAATCAAATCGTGTTTGCAACATCGGATGATGCCAAATGGCATAAAGCAAATGAAGGCTGCTGTAATGTTTCCAAAAACAATGGAACATACAATCATTATCACTGCATGAAAAAGAAAACTGTTTATGCAGGAGAGAAGTTCACGATTG
>ERZ791702.71-NODE-71-length-67227-cov-18.9796_pt1 | contig 67227 bp, 45 predicted proteins | sample MGYA00510050_ERZ791702 | MGnify/ENA primary metagenome ERZ791702 (study PRJEB30046, sample SAMN00715230) | human gut metagenome | study: EMG produced TPA metagenomics assembly of the A metagenome-wide association study of gut microbiota in type 2... | reverse complement strand
AAACCGGTGAGGCACCACTGCGGATTTCGCGCTCATTCTTAAATGAGGCACCTCGTCTGAAGGCGATGCTTCCAAGCAGGTCAGCACTGATCCGTCCGCGGCAGCCGATGTCTATATGTTCGCTTCCGATCAGTTGGGTGTTCTAATGGACGCCAAGGCCATTGGCCAGCTGGGCACCGACGCTGAGAAGCAGGTGAAGGAACAGAACGGCGACCTCGAAGTCGACTCCGTCACCGGCACCGATGGCAAGCTCTATGGCGTGCCGTACACCGACAACACGTGGTTCATGTACTACAACAAGTCCAAGATCACCGAGGATGAGGCCAAGGACTTCGATACCATCCTTTCCAAGGCCAAGGTCGCGTTCTCCCTGCAGAATTCTTGGTACATCAACGGCTTCTATGATGGCCTGAGCCTGTTCGGCGAGAAGGGCAATGATGCTGACGCAGGCATGGTCTTCCCGAAGGACGGCGCCGATATCACCTCTTATCTGGTTGATGTGGTCGCCAACCCGAACTTCTCCAACGACGATGGCGCTTCCGGCCTCGCAGCCATCAAGGATGGCTCCGCCGACGTGCTGTTCTCCGGTACCTGGTCCGCTAAGGACGTGAAGGAGGCCCTGGGTGACAACTACGCCGCCACCTCTCTGCCGACCTTCACCGTGAACGGCCAGAAGAAGCAGATGAAGTCCTTCGCCGCCACCAAGGCCGCTGCTTACAACCCGAACGCCAAGAACCCGAAGGCCGCCGCTCAGTTCGCGGCTTACCTCGGCTCCACCGAAGCTCAGAAGCTGCACTACGAGATGCGCGCCATCCCGCCGACCGACAAGTCCCTGTCTGATCTGACCACCGACGACGTCGCAGCCAAGGCCCAGTCCGACACCATGGCCAACACTGCTCTCCTGCAATCCGGTCTGTCCGGCATGAACGATTGGTGGACTCCGGCCGAAACCTTCGGCAAGGCCCTGGTCAACAAGGAAATCACCAAGGACAACGCTGCCGCCAAGTACCAGGATTGGGTCAAGCAGGCCGGTGGCAAGATCGCTGAGTGAAATCAGTAATTCTAAAAATCCAATAACTGAAGAATGCAGGTGGTTGGCACTGCCAAATCCCTCCAGCCATCCTGCAGCTTTGAGAGACGCTTCGAGTCGCGGTGTCTCTCTCCACTTTGCATAGTGGCTCACTCCTCCTCCGAGCTTTGCATTCCCGGGCAAGGTTTTTAAATTCTCCTTCCCCTTGTCCGGGAGCAAAGCTTTTTTTATCTTTCAATATCCATATGAGAGGGCAGTCGAAATGACAGCAACACCTCTTTCCCCACGGGAGATGAAGCGCCTTCGGAAGCAGGGTGCTGATTATGTTTCTCCGTCGCCTTACACGGTAAGGGCGGCGTTCCGGCGTGGTGACCTGTTCACTAAGCTTTCCGCAGTGGTGTTTGGTCTTGGCGATATCGTGCGCAAGCAGTATGTCAAGGGCATTGCCATGCTGGCGCTGGAAATCGCATACTTCGTGTTCATGGCAATCAATGGCGTGGACTATCTTTCCAAGTTGCCGACCTTGGGCACCAATGCAGGCGGCAAGAAGCTGGTCGACGGCTTCTGGGTCTACACCGAACCTGACCGTTCCGTGGTCATCCTGTTGTACGGTGTCGCCACTCTGGTTATCACCGCTGCCTTCATCGGCCTGTGGGTCATGTCCGTGCGCTCTGCATACAAGTCCCAGGTGCTGCTCGAGGAAAACGGCAAGGCTCCGAGCTTCATGGACGATGTCCGCGAGCTGCTCGATGCCAAGGCGCACGTTCTGCTGATGTTCCTGCCCACGCTGGGCATCGCCGTGTTCACCGTGCTGCCGTTGATCTTCATGATTTCAATGGCATTCACCAGCTATGACCACAAGCACCTCGTGCTGTTCCACTGGGTCGGCTTTGAGAACTTCGCCAAGGTTTTCTCCAACAGCGGCGGCACCGTTAACGCCGTACTGTTCGGACGTGTGCTGGTGTGGACATTGGTCTGGGCCTTCTTCGCCACCTTCCTGAACTTCTTCCTCGGCATGTTCGTGGCCATGATCATCAATCGCAAGACCACCCACTTCAAGGGTTTCTGGCGTGCCTGCTTCTCCATGTCCATCGCCGTTCCGCAGTTCGTGTCCCTGTTGGTCATGCACACCATGCTCCAGCCGCAGGGCGCGGTGAACCGCATGCTGCAGACGTGGGGTTGGATCGATAGTCCGCTGCCGTTCTTCACCAACGCCACTTGGGCCCGTGTCACCGTAATCGTCATCAACCTGTGGGTCGGTATTCCGTACACCATCATGCAGATCACTGGTATTCTGCAGAACATTCCGGCCGATCAGTATGAGGCGGCGAAGATCGACGGTGCCAACTGGTGGCAGATCTTTACTAAGATCACCATGCCGTACATTATCTTCGTGCTCACCCCGTATCTGATCACCACCTTCACGGGCAATGTGAACAACTTCAACGTCATTTACCTGCTGTCCGGCGGCGATCCTACGCCATTGGGCGATTCCGCAGGCTCCACTGATTTGCTTATCACCTGGCTGTACAAGCTGACCGTGGACAAGCAGGATTACAATCTCGGTGCCGTGATCGGCATCATGACCTTCGTCGTGTTGGCCATCGTTTCGCTGATCACCTACCGCAATTCCGGCTCCTATAAGAATGAGGAGGCATTCCGATGAGCAACAAGCATTCCGCAACCAAAGTGGAAAGCCACGGCCTTCTGCACGACCAGAAGATCCGCCGTATCACCGGCGACGTGTTCGCCCACTTGTTCCTGGCCATTCTGGCCGTCATCTGGCTCGTCCCAATCGTATGGGTGTTCGCGGAGTCGTTCAATAAGAACACCGCCCCGTACACCAGCTCCTTCTTCCCGAAGGAGTGGACTCTGGACAACTATAGGGTGCTGTTCACCGACCGCAACGTGTTGGACTTCCCGAAGATGTTCGGCACCACGTTCATCATCGCCTGCTTCACCTGTGCGATTTCTCTGATCTTCGTGCTCTCCGTGGCATACTGCATGAGCCGTATGCGTTTCCGTGTGCGCAAGACTTTCATGAACGTTGTGCTGATTCTTGGCATGTTCCCGGGTATCATGGCCGTCACCGCCATCTACTTCATCTTGAAGGCCTTGGGCCTGTCAAGCGGCACCATGACTACCGTGGCGTTGATTCTCGTGTACTCCGCCGGTTCCGGCGCTGGCTTCTACGTGATGAAGGGCTATATGGACACCATTCCGACCTCGCTGGACGAAGCCGCCCTGCTCGACGGTTGCACCCGTTTCCAGGTGTTCCATAAGATCATCATCCCGATCTGCAAGCCCATGATCGTCTACCAGGCCATCATCGGCTTCCTGACCCCGTGGCTCGACTTTGTCATGGCCAAGGTGATCTGCCGTACGCAATCCAACTACACCGTGGCATTGGGCCTGTGGCTCATGCTGCAGAAGGAATATATCCAGAACTGGTTTGCCCGCTTCGCTGCGGCCGCGGTCGTGATCTCCGTCCCGATCGCCATCCTGTTCATTGTGATGCAGCGCTTCTATCAGGAGTCCATGTCGGGCTCCGTGAAGGGCTAAAGAAAGGCAAAGGATATGACGCTCGTAGACAGCTTCGCACAGCCGAATACGAGCGTCGCCGAACCGTTCCCGCTGTGTCTGGAACGGCCGCTGGGTGCCGTGGTTACTGAAACCGGTACCCAGTTTGCTCTCTGGGCGCCTTCTGCCAAGAAGGTGACACTGCGACTGTTCATGCGCGGCTCCATGGGGGAAGACGGCGACGCTTTGATCGGACAGTACCTGATGCGTCCTGAAACCGACGGTTCCTGGACGTACGATTTCGCCGACAACAAGCACGGCGTGTATTACGACTTTTTGATTGAACACGATTGCGGTTCCGTGGACCGCGTCGCCGATCCGTGGGCGCGCGGGGCCGGTGTGAACGGCCGGCGCAGCATGGTCGTGGACTTCAGCCGCACCAATCCGGATGGTTGGTACCGCGACCATATGCCGGACGTGCCGCTTGCGCAGACGGTGGTCTGGGAAACCCATGTGGGCGATTTCAGCAATGATCCCGCCGGCGGTTTCCCCGAATCGCACCGCGGCAAGTATCTTGCGTTCACCGATGACGGTACGTCGTTGGAAGGCCATCCCGACTTTCCGACCGGCCTTGCGTACCTGAAGAAGCTTGGTGTCACTGCAGTGCAGCTGATGCCGATTTACGACTTCGGTTCAGTGGACGAAACGACCTGCGACCGCTATAACTGGGGCTACGATCCGATCAATTACAATGTGCCGGAAGGTTCGTACTCCACCAATCCGTTCGACGGCACCACACGAATCCGCGAAGTCAAGCAGATGGTGCAGGCGCTGCACAGTGCGGGCATCAAGGTGATCATGGATGTGGTTTACAACCACATGTTCTCCACCGACAATTGGTTCGAACGTACGGTGCCGAAATACTTCCTGCGCCGCAAGCCCAACGGGGCGTTCGCCAACGGCTCCGGCTGCGGCTGCGACATGGCCACCGAACGTAAGATGTTCCGCCGGTTCATCGTGGAATCCGTGACGTTCTGGGCGCGCGAATACCATATAGACGGCTTCCGTTTCGACCTGATGGGTCTGATTGACGTGGACACCATGAATGCCGTGCGTGCTGCTCTGGATGAGATTCCCGGCCGTGGACGCGACATTCTCATGTACGGCGAACCGTGGTCCGCGGGCGCCACCGCGCCGCTGCCCAGCGACACCGTGCTGGCTGACAAGTCAGGCCTGTCGAAGCTTGACAGTCGCATCGGCCACTTCTGCGACACCACGCGAGACACCATCAAGGGCCATGTGTTCTTCTCGGACCGCCCGGGTTATGTGAACGGTGGCATGCACGAGAACGTAGCGGCTGCGCGTGAGGCCGTGAACGCGTGGCGTCGCGGCAAACATTCGGAAGGAGTGGCAGGCCAGGTCATTCAATACGTGTCCGCGCACGACGACCTCACGCTGTGGGACAAGTTGTGCGCGAGCTTTGCGGCTGGTTCGTTGGGCAGCACCGTGGCCGAAGGCGTTAACGAAAATACCGTGGATGTGCCAAAAGTCATGTATGACGCCGATTTCTCGGCGGAAGGGCTGGCCGTTGTCGGTCCGCAGATTGCGGCCGCGCTGACCGACGTGATGGACGCCAACAAGCTGGCTGTGGGTATCACGCTTACCTCCGCTGGCATCCCGTTCATGCTGTCCGGCGAGGAGTTCGCACGTACCAAATTCGGCAGCTCTGATTCTTACGATTCCGCCAAAGAGCTTAACTGGCTCGATTGGAACCGTGCATGGCAGAAGCGCGATTTGATTGAGTATTACGCGAAGTTGATTGCATTGCGCAAGTCTGATCCACAGTGGTTCGACGGCAATCGCAATATCGTCGATACGGAAGGCGACGAACTCGTGTTCCGCGTCGGCGATTATCTGATGGCCGCCAATCCAGGCAGACACGTCGGCGTTATTGACGTGGCCGTAACGGGTTTGGAACCGATTGGCGGAATACGGAGATACTGGTGTGGTCTCGGCTCGTCCGTCAGTCCGATGGAAGGCAATGTGAGCGCAGGTGATGGCGATTATTTGATTGTTCCACCGCATACGTTTGTAATCTGGCGGTTGCAGTAATACTCTCAGTAGGGAAGCTACAAAACGGCGACCGCAAAGCTGCGGTCGCCGTAACCGATACGGCAATGGGGCCGGAAAACCAGAAAGGATACGACAGTGGGAATCGGAGCGCGCAATCCGCGGTACGAGGTGGTGTTTTTCGACCTGTACGGAACGCTGATCGACATTCGTACCGATGAGCAGAGCGAGGCCGCATGGCAGGCGCTGTACGATTGCGTGACCGAATTGGGCGCGCAGTACGAATCCGTCGACGTGATGCGCGACCAGTTCGAAAAGCTCGAAGCCCGCGAAATGGTCCACCAAGCCGACCGTGCAATCGTTCGCAACGGGTGGGACGAATTCGACATCCTGCCGGTCTACCGGTCCCTGCTCATGAATCGCAGCGAGGAAGCGGAAAAGAAACTCGCGCTACCGCAGGCCGCGCTGAAAGCCGCATGGGCGTTCCGCCAAGGCAGCACCAGCCTGTTCCGGCTGTACCCCGGCGCGCTCGACATGATCGAACAACTGCAGGACGCCGGCATGGTCGTGGCGCTGCTGAGCAACGCGCAGGCCTGCTACACACGCCCCGAACTGGAAGAGACCGGCCTTGCCAGCGTACTGGACGACGTGATCATCTCCAGTGAAGAGAAAATCCGCAAGCCCGCACGCGACCTGTACATGCTGGCGCTCGACCGTGAATTCGTGACCGCCAAGCACGCGCTCATGGTCGGCAACGACGAGCGCAACGACATCATCGGCGCCAATTCCGCCGGCCTTGACGCGGCATACTTCCGCACGGAAATTTCACCGGCGGACGACCCGGACGTTTCGGCACATGCGGTATGTTCGTTTACCGGAGCCGACTACGACGGGCTGCTGAAATTCGTGCTGGACGCATAAGGCGCGCGGAGGGCGCTGAGCTTAAATCGCATGGGACGTGCGGGAAGCCGCTGTGGCGTGCGGGAAAGTCGCAAGGAAAAGTCGCAAGTCGTAAAAGGCATACGTGCGTAAGGCGTGCGTAAGGTGCACGTGCCACGTGCGACGCGCGGAAAAATCGCAATAGGAGGACATATGGAAGGCTATGCCGAGCAGGGAGCTCGAACCGATTCGACCGACCAAATCGGATTCGGCGGCGCTCGCCGCAACAGGAAAAAGCGTCGCGGACTGACGGTGTTCCAACTTAAGGTCATCGGCGCGGTGGCGTTGGCCTTGTCCGCCGGCAGCACCACCATCGTGCCGCTGTTCTTCGGCTCCGATACCAACAATATGACGTCGCTGACGGCGATGGTCCTGAGCGAAGTGGTGTCCTGGTTCGCCATTCCGATCTACGCGTGGCTGCTGGTGCAGGGTTTCCGTGAAACGCACAGCCGGGTCGCGTACGGCCTGCAGCTGTTCATTCTCGCCGTGGTGTGCGAGGTGCCGTACGACCTCGCCACATCGCATAAGGCTTTCGACCTGGGCTCGCAGAATCCCGTTTTCGGCCTGTTCGTTGCGTTTGTTGTGCTTGCCGCGCTCGACTGGGTGGCGTCGCGCTATCAGAAGGCCATGAAGGTGCTGTTGTCGGTCGGACTGGTGGTGATTGGTCTGCTGTGGGACCTGCTGCTGCTGCGTATCGGCCTACGCCAGCACATGATGAGCATCGGTTCGGTGACGCTTGGCTTCGTGCTGATTTTCGCTCTGATGCGCCAGTATGAGAATTCGATGATGTTCACAGCCGGCCTGTTCGGCGCCGTGATGATGATCGCGCCGGGCGTGGGCGTGGCGTTCGTGCACTACTACAACGGCAAGCTGGGCTATAAGCATCAGTGGACGAAATGGGCTTTTTACGCGGTTTACCCGGTTATTTTAATAATTTGTGCGATTTGTGCAACACTGGCGTGATTTTTGACAACGTTCGCAGTATGATAGAAACAGATTGAGAGAGCATCGCCGCTCAAGCGAGTGTTTCCAAGGTTGGAAACGTTTGTGATTATGATGCTAGAACCGCAAAGGGGTTGAGAGATGGATAGAGCAGGCATTCGCGAGGTGGCCAAGGCCGCGGGTGTGTCGATTTCCACGGTGTCGCGCGCGTTCACGCGGCCGGAACTGGTGTCCGAACGTACACGTCGCAAGGTGCTGGAAACTGCCGACAAGCTTGATTTCAACATCTCACGTTCCGCGACATCGTTGAAATCGGGTCAATCGTACCGTGTGGCGATGCTGATGAATGAAGAGATCACTAGCTGGTTCAATACGGAAGTGTTCGCTGGAATCGAATCCGTCATGCATAATGCCGGGTATGACGTATCGCTGTTCCAGCACGTCGACACCGCCGAAAATCGCCGCGACTTCTTCACGAATCTGCCGGTCCGCCGCAACGTGGACGCAGTATTCGTGACATCGTTCGGCGTGGATCCGAAGGAAATCCAGCAGCTCAAGCGCATCCACGTACCGATCATCGGCATCAATACGCCGACGCAAAACGGCTTCGACGCCACCATCTCCATCGACGATGAGGACGGCATGTTCACCGCCGCCCAGCATCTGATCAATCTGGGGCACAAGAATATCGTGTACGTGTGCTCCGATGCGGTCGATTCCATTAATTCCTCCATCGATGCGCGAGGACAGGGCTTCATCCGCGCCTGCAAGACGATGGAGGCCTCCCATGACTTCAAGTGGCGCGTCGTCTCTGTGCCGCGTGGCAAGACCTTCGCCGACTCGGCGTTGACCGCGCTGCTTGCGTTGGACGAGTTCCCGGACGCGATTTGCTGCCAGATGGATATGATGGCGATTCCGCTGGTGCTGCGTTTGGAACGGTACGGCCACCACACGCCTTCTGATTACTCGATTATCGGCTTCGACGATTCGCCGTACGCCGACACCGTGAACCTGACCACCATGCGACAGGATCCGTATGCGATGGGTCGCGCGGCCGCGCAAAAGGCCATGAAGCTTATCGAAGGTGGGCCGCTTGAGAACGCGCATGAGATTGTGCGCGCCCAGCTCGTACTGCGCGGCACCGATTCCGTGTATGGCACTGGCCGCTGAGAGCCGAGTCTCATTGCCCTTCCGCAGCCCGTCAATGCCGACGGGCTGATTGTGATGGCCTGGGGTGGATTGATAAGGGATACCCCCCACTATAGTCACGGTGTGTGGCATACGTTTTCATGAAAAAAATGAAACAATTTGCAGTGATGTGTTTCATGACACGCCAATCGGGGGCTGATGAATGATGAATTTCATTCAATGATCAGCATGTATTTTTTTGATTTTGCAATCGTTGACAAACCGTTGAATATCGGGCTTCAAAGCGTTGCCCCCGTGAGAGGGTGTGAAAAAACGTATCGGGGGAGGGGGTGGGTTCTTTCTGTTTCATTTTGTTTTCATAACTGCAAAGGTTATCATAGTAAACCGTAGGTCAGAGAAAAAGGGAAAACAGAGGTTTCCGGCTGTGTTGCCGGAGATGGGAACAGCGCAGAAGCTATACGTAAAACAGAAGTGATAACGGCATTATGCAAAGGATATCAACCCTCGAGTTGAGGGACTCAGAAGGGTGAACACTTTGCGGATAGGGGACAAGATGAGGCAATGGCGTAATGGTGTCGGCAACGCACCACGACACTATGCAGGAACGCGATCGGCAACCGGTTGCGCGCTTTCGCGTACCCGCTCCCTGACCGCCGCCGCGGTGGCCGTGGCCATGATGGCCACCGTAGCCATAACCTCCCTCATCCCCGCCTACAATGCCAAGGCAGAGGAGCCCGCTGACGGAAAAACCTGCACTCCGGCTTCTGTTGGCCTGGGTGATGACATGAGTGTCACAGGCACTGATACCGGCGTCGCTACATATGTTGGCGGAGATATGTATGTGGGCGGGAAGCCGTCTGATGCTAATGCGCTGAACAACGGTACTGGTCCGACCGGCACCTATGCCGTTGAAGCCGAAGGTTTGACGGTTGTGAACGGCAGCTTGGCCATGAATCCACAGAAGGAAGCTTGGAAACTGTGGAATACGGGCAGTGCCGGTGGCAAGTCATATGTCTCCCGTGGTTTCCGATGGGGTGTTGTCGGTTTTGGTTCTCAGTTCCGTCCTGCTGACGGTAAGACCGTGTTGGCGGTTGGCGGCAACACCGGCACAGTTGTGATGAACAACAACAAAGTCGGCGCTTGGACTGCTCCGGGATGGCTTGGCAAGACGAGTTCTACTGATAAAACGGCTCATGACTATACGGCATCCTTGGCTGGCTCACCCACACAAGTGTGGGGCAAGTCGGACGTTGACTCTGTTCGCGGTTTGAGTGGCAGCGATACCACAACCAGCCAACCGCCGGTTCTTGGCATCGATTCCAGATTGGTGACTTGGAACCAAGGCAATCTGTCCAATGTGAACGGAACGGACTACTCCGCGTACAAGAGCAAGATCTCGAAGCTTTCTGCGGATTTGAACACCGGAACAAAGTTGCCGGCAACCGGTACCGTCGATGAGGGAAATGCCCCCTCAGCTGGTGACCGCTACACGATTTACAAATACGACTATCAAAAGAACGAGGAAAAGGGCAACTACTTCACGTTCTACGACAATCTGAAGATGGAAAAGCTGATCACCTTCACCAGCACCGACACCAGCAAGAGCATGCAGGTGTTCAACCTACCCGCCTCTTACTTAAATTTAAACGGAACCGCTTACACGGGCATCGATTTCAAGTTCGTCAACGTGCCGGATAACGCTTCCGTTGTGGTTAACGTGACTGGCGCGAACGGGCAGACCATCGACTTCCACAATGGTTGGCGATTCTGGTGGAATAACAGTAATATCGCCAACGATTTCGTCACGGCTGCATCTGGGGATGCTACGCAAGCAGCGAAGAACACGAATTACGCGAAGCGCGCGCAGCAAATCATGTGGAATTTCGCCGATGCGTCGAATGTGGTGATTCGCGGTGGTCAGGCTACGGGCCAGATTCGGGTCACTAACCACAACGAGAACACCAGCACCAATCACGGCGCATGGGGCACCACGGAGGACATGCAAGCCACGGACGATCCATCCGCCGCGTGGATGGGCAGCATTCTTGTTCCTAACGGTAACCTCCAGAGCCATGTCTCTACTAATGGTCGTGTGTGGGTCGGCGGCGATTTCGAAATGCTGAACAACGAGACTGTGAAGAAGGTCAAGGGCCAAAGTTCGGATCATGCTGTTGGCAGCGAATTCATCAACGAATCCGGTGAAAAGACCACATCCATTCTGGATATGGACCAGGAGCGTCATAATCTGCCATGGAACGGCTCGTACTCCACCTCCTGCGCCGCGATCGCGTGGAACAAGGTGGATGACACCGCTGGGCACAATGCTCTCGGCGGAACCAGCTGGACTGTGTACGGCAAGAAGGAAGATGCGGTAAACGGCACGAATGCTCTCGCCACCATCGCCGATGGCGGTTGGAACGATGATGCCGATGCGGAAGGTTCGTTCCAGCTGGGCAACCTCGCCAAGAACGGCACCTATTTCCTAAAGGAATCGGGTACGGCTGAAGGTTATGCGCAGAACACCAACATTTACCAGATCAATACTGGTAGCAGCACTACCGAGGCTGCGACAAACATCTCCAACGTTTTCGACAGTGCCGGTGGTGCAATCAGCACGGATGCAGACAAACTGTTGACCGACGGCAAGATCATCAATAAGAAGACCGGTTCGGCGATCGAATGGCAGAAGGTCGATGGCACCGACAACAGCACGTTGCTGGCCGGTTCAACGTGGACGCTCTCCAAGATGAACGGCAATACTACTGAGCAGTCTTGGAACATTACTGATGACCAGTCCGGCACAGAGGTCAAGTCCGTCAAGATCTTTGATGCGAAAAATAACGAAGTGGCTTCCGCGTCGTTTACGAACAGCATTGCGCAGCGATTCCACGCGGTGGCCTATGACCAGAACGGTACGCCCATTGACAATGCGAAGCTGACGTGGTCGTCTGCCGACAGCGCCGTGGCGGCAGTGAGCGAAAACGGTTTGGTCACTCCGACCGGCAATGGCTCGACAACCATCACGGTGAAGGCTGCGAACGGCGAAGTAAACGCCTCGTTCTCGGTCACTGTCTCCGGCGTAGAGACTTCCGTGTCGATTAAAGGCTATACCAATGGTCAGGAAATCAATCTTGAGAAGGGCAAGACCCTTAATCTGATTGCTTCTGTGGCTCCTGAAGACAACACTGTTACATGGTCCACTTCCAATGCGGATAACGTCTCGCTGAGCGCCAACACCGGCACAAGCGTGACGTTGACCGCGAATAAGGTGACTTCTTCGCCGGTGACGATTACGGCGAAGGAAATTCGTACGAGCAAGACCGTCACCCTGAGGGTGAACGTGACCAAGCCGCCGGCAACCACCACCACGGTGTTCTTCAAGATGCAAGATGACTTCAACCAGAATAATGGTCAGAAGCTGTTTCTTGAGTGGAAGACCGCAACTGGCAATTGGCCGTCGGACAGCGGCAATCCGCCGAACAGAAAAGAGATGACGGTTGCCAGTGGCTGCAATGGTTACGTGTCGTACACCATCAATGAGGTCATGCCTGCCAGCGCCAGTTTCCGAATCCGCAGAGACAAGGCCAACTGGACTACGCCGCAATCCTTCTATCGTCCCGATGCAAACAGTGGTTTTGCGTTCAACGGTGGCGACATTGTGACGTTGAACACTGCAACTGAGATACTTGGCACTGCGCCCTCCGGCTGCGCCGTCATCTCCACTGCCGCATATAGTAGCCGTCGCGTTACCTCCCGTAGTGGTGAGCATCGTGCGGTTTCGGCTGTGCTGCGCGCTCAGGGTAGTGTGCTGAACGCGGTGAACGAGACTGTCTCCACCAAGGTGGATGAGGACACGGCTGCTGGCAAGTTCAAGGTTTCCGACCTTGCGAATGGCACGTACCAGCTGCAGGAAACCAAGGCTCCAAACGGCTACGATCTTTCCAACACGGTGTACACGATTACCATCACTGGCGGAAAAGTCACTTGGAACCCTGATGTCACGGATTCCAAGATTGCGAACACTCGTAAGACTGGTAGCGTGACGTGGACCAAGGTGTCTTCGGATATCAACAATTCTGATCCGCTTTCCGGTTCCGAATGGACCCTCAAGCAGACGAAGACCTTCTCTTGGGCTGATGGCGCAGCCAAGTACACCGTTGTCACTTCGGAAGCCACACTTGGCACGGTCACCGACTGTGTGGACGGTCAGAATGCCAAGTGCTCTACCCAAACTAGCAAATACGTCGATTTGGATGGTGCCTCCGGCAAATTCAAGATCAGCGGCTTGGATTGGGGTGAGTACCAGCTCATCGAATCCAAGGCTCCTGACGGATACGATCTCGACACCACTCCGCACACGTTCCGCATCGGTCCGCTGGAAGACGACAACATCGCTGGCAATTGGTACGCGAACACCCACTTCAATACTGAAGGTACAAGCGCTTACAACGAGCAGACCACGTTCACTGTCAATGGTGGCAACATCAAGAACCAGCCGGGTGTGATTCTGCCGGGGACCGGCGGTGACGGGGATATGAAGATTTACGCTGCGGGCTTGCTCGCGGCGGTGGTTGCGATCATGGTTGGCCTCCTGGCCCTCAAGGCAAAGGAGCGGCAGCAATGATCACCTTGGTGAGACGAGGGGAGGCCGGTCAGACATAAAGACCTCAATCCCCTAGGGATTATCAAATTCAATGAAGAAACAACCGAAATTAGGAAAAGGAAGAAACATGAACAAGGTTCTCAAAGGCCTCGTAGCTGTGGCAGCCACCGCAGCGATGGCCATCGCCGGTTTCGCCGGCGCCTCCACCGCCATGGCGGCTGATACCAACTACGACATCACTGTGCCGCAGACCGATTCGCACACCTACTCCGTGTACCAGGTCTTCACCGGCGACCTGAGCGAAGACACGCTGAGCAATATCAAGGCCGGCACGAACTTCAACGCGAGCAATGGTGCTGGTGACAACGGTACGAATCTTACCGCCGCGGAAGCCGCTGAGAAAATCGCCAAGGTTAGCGGCACTGCTACTAATACGGAGAAGCTGGAGACCATCTCCAAGTTCGTTAACCTGAACGGTGCGGTATTCGGCACCGTTTCCAAGGATGCGCCGCTTTCGGCTGCCCCGGGTTACTACCTGTTCAAGGATCAGAATGCCGTGACGGGCAATGATGCGGCAACGCTGTTCATCGTCCAGGTCAACGGCCCGGTGATCGTGAATCGTAAGGCCGACAAGCCGACCTTCGAAAAGAAGGTCAAGGACGTCAACGACTCCACTGGTGATAAGACCAAATGGCAGGATTCCGCCGATTACGATGTGAACGACGAAGTTCCGTTCCAGCTGACCGCCACCCTGCCGACGATCGACACGGACTTCGCCGCCTACAAGACCTACAAGCTGGTCTTCCACGATCAGCAGTCCGCTGGCCTGACCTTCAATAAGGATTCCGTGGTCGTCAAGTACAATGGCCATGTTCACGAGGAAAAGACTCTTGGCGTTGATTCCTACACTGTCACTGAGAATCCCGAAGATAAGGACACCTTCGACATCACCATCGCTGACGCGAAGTCCATCAAGGACGCTGAAGGCAACGCAATCAACGTCGCCGCCGGCGGCGAGTTCACCGTCGAATACACGTCCACGCTGAACGCAAACGCTGTAATCGGCGCTACGGGCAACACGAATGAGGCTTCCCTTGAGTTCTCCAACAACCCGAATGTTGGCGGCGAAGGCGAAACCGGCAAGACCCCGACCGACAAGGTCATCGTATTCACCTACCAGCTGGACATCAACAAGACCTTCAACGGTGGCACCCCGGCTGAGAACGATCTGCCGAAGTTCAAGCTCTACAAGTTCGATAGCACCACGAACGATTACACCATTGACCGTGGCGAGGTGACCATCACCAAGACCGAGGACGACAAGTACACCGCTTCCTTCAAGCGCGTTGATGACGGCAAGTACAAGCTCGTGGAAACCAAGACTCCGGCAGGCTTCAACACCGCCGCCGACACGCTCTTCGAAATCACCGCTGACCATGATGTCGAGTCTGAAAACCCGCAGCTTACGGTGCTCAAGATCAACACCACTGCCGGCAACACCACTACCGGTACGGTCACCGCCGATGTTGTGAACCAGAAGGGCTCCAACCTGCCGGCCACCGGTGGCATGGGCACTGTGCTGCTGTACGTGGCTGGTATCGCCGTGTTCGTGCTTGCTGGCGCGACCCTGGTGATGGCTCTGCGTCGCCGCAACGCCTGATCCTCCGGATTCCATAAGAATCTGAAGTAACCATGCGAAACCCGTGAGCCGCGTTGACGCAAGTCAGCAGCGGCTCACGGGAATCGCAATACATAATTTAAAAACTAAAAATTAAATAATAACTGAACCCACATATGCTGGGCTGGACCACCTCAATCCCTTGTACACTGCCTAATTTTCTTGAGTATCCAGCCTGGCTCCATATATTTTCCGGTTTGCCGTTGGGGGCGAATCAAACATGCTTACTTTCCAATCCACAGAAGAGGGGTCGGCAATGAAGGAACGCACGATCGCAAGCCGCGTCATCGCCGCATGCTGCGCAATCGCCGCCACATTCGCCGCGGCAGCCTGTGCATTCACTACTCGCGATGCCGTCGCGGCGCCAACAACAGACTCTGCCAGCGGCAGCATCGCCATTTCGTACCACCATAAGAGCTCGGATTCCGAAACGTCCGACGATTCTACCAACTTCGCCATTTCGGACGCCAGCTTCAACCTCTACAAAGTCGGGCAGATCCCGGCAAGCGGCGGCGCCACCTTCGAACCCGTCGCACCGTTCACCGACTCCACCGCCTACCCCGTCGACTGGTCGAAGATGACCGGCAAGGACGCGCAGGTGTGGCGAGACATGGCCAACACGCTCGCCGGACTCATCGCAGTGAACCAACCCGACGCCACGGCAACCGGTGTCACCAACGCTTCCGGACATCTGACCTTCACCGAACTGTCCGACGGCCTGTACTTGGCCGTGTCCGACAGCGTTGACGTGAAGGTCGCCAACGCCTCCGGAAAGAACCAGACATGGACGTGCTCTTCCGGCAGCATGCTCGTCGCAGTGCCCGAAGACGGCGTCTCCGGCGGGTCGCGTGTGCTGAGTATCGAACCGAAAACCGAATGTGTGGCGCAACCGCCGAAAACCGTGGAACGCACCGTGCGTAAAATCTGGAATGACCGGAACAATTCTGACGGCAAGCGCCCCGAATCCATCACCGTGAAACTCCTGCGCGACGGCGAGCCCGTGGAAAACGTGAAACTGGACGAGTCCAACAAGTGGACGCATTCGTGGACGGATCTCGACGCGGACCACGAATGGACCGTGGTCGAAGCGGCGGTGCCCGACGGCTACACCACCATCTCCGATGTGGAAGGCGACTCCACTGAAATCACCAACACGCACACGCCACCCACCACGCCGGACCAGCCGCACACCGGCGCCGACGTGCAGCAGGCCGCTTGGATTGCCGTGGCCATCTTGGGCGCGGGCTTGGTGCTGCTGATCGTTGCCAAGACGGCTTTGCGGAAGCGGGCGTAGCATAAATAACGTGACGGATGAATCGGACGCCAAGCCAGCTGCGCAAGTCGAATTGGATGCGCAGGTTAAACCGGGTGCGCAGGTTAAACCGGCTGCCAAGCATAAGAAATCGAATGCGCTGCTCAATGTGATGATTGCCATCTCCGCAATCGCCATGATCGGTGCGCTGGGTCTCATCGCGTATCCGACATTCAGCGACTGGTGGAACCGCATGCACCAGTCATACGCCGTAGCAGGCTACGTGGAACAAACCAAAGACATGTCCGGCGCCGAACGCAAGGCCATGCTGAAAGCGGCGCACGAATACAACGAACGGCTCGCCGCGAACGGCGATCGGTGGCACATGACCGACGCGCAGAAGCGCGAATATGATGAAACGCTCGACGTGACCGGCACCGGCATCATGGGATACGTGACCATTCCGCGCATCAAAGTGAAACTGCCCGTCTATCACGGCACAAGTGACGGCGTATTGCAGATCGCCGCCGGACATTTGGCCGGCACATCGCTGCCCGTAGGCGGAGCGACCACGCACGCGGTGGTCTCCGGACACACCGGCTTGCCGTCCGCCCGGTTGCTGACCGGCTTGGACGAGCTGCAAAAAGGCGATACCTTCGCATTCCACGTGCTCGATGAAACCTACACGTACCAAGTGGACCAGATCTCAGTGGTGCTGCCGAGCGAAATCAGCAAACTGAATATTGAGTCCGGGGCCGATTACGCGACGCTGATCACGTGCACGCCGTACGGTGTCAACTCACACAGGCTGCTCGTGCGAGGGCACCGAATTCCGAATCCCAAAGTGCCAGACAAGACGCAATACGACGAGCCGGGCGAAATGACAGCCGTGGCGGCTGCGGTGATCGGACTGCTCGTGTTTGTGGCTGGCTGCGCTTTTGTGGGGCTCGCGCGGCTATGGCGACGCTCCTGGATTGTGCGGCACGGGTTGTGCGACGGGGCCGCCGCGCGCCATTCGTCTGGTGTTCGGGGGTAGTGTCTAGCCTAGCGCCGCCGCAAGCCGGTGACATCGCTTCTCCGGTGTGCGGGGGTGTGCGTCTGGTCGTGCTTGGTATGTGGTGCGTGGTGTTTGTGTGCTTGTGGTACGTGTTGCGTTTCAGTGTGTGTACTTGTGTTTGCGTGCGTGTGCATGTCTGATGTTGCGCAGGGGTGTTGTTGCGGTGCGCATATGGCCTGAATCGTGCTGAAGCATGGGTTGTGAGCGGATGGGGGTACGATTCTGGATGTTTCGGGCTGTTTTGATGTTGGGTGGCCTCCCCTTTTGCTCACGACTTGTGAGTTGGGCTGGTTTTGCTTGTCTGTGAGCGGATGGGGGTGTGATTTGGGCTGTTTTGGGTGCTTTTGATGCCCCTTTTCGCTCATGACTTGCGATTTTGTCGGTCCGCGCGCGGTCGTGTGCGTACGGGGGTGTGTGCAATGGGTCTTGCGTGGGTGTAGGCGCGCGGGTGTGCCGGTGTAGGCGTGCGGTCGTGGTTTTGGCTGGGTATCTGGCTTATAGATGGCGGATTCGGCCGGGCGTCCGGTGGTATCTCGCTTATAGGTGGCGGGTCGGTTTGGGCAAGAGGTCGTTAGGGGGTAGCATGCATGCCCCCTAGATGTCTTGTTTCCGCAAGGGGCCGCCATCTATAAGCGAGATACCATCCGTCGATCCCGCGAATCCGCCATCTATAAGCGAGAAAGCGCGTGAACCGGGCGCTGCGGCGGCGAAATCGCAAAATTATGGAATCGGCTGATTGCTGCGCGCGGCAGGTGGGTAGTATCGGGCGCGGAAGACGTGGAAGGAGCTGCCATGTGTGATGAAGGGGAAACTGCGGATCGGGCGGATGCCGTACGAACGGAATCGCAAAAGATGGAATCGCGAGCGGGGGAGATGGCGCTCGACGGGTCGGCGCGCAGCATCATCGTGCTGATTGTGGTCGGCATGTTGGTGGGGGTGCTGTCGGGCACATTCGGCATCGGCGGCGGCACGGTGATCGTGCCCGCGCTCGTCTGGCTCGGCCTGTCGCAACGCAACGCGGCCGCCACGTCCACGCTGGCGATCGTGCCGACCTCCATTTCCGGCGTCATTTCGTACGCGACCGGCGGGCACGTCGACTGGCTCGCCGCAGCTCTGCTGTTCTGCGGCATGTTTGTCGGCGGGCAGATCGGCAGTTGGCTGCTGTCACGGCTGCCGGAATTGGCGCTGCGGTGGATTTTCGTAGCGTTTCTTGTGTTTGTGGTGATCAATCAGGTGAGTTTCGTTCCGTCGCGCGACCACCAGATCGCCATGAGCGTAACGACCGGCATTGGCTTGGCGTTGCTGGGTGTGGTCATCGGCACGCTGGCGGGGCTGCTGGGCATTGGGGGTGGTGCGCTTGCGGTGCCGTCGCTGTCGATGCTGTTTGGCGCGTCCGACCTGGTTGCGCGCGGCACTTCGCTGTTGGCAATGTTTCCGAATTCGATCACGACCAGCGCGGCGAACTTGAAGCGCAGGCTAGCGCATGTGAAAACCGCGCTGATTATTGGTGTGACCGCGGCCGTGACCGCGCCGCTCGGTACGTGGATTGCGGGGGAGGTTTCGCCACGAGTTGGGGCGATTATGTTCGCCTGCTATCTGTGCGTGCTGCTGGTGCGGTCCGTGTTCGTGGCCGTAAAGGCCACGCGCGCGGCGCGGGTTGCGCGGGGCTGAGTGGCGCGGGCATTTTTCCCAGTGGCTGGATGATTTAGTCGCGTGAGTGGTGCGTCAGAGGTGGTTTTTATCCAGTCACTGGGATTTTTGGCGTGTGAGTGGGGTCTGAGAGGTTGGATTTATCCAGCCAGTGGGGGATTTTGGCTTGTGGGGTGCGGTGGGGGTGTTGTTTGACGGAATATGGCGATTTTATTGGCCGTATTCCCCCTGTTCATGCGGTGGATATGTTGCGGTCATCATATGGCGATGAGTGTTCATCTGCCGTTCTTCTGTAGTGCGGTGTGCGTTGGCTTGCGGCGCATAGCGTGGGCGGTGGCATCGAAAGATCCAAGCAATGCAGCCGCGGAAAGGTTCCGCGCAGCCGGAAAACATGGTCGAAACGGGCGTTACCTAACGGGCGCAACCGAAACGGCAGGTTGGACGGCACGGAAGAAACTGCATGGAAGAAAGAAGAAACATGAGCAAGCACAAGGCTCTCACGGGCGCAATCGCGGCCCTCGCCTCCGTCGCAACGCTCGGCGCGCTCGCCGCACCGGCGCTCGCAGCTGACACCACCTACAGCCCCAACGGCAAGCCGGTCGCGGAACTCGCCAAGCATGGCGGCGCGCAGCGCATCGCCACCATCGGCAACAAGAACGCGAAGAACGTCATCCTGTTCCTCGGCGACGGCATGGGCGATTCGGAAATCACCGTCGCCCGTGACTATCTGAAGGGCGCCAACGGCCACTTCGACGGACTTGACGCGGTCGGCCAGCCGAGCGCGCTTGACGACGTGCAGGCGGGCACCGGCCAGTACACGACCTTCTCGGTCGGCAACGGCAGCAAGGACAGCGCTGTCGGCAAGGATGGCGACGGCAAGCTGGTCGCCAACCCCAATCCGGGCAAGCTTACCCCCGTAACCGATTCCTCCGCCTCCGGTTCCGCATGGGCCACCGGCACCAAGACCTACAACAACGCCGTTGACGTTGATATTTACGGCAATCCGCAGCTGAACCTCTTCGAGCTGGCCAAGGCGGCCGGCAAAGCCACCGGCAATGTGACCACCGCCGAAATCCAGGATGCTACCCCGGCCGTGCTGGAATCGCATTCGTCCGAACGTGCCTGCTACGGCCCACAGGGCAAGACCGACGGCACGTCCAACAATGCCTCCAAGCAGTGCCTCATCAACCAGCTTAAGGAAAACGGCGGCATCGGCTCCATCTCCGAGCAGCTGCTCGACACCCGCGCCGACGTAACCATCGGCGGTGGTTCCAAGTACTTCCGTCAGACCGTGCAGGGCGGTGAATACAAGGGCAAGACTGTGTGGGAGCAGGCCAAGGAAATGGGCTTCCAGACCGTCGAGAACGATCCGGCCGCGATGAACGCCCTGCAGTACAAGGACGGCCAGCCGGTGCTCGCTCTGATGAGCGACGGTAACATGCCGACCAAGTTCAACCCGTCCAAGGCCACCGCCAAGGATCCAGCTAAGGACGCCAACCCGACCGTGTGCACCCCGAACGCCGACTGGCTCGGCAATCAGGGCTCCTCGCTCAAGGACATGACCAAGAAGGCGCTCGATTTGCTGAACGACAACCCGAACGGCCAGAAGAACGGCTTCTTCCTGCAGGTCGAGGGCGCCTCGATCGATAAGCAGGACCACGCAGGCAATGCCTGCGGCCAGATTGGCGAGACCGACGACTTCGACCAGGCCATTGCCTACGCCATGCAGAACGTGGACCTCACGAACACGCTGGTGATCGTCACCGCCGACCACGCGCACACCTCCCAGATCCTCAACGCCCAGCCGGCCTACGCGCTGTCCACCGTGCTGAAGACCGCTGATGGCAACAACATGGTCGTCTCCTACGGCACCGCCCAGGACGATTCTCGCGATGCAGACGGCGGCTACAACGGCGGCGACATGGAGCACAGACCACTCCGATCGCGCTGGACGGCGTCACCGAAGGTTCCGAATATACGCTCACTGTCATCGGCCGCCAGTCCGGCAAGGCCGTGACCGTTGACTTCCAGGCTCCAGCTGCCAACTCCGCCGACAAGAACAACGGCAAGCCAGGCGTTGGCGCTGCGGGCGCTGACAATGACGGCGTGATCGCTTCCGGCAAGGTTTCCGACAGCGCGCAGGCCGGTCCGTTCGGTGCCGCTCTGCTGGGCAAGACCGGTACCGCGGTACTGGCCGTGGCGATTGCGATCGCCATGCTGGTTGCCGTCGCGATGCTCGTCAAGACCGCGAAGGCCGCCAAGAACGACCGCTGATTGGCTGAATAACCTCCGATAATCCCCAAAACCGCCGCCGCTGAGATGCTCCCCAGCGCCGGCGGTTTTGGGTTTGCGCAAAGTTGAGTGAGGTGTGCTCAAGAATTTTTGCGATTTTGGGAATAATAACTTGCGATTCAAAGTTGAGTGGTGTAGGCTCAAGTTTTGGAAAGCATGAGAGACGGCAATCCGGAAACGGCGATCCGAAACTCGAGCGAAGAACGAAAAGAACGTATAGCGAACCTATTGCAAAGGAGACCAAATATGGGACGCGCAGTTGGCATCGATCTGGGTACTACCAATTCCTGCATCGCAACTCTTGAAGGTGGCCAGCCCACCGTTATCGTGAACGCCGAAGGCGCTCGCACCACACCGTCGGTCGTGGCTTTCAGCAAGTCCGGCGAAATCCTGGTCGGCGAAGTCGCCAAGCGCCAGGCCGTCACCAACGTCGACCGCACCATCAGCTCCGTCAAGCGCCACATGGGCACCGACTGGACCGTTGAGATCGACGGCAAGAAGTGGACCCCGCAGGAGATTTCCGCCCAGGTCCTGATGAAGCTGAAGCGCGACGCCGAAGCCTACCTTGGCGAACCGGTCACCGACGCCGTGATCACCTGCCCGGCATACTTCAACGACGCCCAGCGTCAGGCCACCAAGGACGCCGGCACCATCGCGGGCCTGAACGTCCTGCGTATCATCAACGAGCCGACCGCAGCCGCACTGGCCTACGGCCTTGAAAAGGGCAAGGAAGACGAGCGCATCCTGGTCTTCGACCTCGGTGGCGGCACCTTCGATGTGTCCCTGCTGGAAATCGGCAAGGACGACGACGGCTTCTCCACCATCCAGGTGCAGGCCACCAACGGCGACAACCACCTGGGCGGCGACGATTGGGACCAGAAGATCATCGACTGGCTCGTCGGCGAAGTCAAGAACAAGTACGGCGTTGACCTGAGCAAGGACAAGATCGCCCTGCAGCGTCTGAAGGAAGCCGCCGAGCAGGCCAAGAAGGAACTGTCCAGCTCCACCAGCACCTCCATCTCCATGCAGTACCTGGCCATGACCCCTGACGGCACCCCGGTGCACCTGGACGAGACCCTGACCCGTGCCCACTTCGAGGAAATGACCTCCGACCTGCTGGGCCGCTGCCGCACCCCGTTCAACAACGTGCTGCGCGACGCTGGCATCAGCGTCTCCGACATCGACCACGTGGTCCTCGTCGGTGGCTCCACCCGTATGCCGGCCGTCAAGGAGCTCGTCAAGGAGCTCACCGGCGGTAAGGAAGCCAACCAGTCCGTGAACCCGGATGAAGTCGTGGCCGTCGGCGCAGCCGTGCAGTCCGGCGTCATCAAGGGCGACCGTAAGGACGTCCTGCTTATCGACGTGACCCCGCTGTCCCTCGGCATCGAAACCAAGGGTGGCATCATGACCAAGCTGATCGAGCGCAACACCGCCATCCCGACGAAGCGTTCCGAAGTCTTCTCCACCGCTGAAGACAACCAGCCGTCCGTGCTCATCCAGGTCTACCAGGGCGAGCGTGAGTTCGCTCGCGACAACAAGCCGCTGGGCACCTTCGAACTGACCGGCATCGCTCCGGCTCCGCGTGGCGTCCCGCAGATCGAGGTCACCTTCGACATCGACGCCAACGGCATTGTGCACGTGTCCGCCAAGGACAAGGGCACCGGCAAGGAACAGTCCATGACCATCACCGGTGGTTCCGGCCTGCCGAAGGACGAGATCGACCGCATGGTCAAGGAAGCCGAAGCCCACGAGGCCGAGGACAAGAAGCGCAAGGAAGACGCCGAGACCCGCAACCAGGCCGAGTCCTTCGCCTACCAGACCGAGAAGCTCGTCAACGACAACAAGGACAAGCTCTCCGACGACGTGGCCAAGGAAGTCACCGACAAGGTCAACGAGCTCAAGGAAGCCCTGAAGGGTGAGGACATTGAGAAGATCAAGTCCGCCCAGACCGAGCTGATGACCTCCGCCCAGAAGATCGGCCAGGCCCTCTACGCACAGCAGGGCGCCGCCGACGCCGCCGGTGCGGCCGGCGCTGCTGGCGCAGGCGCTGCCGGCTCCGCTTCCAACGGCTCCGACGACGACGTGGTTGACGCCGAAGTCGTGGACGACGACAAGGACAACAAGTAATCATGTCCGATTTCAACAAGGACGAGTACCTGAACGACCTGCCCGACATGGATGACCTGTCCGGGCAGGCCGCCCCGGCCGCCGCTTCCGCTGCTGACGGCGCTTCCGCCGCTGCCGCCGCTGGCGCAACGCAGGAAGGTGCAGCTCAGCCGGCTGCCGCGCAATCGCAAGAAAATGGCGATTCCGCTGCCGCTGACGGTGCTGACAAGGCAGGCGCTGCCGACGGCAAGGCCGACGATACGCTAACCCCCCTTGGCCAGGCCAAGAAGGAAGCCGCCGAATATCTGGAGGCGCTGCAGCGCGAACGCGCGGAGTTCATCAACTTCCGCAACCGCGCGCAGAAGGAGCAGGAACGCTTCCGTCAGCACGGCATCATCGACGTGCTGACCGCCCTGCTGCCGGCCCTCGACGACATCGACCGCATTCGCGAACACAGCGAAATGGACGATTCGTTCAAGGCCGTCGCCAACAAGATCGACAAGGCGTTCGAGAAGTTCGGCGTTGAGAAGTTCGGTGAAAAGGGCGAGGATTTCGACCCGACGAAGCATGACGCGATCCTGCACAAGCCGGATCCGAATGCCGAGAAGGAAACCGTCGACACCGTGGTGGAAGCCGGCTACCGCATCGGCGACCGCGTGATCCGCGCGGCCCGTGTGGTCGTGGCTTCTCCGCAGAACTGATCGCGCATTCGCACAATCCGCGTATCCGCGCGAAACGCATGTGACGAGTAATCGGGCCCCTCTGAAAAACGAGGGGCCTTCGATTACCTGAAACAACGGTTCAACGACAACTGTTTGAAAGTTTGAAAAACTGTACTTTTTACTGCATGAAAACCTCACGAAAGGAGGCACATCATGGCTGAGAATGAATGGCTGAGCAAGGATTTCTATAAGGTCCTCGGTGTCTCCAAAGACGCCACCGTCGCCGAAATCACCAAAGCGTACCGCAAGCTGGCGCGCAAATACCATCCCGACCTGAACAAGACGAAGGAAGCGGAGGAGAAGTTCAAGGACATCTCCGAAGCGTATGACGTGCTGAGCAACAAGGAGAATCGTCAGAAATACGATGCGATCCGCCAGTTCGGCATGGGCGGCGCGCGTTTCGCCGGCGGTTCCGGCCAGGGCGGTTTCGACGCGGGCGCGTTCTCCGACATCTTCGGCTCGATGTTCGGCGGCGGTGCAGGCATGGGCGGCAATGGCTCGCGTATCCGCTTCCAGACCAATGGCGGCGGCAATCCGAACCTCAACGACATCTTCTCGATGTTCGGCGGCGGTGCGGGCGGCCCGGGCGCAGGCTCCGCCTACGAACGCTACGGCGCTGACGATTACGAGCAGCCGCAGCCGGAAAACGGCGAGGACCGCAACTCCAAGATCCGCCTGACCTTCCGCCAGGCCGTCAAGGGAGCCACGGTTTCGCTGTCCGCGGACGGCAAGAAGTTCAAGACGCACATCCCCGCCGGCGTGCACGACGGGCAGAAGATCCGTCTCACCGGTAAGGGCAAGCCGGGCCGCAATGGCGGCAAAAACGGCGATCTGTACCTGCATATCACCGTCGCCGAAGACCCGAAATTCACCCTGCGCGGACGTGACATCATCATGCCGCTGCCCATCACCGTCAGCCAGGCCGTGAACGGTGCGAAAGTGACGGCCACGGATATCGACGGCAACGAAATCGCCTTCAAAGTGCCTGCCGGCTCGTCCAGCGGCGCGGAAGTGCGCATCGCAGGCAAGGGCGTGGCCAATCCGCACGAGAACGGCGATTTGGTCGGCCGTGTGGAGATCCGCATTCCGGAGCATCCGAACCTCGTTGCCAAGCATGCCGCGAAGGAATTCGACAAGGCGTGCGGTGACTTCGCCGACGAGCTCGCTCGGGAGCGCTGACCGCCATGGCACGCTCATCGCGGACTTCCCAAGCCTCCCAAGCGCGCGCCGCACGGCAGATCAAGCGGCTGTATGAAATGTGCGCCATGGCGATCGTGGCCGGCCGGGCCGACCTGGACGGTGCCGCCGAAGTCGGTTTCGACATCGAGCTGCCCGTCTTTTCGGTCGGTGCGGCCGGCGAGCTCGCCAACGTGCATCCGCAGACGCTGCGCCAGTATGATCGCCTTGGCTTGGTCGTACCGCAACGTACGGAAGGTGGCGCGCGGCGCTATTCGCTGCGCGACATCTCCCGTCTTGCGCAAGCGCAGCAACTCAGCCAGGAAGAGGGCATCAACCTGGCTGGAATCACGCGCATCCTCGAACTTGAGGAAGAGAACCGCGAGCTGCGCCGCCAGGTGGAGCGGCTGCGCAAGCCGGCCGGTTCCAGCGTGTTCGCCGCGGACGCGGACGGTGGCATCGTGGAAGTCGAGCGGTCCCAGCGCGCGCGCATGTGGCGCAGGCAGCTGCGAGCCGATGCACGGCAGCTTCCGTCGCGCGAATCCGTACGGGCGGAACGTGCGGAAGAGGGGGACGATATGGGTTCCAGGTCAGTGGTAGTTTGGGGAATTCGCTGACAGCCCATTCGCTGACTTTCCTGAAAAGCGCTGGAAAACCCTAAAAAAATCTAAAAAAACAGCAAAATCGGGCATATATCGCGGGGGTATGCCCGATTTTTGGTATGCAACTACTCATAACGCCGCATCTGTCTCGCAATGATGTCTCTATTGTGAGAAATAATGTTACGTATCCGCATTGAAGTTCGTATTTCTTCCGGCTGGCTCACAGCTTCGATGAAATATGACTGCTTATTTCCGCGAAGAATCGGGGGAGGGCATGCGGTGGATACAGAAAGGTTAGGAGCGTACAGTGCCAAGGGTTGCGTTCACCGCAAAGACCCGCAAATACCTGGGGTCTCTCGATGCTGTGGAATCAGTCACTCAGTATCGAATTCGCTATTCCAAGGAATTCCGTGACGACTGCGTGCGCAGGTATGCCGAGGGTGGTTCGCCTGCCGCGATTTTCCGCGAGGCCGGCTTGGATCCGAAGATCATCGGTTACAAGCGCGTCGAGCGTTGCATCGCCCGCTGGAAGGCGGAGGATGCCGAGAAGGCCGTTCAGGAGCAGGAGGCTCAGGAGTAGTCGCACGCAAGTCTTGCGATTCGTCTAAAAGGGGTCTATGACGGATTGCTGCGATTGCGACCGACCGATTTCGTCGGATGTGTTTTTCGTTGCGGAGGCACTTGGGGGATTTCCAAGTGCCTCCGTTGCTATGGGTTGGTTGCTGCGTTGGCTTGCGCGAATTGGCTTGTGCATGAGTCGGTTTGCGTGAACCGATTGGTGCGAGCCGATTGGTATGAACCGATTGGCGGACCGGCTTGATGGAACCGTCCTGTTTTTTCTGCGCGCTGAAGCGCTTCCGTCGTGCCGCTCTGCTGAAATGGTCGTAGCTGACGAAGAATGTAGCTATCGGAGAACGAAGCGTAACGATTGCGAGGAAACGTAATGACCGAGCTGAACAACGGTATCCAGAACGGCGCCCAGGAAGTTTCGAAGCTGATGCTCAAAGCCGTGTTCTGGGACATGGACGGCACGCTGATCGATTCCGAACCGTATTGGCACGAAGGCGAGCTGAAAATCGCAGCCGACCACGGCGGATACTGGGATGAGGACCTCGCTTGGCAGGGTTCCGGAACGCCGGTTCCGGACGTGGCCCGCCGCATGGTGGAGCACGGCTGCAAGCTGTCGATCGAAGAAATCGGCAAGGGCATGATCGATTATGTGGCGCAGAAGGAATTCGAACGCATTCCGTGGATCGATGGCGTCGAGGACGTGCTGCTGTCGCTGAAGGAGGCGGGCGTGCCGTCGATGCTTGTCACCACATCGCCGCGTCATCTGGCGGAAAACCTGATCGCGCAGGCGCCGGACGGCACGTTCGCCGGTTACGTGTGCGGTGATGACGATGTCGAGAAGAAGCCGTCGCCCGCACCGTATCTTGCGGCGGGCCGCAAGCTTGGCATCGCGCCCGAAGACATGAAGTATTGCATCGCGGTGGAGGATTCCATGTCCGGCCTGCGCTCCGCGGCCGCATCCGGTGCCACCACGCTTGGCCAGACCGGCTTCATGCGCATCGACAATTCCAACGGCCCGCAATTCGCCTCAATCAACGGCTACGACGGCATCACCGCCGCCACGCTCGACGCCTATATACGCCGCCGCAACGCCTGACGCGGCTGTAATCAAAAGCCGAAATGCCGGAAACTGCGGAAAACAAAAGAAAAAGCCCGCTGCGGTGGAATGAATGCAGCGGGCTTCGTGGAGCTGACGGTAGTCGAAACCGCGACCTCTTCGATGCGAACGAAGCGCTCTACCAACTGAGCTACAGCCCCATGTGCGTCACCTTGTTTAGCAAGACAACTCTCGAAATATTAGTACGGAGTGTGGAAAAATGCAATTCCACACTCCGCGTGTTGTGCTTGCGTTGTATTCGCCGATATTTTTACGACGATTGAACGCTGCTTATTCGGCGTCGGCGGTTTCCGCAGTGTCCTCGGCAGCCGGCTTCTTCTTGCCGAACTTGGCCTTGAGCAGGCCGACGATCGTTGGAATCAGCGACAGCACAAGAATCGCAATAATCACTAATTCAAAATGCTTCTGCACGGCCGGAATGCCACCGAAGAAATAGCCGAGCAGCGTGAACAGCGTCGACCAGCACAGGCCGCCGAGCACCGAGAACGGCGTGAAACGGCTCCAACGCATGCCGGAAATACCGGAAATGAACGGCATGAACGTGCGGATGAACGGGAAGAAACGGCCAAGGAACACGGCCAGCGGGCCCCACTTCTCAATCATCTTCTCGGTTTTCTCGATGCGCTCCGGGGTCATGGCCTTGACTTTGCCGGATTCAAGGATGCGACGGCCGAAGAAATGGCCGATCCAGTAGTTGCACTGGTCGCCGATGACCGGGGCGCACCAGACCACCGGCAGCAGAGCGAACAGCGGCAGTGCGGACACGCCGGTCTGTGCGTCGGGGGCGGCGAAGAAGCCGGCCGCGAACAGCAGCGAATCGCCCGGCAGGAACGGGAAGAACACCACGCCGGTCTCAATGAAGACGATAAGGAAAATAAAGCCGAGGGTCGGCGCGACGCCCATGGCAATCCAGCTGGCGATCGCGGTACGGGGGTCCTTGATGAGGTTGACGAAGAAATTGATGATATTCATAGGTCTCTCTGTGTGGTTTTGCGCGGTTGCGCGGGGTCGGTTCGTGTGGCTTGCTTTTCCATCGTGCGCAACGAATGTGCCGTTGCGAACCAATCACAGACTACCAACGGGTCTATGCAGTGTGCGCCGCAGTGCGACGACGGGTGGCAAATCTGCACAAATCGTCAATATGTGCCTATGGGCGCCTATGTGCGTGTGCTTGTAGGTGGTGTCCGGCCGGGGTGCGTGCCCGGTGCGTGCCCGGTGGTTGTCTGGTGGTTGTCTGGTGGTTGTCCAGCGTGCTCACCGGCTGTCCGGTGCATCCGGCGCGTCCGGCGTCCGCGTGGGGCACGCCGGCGAATCCTGGCCTGAACTCGTTGTATTACGGCGATCGTCAGATGGTGCACGAGTCGCGTCCCATCTGATTTTGGCGATTAGGTGGCGCGAAACGTCGCACGTCTTTGATTTTTGGCGGTTATTTTCAAGTCGTGCGACGCCGAATACCCCCTAAGTGCCGTTTTCGCCCGGAAAATGCCAGTTAGGGGGTATTTTACTCGATTAAATGTCGCACGACTTGATTTTTTGGTCCGAAAAGCGAAGTCGTGCGACAAAAAAGACGTGAAAAGACGCAGAAAAAAACGCAGGAATGGCGATTATTCGGCAATCGCGACGGTCGTGGCAGAGCCGGTCATGGCGGCGGTGGCGTCGGTAGCGGCAAACGTGCGACGCATCCACGCGATCGCAAGTTTCGGCCAGACCTGCACGCACGGCTCGACGCCGTTGACCCCCTGCCATGCGGTTTCGGCGGTGCCGAGCGACAGACCGTGGCCGCCGTTGGGGAACAGGTGCGCCTCGACGCTCACGCCGGCCTTCTTGCAGGCGTCGACGAGCATCAGCGTGTTCTCGTACGGCACGCAATCGTCCGGAACGGTATGCCAGACGAACACCGGCGGCGTCTTCGCGTCGATATGCTTTTCGATCGAAACGGCGTCGAGCGCCTCCGGATCGGCCTTGCGGTCGCCGAGCAGCGCATCGAAACTGCCGCGGTGGGCGAGCGGGCCGGACGTGACCACAGGGTAGGCGAGCATCAGACCGTTCGGGCGCACCGCATCCGCGTCGTAACCATGCGCCGCAAGCACGTCGTCGCTGGCGGAAGTCGCAAGATTGGCGGCAAGGTGACCGCCGGCGGAGAAGCCGATCACCGCGATCGCGTCGGCATCGCAATGCCATTCGTCGGCATGCGTACGAATCCGCCGCATCGCTTCAGCCGCTTCCAGCAACGCGACCGGAAAAATGGACGGTTTCACGGAATAGCGCAGCACGAACGCGTTGAAGCCGGCTGCAAGGAATTGCATGGCGATTGGTTCGGCTTCGCGGTCGGACGTCATTTCGTAGCCGCCGCCGGGAATCACCAGCACGGACGGGCGCTTGCGATTCGGGTCGATTTCGCTGCTGTTGTCAAGGCAGTAGCCGACGAACGTGGCCGTGCTGCCGTCGATTCCGGAAATTTCATCTTCAAAATAACGCATGATTCCATGCTATCGATGGCATGTCCAAAGTCGTGTTGAATCGCCGTCTCACCCCCGTCTGAGAAAATCCGAATCCTACGCAAAGGAAAATCCGAATGTCGTACGAAGAAAAATCCGAATGCGTGGCGGGTGGAAACCCGGATGTGTGAGGGGTGCATTTTGATTTACCGGTGAGGACGTGTGGCGTCGTCGGTGGTTTGGTCGGGTTTCGATTGGTTGGTTGCGAAAGACGGAGAAATGGCGGGAGCTGATGGTTTGGGGACGCTGTGGGCGATACTGGAAATATGGAGAACTTGAGCGAACAGACTGATGCCGAGAAGGCTGGTAACGCCGTGAAACAAACCGTGAAAACAAATATTGGTCAGATTGCCGAAATCGGCGAGAACGCGGAAAATGCCGAGGAAACCGCGCAAGCCACGGAACGTGCCGAATTCGGGCTCGACGGACTGGCCGCCGACGTCAACATTCCGCGCGGAACGGTCGTGCTCGCCGCCACGCCGATCGGCAACACCGGCGACGCGTCCGCCCGCCTGATCGCCCTCATGGAAGGCGCCGACATCGTGGCAGCCGAGGATACGCGCCGCCTATACGCGCTCGCGAACCGCCTCGGCATCCGCGTGCCCGGCCGCGTCGTCGCCTACCACGACCACAACGAACGCGACAAGGCCGACGGCCTGCTCGACCAGGTCGAACAAGGCGCCACCGTGCTCGTCGTATCCGACGCGGGCATGCCCACCATCAACGATCCGGGACTGGCGATCGTCCGCCGCGCCATCGAACGCGGCCTGCCCGTCACCTGCGCTCCCGGCCCGTCCGCCGTACTCGACGCGCTGTGCCTGTCCGGCCTGCCGACCGACCGCTTCTGCTACGAAGGCTTCCTGCCGCGCAAGCACAGCGAACGTGTGCAGCACCTGCGCGCGCTCAAATCGGAACGTCGCACCATCGTCTTCTACGAAACCCTGCACCGCATCGACGAATCCATGGCCGACCTGCTTGACGTGCTCGGACCGAATCGCAAAATGGCGTTGTGTCGCGAGCTGACCAAGGATTACGAGCAGATCCGCCGCGGAACCATCGCCGAAATCCGCCAAAGCGTCGTCGACGATCCGCCGCGTGGCGAAATGGTGCTCGTCATCGCCGGCGCTTCCGAAGAGGAGGCCGACGCGGCCGCGCCCGCAACGCTGTCCATCGAGGATCTGGCGGTGCTGTCAGTCGACCGCGCGCAGGAAGACAACCTGCGTATCAAGGACGCGATTTCACAGGTCGTCGCCGAACATCCGCTGTCCGACGGCTCGCTCGCCAATCGCAAGCAGGTCTACAATGCCGTGCTTGCGATGAAGGGCTGATCGCTTCCGGAACCGTTCATTTCCAACGATTTCAGCAATATCCGCAGCGCTTCGGGCACACCCGGCCCGCCGACCTGCGCAAGATATTCCAGCATCGCAGGCGTCGCCGAAGGATTGGCGACCAGCCACTTGCGCAATCGCGGCGCATATTCCGCGATATGCCACAGCACATCTTGCGCGGTGTCGGCGCTGCACGCCACCAACGGCGTCAATTCGATCGGCGGCGCAGGCGGTTCGACCAATGCCCGCTGCCGCGCGTGCGGCTGATATTTCGGCGGCGCGCGACGTCGTTCGTGGCGTTTGCCATGGTGTCCATGCTGTTCATGTCGTTGCCCATGACGTTTGCTACGTTTCGCGCGCTCTTCATATCTCTTGCTTGCCGTGCGCCGCGACTGTGCCGACGCTTGCCGCGTCTGTCTCGTCTGCCGTGGTTTTTCCGACGGCCGTTGCGATTCGCGCATATCCGTCACTGCTTTCCGTCAATCGTCCGGAAAAACTGGCGTGCCCGTGGCGCGTTGCGAATATGGGTGGCCTCCTGCATGACCTGCAGGCAATCGTCGGGGCGGAACCGGAATTCCTGCATGAGCATGCATACGATTTCCGTGACCGGCGACTGCGTTTCCGGAGTGCAGTTCATGGCAAGGTCGCATGCGGTGCGTGTGGGCGTGGTGACGGTGATCGGGCCGACGTCGGTGACATGTTCGTCGGGCGCCTGTCGGTTGAAAACGCTGACTTTGCGACCGTACCTCGCCGTTCGGTAATGCGCTTTTGAAATGATGTCGATCGTGTTGGGAAACATGCCACCCAACCACACCCACGCAGCGGTGCCGGCGCACGCCACGGAACGACTCGGCATCAGCGTTGAGATGATGCTGGCGCGGCCGTACAGCGTGCGCGAATCGTGATACGAGTAGGCGTTGTCGTTGTCAAGTTTGCATACCACGCCTAGGGAATGCAAACGATTCAAACAAATGGGGCCGGGCAGGTCGGCGTCGCCCAAAAGGGGAGGGGAGGTATCCATGCGGGGTACCGTAGCTGATACGGAAAGCGGCGTGCCACCGGCTTCGCGAAAAAAGTGGATAAGTGGACGATGATTGTTGCGTGATACAACAATGTGGATAACCTTGTGGACTACCGTAGCCTGATGCAGGCCGGTCTGCGAGAACGTCATCGACCCCATCCGCCCGTTTTCCGCCAATCGGAATGCGCCGAAAACACGGGATATGGCGCTTTGTATAATCGGGCACCATGAGTCATATTTTGGTGAATGTTGCATGGCCGTATGCCAACGGCCCCCGTCATATCGGCCACGTCGCCGGCTTCGGCGTGCCGTCCGACGTGTACGCGCGCTACGAGCGCATGAAGGGCAATGACGTGCTGATGGTGTCCGGCACCGACGAGCACGGCACCCCAATCCTGGTGGAAGCCGACAAGGAAGGCGTGAGCGCGCAGGAGCTCGCCAACCGCTACAACCGCGTGATCGCCAAGGACCTATGCGATCTCGGCCTGAGCTACGATCTGTTCACCCGCACCACCACCGGCAATCACGAAAAGGTCGTGCAGGAACTGTTCAAACAGTGCCTTGAAAACGGCTACATCTACAAGGGCACCCAGAAAGTCGCCATCTCCCCGTCCACCGGACGCACCCTGCCGGACCGCTACATCGAAGGCACCTGCCCGATCTGCGGCGCCGACGGAGCCCGTGGCGACCAGTGCGACGCCTGCGGCAACGAACTCGACCCGGACGAGCTGCTCAACCCCGTATCCAAGATCAACGGCGAAACCCCGCGCTTCGAGGAAACCGAACACTTCTTCCTCGACCTGCCGGCGCTCGCCGAAGCCAATCTCGCGTGGCTCAAGACCCGCGAAGGCTGGCGCACCAACGTCATCAACTTCTCCATCGGCCTGTTCAAGGAAGTCAAGCCGCGCGCCATCACGCGTGACATCGACTGGGGCATTCCGGTGCCGGTCAAGGGCTGGATCGACAACCCGAACAAGAAGCTGTACGTGTGGTTCGACGCTGTGATCGGCTACTTGTCCGCATCCATCGAATGGGCCCGCCGCAAGGGCGACCCGGAGGCATGGCGCGCATGGTGGAACGATCCGACCACCCCGGGCTACTACTTCATGGGCAAGGACAACATCACGTTCCACTCCCAGATCTGGCCGTCCGAAATGCTGGCCTACAACGGCCAGGGCTCCAAGGGCGGCGAAACCGGCAAGCTCGGTCCGCTGAACATGCCGGAGCAGGTCGTGGCCTCCGAGTTCATGACCATGGAAGGCAAGAAGTTCTCGTCCTCCCGCGGCATCGTCATCTACGTGAAGGACATCCTCGCCCGTTACCCCGTGGACGCCGTGCGTTACTACATCTCCGTGGCCGGACCGGAAAGCTCCGATTCCGACTTCACTTGGGCCGAGTTCGTGCGCCACAACAATGAGGAGCTCGCCGCATCCTGGGGCAACCTGGTGAACCGCGTGGCCAACCTCATCAACAAGAACTTCGGCGAGATTCCGGCGTTCGACGAGGCTTCCGCCACCGACGAGGACCGTGCGCTGCTGGCCGAAACCAAGGCCGCGTTCGAAACCGTCGGCGGACTCATCGAGAATCACCGCCAGAAGAACGCGCTGTCCGAAGCGATGCGCGTGGTCGGCGACATCAACAGGTACATCTCCGCCACCGAACCGTGGAAGATCAAGGACAATCCGGCCCGCCTCGGCACCGTGCTGCACACCGCCGCCCAGGCCGTGTCCGACGCCAACCACCTGCTGGCCCCGTTCCTGCCGCACTCCGCACAGAAGGTGTGGGAGGCCCTCGGCGGAACTGGCGTCTTCTCGCCGCTGCCTCATCTGGAAGAGGTTGAGGATCTCGACAAGCCGGGCTTCACGTACCCGATCATCACGGGCGACTACAAGCTGGGCGAAACCGTGCATCCGTGGGCTTCCGAGCCGATCGTGGCCGGCACCTCGGTGCCGAAGCCGCACCCGATCTTCGCGAAGATTCCGCCGGAGGCCGTCGAGGAGGAGCTCGCCCGCTTCGATACCGAGCTGAAGGCCCGCCGCGAAGCCGAGGCCGCCCGTCTCGCCGCTGAAAAGGCGAAGCTCGAAGGCTGATTTCAACACGCAACCCCCTACATGTGTCACGATTTGAAAATTACAGCACTTTTTCAAATCGTGACATATCGCGTGGCTTTTGAATCGCCATTCTTCTGCTTTCCTATGCCTTCCGGCACATTCGCGCACTTTCCTGCAAAAATCGCTTGCCATTCATCTGCCATTTAACGCGACCGCCATTTACAATGAGAGCGGAGATATGCAAGGCTGCAGGAAGGGGCGCTTTATGCTGGATATCAAACGCGTACTGAAGGCCGCTCCTACGAAAATGCGTTCCCGTGAGCCGCTGCAGCAGTTGTGGACACCGTGGGGTGAACGAATCGACCATGAATGGCTGTCCGCGCGCGCCGGCAACAAGGCGTTCAATCCCGCCGAGGAAGGCGAACGCACGCTGGACGAGGGTCGTACCCCCATACTCGGCGAGCACCCGCGCCCGACTATGGTACGCGACAACTGCACCATGCTCAATGGCTGGTGGGATTACGCGATCGCGTCCATTCCGGAAGACGAAACCGCGCCGAAATGGCGCAAAACGGCGGCGATGCTGACCCGCGACGAAGCGGTCCGCGCAGTCAAGGAAACCGCCATTCCGCAAACGTTCGACGGCAAGATCCTCGTACCGTTCTCGCCGGAATCCGCGTTGTCCGGCGTGCACCAGACCATTTACCCCGACAACCTGCTGTGGTACCGCACCGTCGTGCATCCCGTCACGCTCGGCGGAGAGGAAACGGTCCGGCAAATCGGCGACGCGAATCGCCTCATCCTGCATTTCGAAGCGGTCGATTATGTCTGCGCCTGCTATGTCAACGGCCAGCTCGCGGGCACGCACGTCGGCGGCTACCTGCCGTTCGACGTCGATATTTCGGCATTTATCGACCCTGATGACGCGTTTGAAATCGCGCTGTGCGTCTACGATCCGAACGATTCGGGCACGCAGTTGCGCGGCAAGCAGAAAATCGAGCGCGAAGGCATCTGGTACACCGCGCAAAGCGGCATTTGGCAAAGCGTCTGGCTGGAAATCGTGCCGGAAGCCTACCTGCGCACGCTGACACTCAAGGGGGCATCCGACGGCAAGTTGTTCGTCCGTGCGGAAATCGGCGGCGACAAGCCGAACGCGAAACTGCACATCGTCGTCACCGACCCTGCGGACGGCACGGTGGTGGCGGATGAGACGCTGCCGGCGGGCGTGCGCAAGGTGCGTGCGGAAATCGCAACAGCTGCCGAACATCTGTGGTCGCCGGCCGATCCGTATCTGTATGACGTGCGGGCCGAATTGCGATACGGGTCGGCGAAACCCGCGGAAACGGCGGGTGATGCGGCGGTCGCGCAATCGCAGCCGATGGATGTCGTAAGTTCCTACTGCGCGTTCCGTTCCGTCGAAATCAAACCGGATACGAAGGGGGTAGCGCGCTTCCATCTCAACGGCAAGCCGCTCTTCGTCAAAGGCGTGCTTGACCAAGGCTACTGGCCGGACGGCCTCATGACCGCGCCCGACGACGAGGCGCTGACGCATGACATCACGGCCATGAAAAACGCCGGCTTCAACATGCTGCGCAAGCACATCAAAATCGAGTCGGCCCGCTGGTACTACCATTGCGACCGCCTCGGCATGCTCGTCTGGCAGGACGCGGTGTCCGGCGGCGGCACGGACGGCGAATACAATGCGTGGACCACGAATCGTAAGCCGACGCTCATCCGCTCCACATGGAACAAATTCCGCGACGACACCGCCAAACATTTCACGGCGCTCGGCGCGGACGACCCGATCTACCGGCGCGATTGGTCGCGTACGTGCGACGCGATGGTGCACATGCTCGGCGGGCACCCCTCCATCGTGACGTGGACGCTGTTCAACGAAGGCTGGGGCCAATTCGACGCGTGCGACGCAGCCGAACGCATCCACGCGCTCGACCCGACCCGTCCGATTGACGCGACCAGCGGCTGGTACGACCAGCATTGCGGCGATTACCACAGCGTGCACAACTATTTCCGTCCGCTGGAAATCTACCCGGACAAGGGTCCGTTGCGCGGATACGTGGCCGAATTCGAGAAGAAGCACCGCCGTCGCCGCAGGACCGCGCATTACGTGGTGCTGCCGGTCGCACGACACGGCGTACGCGCGTTCGTGATTTCGGAGTTCGGCGGCTTGGCGCAGCTCGTACCGGAGCATGCGGCGGTGTCGCGCGCCTACGGTTACGGTGAATACGATTCGATCGACGATTGGCGGGCCGCCGTGCGTTCCGTGCTCGCCTCCGCGGCCGCACTGGAATCGCGCGGACTTGCGGGATACGTGTATACGCAGGTTTCCGACGTGGAGGAAGAGCTCAACGGCCTGCTGACCTACGATCGCCGCGTCGACAAATTCGTTGAGTGAGACGCACGATTGCGTGTGAGTGTACGGCGTCGTATAGCGGTGTCTCATGACGGTGTCCGTATTGCGGATGCCGTGCGATCGTCTGTTGCCACGCTGAACAAGCTGCAGGAAGGCCGTTGGGGCGATATTTAGTGGGATAAACCCCCGAATTCGCACCGTCGTGACATTTCCGCTACGAAATTCTCAGGGAATTGACAGGAACGCACATCGTTCCTCCAAGGGTCGGGCGGTTATATAGACCATGTCAACGGTTGCGGCTGTTGGCGAGATTCCTTTGGAATCCCATAACTGAACCCTTCTTCTCTCTTCTCTCTCAGCCGGCGGCTTTCTCTCCGCCGGCTTTCTTTTTGCCGTCTTGCTTGTGGATGGTTGACGGCTTGATTCGGTCCGCTTGCTCGTGGATATCCGAGGAGGCTCTCCGCACGAGGGAAAAGCATGTGCCGCTAGCCTGTGCTTCACGCTTTCCTGCACTGAAAAATAACCGGTAAACGTTTTCTAAAAAATCGGAGTGTCGCATGCCGCCATGACCTACACTTGAATGCAATATACGCAGCATACAAGCGCGGCAGGGTTGCTACTCAATGCGAGGCAAGACCTGGAACGACGTCACTATACGTCGTTCCAGGTCTTTTTTGTTTGCTGCGATTGCTGCATCTCATATCGATGAGGATCGATGGGAATGGAAGGTGGAATCATGACTGCGGTGCAGACGTCCAATCCAGTACACGACGCCGAAGGTGCGGTGGAAGCCGGCATCCATGAGGTCGGCGCGACGATCGACGCCGTCGAGCGGGAGGTGGGGCGTGGCGTTTCCACACGTTTCCCGCTCAACAGCGCGTTCATCTTCACGTTCGGCGCGCTGGGAGGCATGCTGTTCGGCTTCGACACCGGCATCATCTCCGGAGCCTCGCCGCTCATCGAATCCGATTTCGGCCTGTCCGTGGCTCAGACCGGGTTCATCACATCATCCGTGTTGATCGGTTCCTGCGCGGGAGCCCTGTCCATCGGCGCGCTGTCCGATCGTTTCGGCCGCAAGAAGCTGCTGATTCTGGCGGCGATACTGTTCCTGCTCGGTTCGGGCATGTGCGCGGGATCCACGGGATTCCTGATGATGGTCGTGGCCCGCATCATCCTCGGTCTCGCCGTCGGCGCGGCCTCCTCGCTGACTCCGGCATATCTTGCCGAGCTTGCGCCGAAGGAACGTCGTGGATCGCTGTCCACGCTATTCCAGCTGATGATCACTTTCGGCATCCTGCTGGCATACGCGTCCAATCTCGGCTTCCTCGGCCACAATATCGCCGGCATCCGCGATTGGCGGTGGATGCTGGGGTCGGCGCTCGTGCCGGCGGCCCTGCTGCTGATCGGCGGCCTGCTGCTGCCGGAATCGCCGCGATATCTGGTGAGTCGAGGCAAGGATCGTGAGGCGTTCAAAGTACTTACCCTTATTCGCAAGGACGTCGATCAGACGCAGGTGCAGCTCGAGCTCGACGAGATCAAGGCCGTCGCCGCGCAGAACACCAAGGGCGGTGTCCGCGAGCTGTTCCGCATCGCCCGTCCTGCGCTCGTCGCCGCGATCGGCATCATGCTGTTCCAGCAGCTCGTCGGCATCAACTCCGTGATCTATTTCCTGCCGCAGGTGTTCATCAAAGGCTTCGGATTCCCCGAAAACCATGCCATCTGGGTGTCAGTCGGCATTGGCGTGGTCAACTTCGTGGCCACTATCGCGGCCACGCTTATCATGGACAAATTCCCCCGCAAGAAGCTGCTGATCTTCGGATCGGTGACGATGACCATCGCCCTCGCGGTGCTGGCCGTGCTTAACTTCACCGGCGATGTGGCCACGCTGGCCGTGCCGACCATGGTGCTGATCGCCTGCTATATCCTCGGCTTCGCGCTGTCGTGGGGTCCGATCGCATGGGTGCTCATCGGCGAGATCTTCCCGTTGAGCGTGCGCGGCATCGGCAGCTCCTTCGGTTCCGCTGCCAACTGGCTGGGCAATTTCGTGGTCTCCCAGTTCTTCCTCATGCTGCTGGCCATGTTCGGCAACAACGTCGGCGGCCCGTTCACCATCTTTGGCGTGTTCTCCGCGCTGTCCATCCCGTTCGTGCTGCGTTTCGTGCCTGAGACCAAGGGCAAGTCGCTCGAACAGATCGAAGAGGAAATGGTCCGCCGCTGATACGGCGTCGCGGCATCGACGGCCATTGAATGGGGCGGGCACTCCGGAGGAGTATTCACCCCATTCACGTTATTCAACAGCGTTCGTATGAGAAGCGGCGGATTCGATCAAGGCATTCCCGGCTTTCCTCAAGCCATGGCATGCCGATGACGAACACATGCCCCAACGTCTCATGGCGGCGCGGCTTCGGGTCGAACAATTCAAAATCGGCGCCTTTGCGCGACAAGGCGGCGGCCAACGCCAGATTGTCGGCTTCAAGGAAATCGTCGCCGCAGGTGATGATGAGCAAGGGTGGAAGATCGACGTTGAACGCCAGGCCCTCAGCGGTGAGGAACTTCGGATCAGCGGCTTCGAGCCCCGCAAAGAAATCGACGCCCAACATCTGCTCAAGACCGATACGGCGGTTCGGGTCATACCCGACCGTCAGCTTGCGGCCCATGGTCTCCAACGACGCCGAACTGTACGCGCCGCACACCGGAGCGGCACCCGCGAATCGGATGCCGGACGGCTTGTCGACGCCAAACGCAGCCGCGGCTTCCGCATTGTTTTCAATGGCCAAGGTCAGTAGCGTCAACGCGCCACCTGCGGAATCGCCGGTGAGGAACACCGCGTTCGGATTGACCGGATAATCGGCCATATGGGCTGCGATCCAACGCAATGCCGCCTGGATATCGGCCAATTGCCCACGCAAGTCGGTCTGCGGCGCCGGACGATAGTTCAATGAAAACACCGCGAAGCCCTGTTCCGCGAGATGCACGTTGAAATTCCGGTTCAGCTCCTTGTATCCGTAAGTGAATCCGCCGCCATGGATATCGATGTACACCGGCAGGGTGTGCCCACCGCGCAATACCGCGTCATGCGGCAGATACAGGTCGAGCAAATGGCCGCGGCACGCTCCCGCGGCCGTATCGTACCCGCCATCCGGCAGATAGGCGAGGTCGGCGATCACATCGATGTCTTCCGGCGTGCTCCAGCGTTCGGAACGCGGCGTATCGATGGCGATCGCGCCAAATCGCATTCCCAGAATGCCCGGCAGCAGGTTCTCGGGAACCCCTTCGAGGTCGCCCGTGGTCTCCGTCCAACGTTCCGCGTTCCTGAGCATGTCCTCCGACAGGCCATATTCCGCAGCGAACTTCGCGCGGATGTGCTCCAAGTCCGTCATCCTTGCCGTCCTTTCCTCGACGTGCGTCGCCGATGCTCGTATCGATAGTTCGAGCTTGATTCCATTATCGTGCGATGTTCCGATGCGATGCTCCGATTCCGGCGAGCCAGGCTCCGATGACGGTTTTCGCAGCACCCGCAAACCAGTGGTATGTAACGGTATATATATGTTGATTTTATTATGATTGCGACACGCCGAAAACGCATCTGTTGCATCGGCGTACGGTTCGTTTAAAATAAGTCGAGTTTGCGAATCCGAACAGGGGTTTCGGCCGGCGGCGGCATGCCGGTGACGGGACGCTCGACACACGACGGACGTGAATCGTGGCGGCAACGAATGGCCGCAACACCACAACCCAACAACAACCCAACCAAGACCCAAGCAAACAATTCGAAGGAACGCTACGTATGTATGTCGATCCGAAACGCAACCAGCAGGCGGGCAACCTTGCATGGATCCTGCCATACTGCAAACCCGACCTGCCGCGCGTGGCCGGCGCGGTCGTACTGTTCTGCGTGAACAACACCATGGCCCTCACCATCCCCCTGCTGTCCGGACTGATCGTGGACCGCGTCATCACCCAAGGCCATGTGGACGAACTGACCCGACTGTGCGTCATGATGCTCGTGCTCACCGTGGTGCGTGTCGGCTCCCGTTACGGCTGCCAAATGTGGATGGAACGCTTCGGACAGAACTCCATCTATCGTCTCGTCAGCGACGAATTCGAAAAACTCCACGAACTTGACTTCACCTACTTCAACCACACTCGCACTGGCGACGTCATGAGCCGCATGACGTCCGACACCGACGCCATCCGCCACGCACTGAGCTGGGTGAGCCTGCAAGCGCTTGACTGCGTGGTCATGTTCATCGGCGCGCTCGCCATGATGTTTTCGATTGATTGGCGACTTGCGCTTGCGCTCGCTTGCGTCACGCCACCACTGTTCATTTTGACACGCGGTCTGTCGAAGCATGCACGACCCCTGTTCTTCGATATCCGAAACTCGCTCGCCGAAATGAATTCGATGGTCGAGGAAAACATCGAAGGCAACCGCGTCGTCAAAGCGTTTGTGCGCGAATCGTACGAAACCGAAAAATTTGACGAACGCAACGACGACTATATGCAACGCAACATGGCCCAGGCATACAACAGCCGCAAATACATGCCCTGGCTTGACGGTCTCGGCTTTTCGCTGCAACTTATCACACTCGGTTTCGGCGGCTTTCTCGTCATCAAAGGGTACATGACTCTTGGCAACCTTGTGGCGTTCAACTCATACCTGTGGATGCTTGACAGCCCAATCCGCCAATCCGGATGGCTTACCAACGACTGGCAACGTTTCAACGCGGCATGCATAAAAATCCGTAAGCTGCTCACCGCCGAATCGCGTATTCGCGAAAAGCCGGAGTTTGCGGGGAAAGCCACGCAAAGCACTACGCGAGTCGGTACTCAAGGTACGCAAGGGGCGCAAGCCGCCGATAAATCGGCTAGAATCGCAGGAACCATCGACTTCCAGCACGTCGACTTCGCTTTCCCCGACGATCTGGGGACGCCTGTGCTCAGCGACATCGACTTCCACGTTCCCGCAGGCGCGAAACTCGGAATCCTCGGCGAAACCGGCTCCGGCAAATCGACTCTCGTCAACCTTATCTCCCGTTTCTACGACCCAACCGCCGGTCGTGTGCTCATCGACGGCATCGACGCGCGCGACTGGCCGCTCGCCACGTTGCGATCGCAAGTCTGCATCGTCGCGCAGGATACGTTCCTGTTTTCCGATACGATCGGCAGCAACATCAGCTTTGGCGCGGGCGACCGAAGCAACCGACTTGAGTACAACGGTCAGTACGACGGCCAGCGCAGACGACGTGGTTACGACGAACAGTACGTGCGCCGCATGGCCGCCATTGCCGGCGCGGATGGCTTCATCAGCAGCATGCCGGACGGCTACGATACCGTCGTCGGCGAACGTGGCGTCGGCCTGTCCGGCGGACAGAAGCAGCGACTGAGCTTGGCGCGTGCTCTCGCCGACAATCCGTCGATTCTGATTATGGACGATACGACCAGCGCCGTCGATATGGAAACGGAAGCAGAGATTCAGCGGCACTTGCGCGATTTGGACGAGAAGAAGACGATTGTCACAATCGCCCACCGCATTTCGTCGGTCAAGGATTCCGACTTGATTCTCGTGCTGGAGCATGGGCGCATTGTGGAACGTGGCACGCACGACGAATTGGTGGCCTCGCACGGCCGATATTGGCAGATTTACAGCAAGCAGTTGGGCGTGGATGCCGGCCGCTCGCAGGGATTCGAAGCGTAAGACGCGGGGGAGGATAACATCATGGCACAACGCAACACCTTCCGTGACGATGAAGACCTTGAAGAGAAGATCAATATGCGCGACCTCGCGCGCGTCGGCGTCTACCTGAAACCGTACATGGCCCGCGTGGTCTGGATCCTCATCGTCGTGGCGGCAATGGGCTGCATCAACGTCGTGGAACCGTATCTGACGAAAATCATGATCGACAGTGTCATTCCGGCGAAAAACCTTGCGCTGCTTGGCGAGCTGGTGGCACTGCTGGCGGTGCTCATCGTCATTTACGAATTCGGTTTGCGCTACCGTACTGTGGAAATCACGCGCGTCGGCCAGCTCATGCTTAAAGACATGCGCCGCGACCTGTTTACGCACATTCAGACGTTGCCGTTCAGCTATTTCGACTCGCGTCCGCATGGCAAAATCCTCATCCGCGTGGTCAACTATGTGAACACGCTTTCGGACACCCTGAGCTCCGGTCTGGTCAACGTGATTTCCGACGTGTTCACGTTCTTCATCACGCTAGTGGTCATGTTCGTCGTGGATTGGCGTCTCGCGCTGTACAGTCTCGCGTTGTTCCCGCTGCTCATCGCGTGGGTGCTGGGATTGCAGCATTTCCAGCGTCGCGCGTACCAGGTGCTATCCAATAAGCAGAGCAATCTCAACGCGTTCATCCACGAATCGATCGCCGGCGTGAAGACCACCCAGACGTTCGCGCGCGAGGACACGCAGTTCCGCACATTCCAGGAACAGCAGGGCGCTGTGCGTTCCGCGTGGATGCGTACGGTGCATATCCAGACGCTTATGTGGCCGGGCATCCAGACGATTTCCGTCATGACGATCGCGTTCATCTATTATGTGGGCGTCACCGGTTTCGGCGGTGTGGACGTGACCACGGGCGTGCTCATCGCGTTCGTCGGCTATGCGAACAACTTCTGGAACCCGGTAATCAGCATCGGCAACTTCTACAACCAGCTGATCACCTGCTCCGCGTATCTCGAGCGCATCTTCGAGACGCTGGATGTGCAGCCGGAGATCCGCAACGCGCCGGACGCCGTCGATCTGCCGCAGATCGAGGGCCGCGTCGACTTCAACGACGTCGTCTTCCGCTACGAGCCGGACGGCCGCAACATCCTGAACCTGGTCGACCTGCATGTCGAGCCAGGCAAGACGATCGCGCTGGTCGGTCCTACGGGTGCCGGCAAAACCACGATCATCAACCTGCTGTCGCGTTTCTACGACGTCGCCGAAGGCTCGGTGACGATCGACGGCCACGACGTGCGTTCCGTGACGTTGGAAAGCCTGCGCCGGCAGATGGGCGTCATGCTGCAGGACACGTTCATCTTCTCCGGCAACGTGCGTGAGAACATCCGCTACGGCAAACTGGACGCCACCGACGAGGAGATCGTGGCCGCTGCCAAGGCCGTGCATGCGCACGAATTCATCATGGAACTGCCAGACGGCTACGACACCGTGGTGGAGGAGCGCGGCTCGACCCTGTCCGCGGGCCAACGCCAGCTCATCGCGTTCGCGCGCGTGCTGCTCGCCGACCCGCGCATCCTGATTCTCGACGAGGCCACGTCGAATATCGACACGCGTACCGAGGAGGCGCTGCAGGCCGGTCTGAACCATCTGCTCAAGGGACGCACGAGCTTCATCATCGCGCACCGGCTTTCCACCATCGAGAACGCGGATGAAATCTGCTTCATCGACCACGGTCAGATCGTGGAACAGGGCAACCATGCCGAGCTGCTCGCCCGTCATGGCGCCTACTATCGGCTCTACGAATCGCAGTACGCCATGATCAAGGTCTGAGTAGCCGGCGCCAGCCCTCCGGCGGCAGGCTTCCATACTTCCTGGCCCGTATATCCGCAATCCGAAATGCCTGCCCAACGGTCGTGCAGCCAATGCGCGGCCATCTTGGGCCGGCTGCCGCGGTGGGATTCCCGTCGGACATGCCGCCATGCGGAATGTACTTTGGAGCAACCCGTGGAATAATGGATTGTGAGCGTTAACAAGACAACGATGCACTAAGGAGCGCTTGCACTCATGACTACCACCAATCGCACCAGCCATCCAATCGCATTGCGCGACGCCACCGTCACCGATCCGTTCTGGGCATCGCGGCAGGAACTCGTGCGCACCCAGGTGATTCCCTACCAGTGGAACGCGCTGAACGACAACGTTCCCGGCGCCGCACCCAGCTACTGCATGCACAACTTCAAGGCCGCCGCCGCGCAGAACGCAGAACACCACAAGGAAGGCAAGGCCTTCGTGCCGCCGAAATACACGTTCCGCGGCTTCGAAGCCCTGCCGGACGACCCGGCGCACCCCGATCCCGACAAGTTCTACGGCTTCGTGTTCCAAGACACTGATTTCTCCAAATGGATCGAAGCGGTCGGCTACTCGCTGACCCACCACCCGGACGCTGACCTTGAAGCGACCGCCGACACCGCCATCGATATCGTCTGCGCGGCGCAGCTCGACAACGGCTACCTGGACACCTACTACATCCTCAACGGCATGGACCGGCACTTCACCAACCTGAAGGACCACCATGAGCTGTACTGCTTCGGCCACCTGACCGAAGGCGCGATCGCCTACTATCAAGCCACCGGCAAACGCAAGCTGCTTGACGCGGCCTGCCGTTTCGCTGATTACATCGATTCCCGATTCGGCACCGCCGACGGCAAGCTGCACGGCTATCCCGGGCACGAAATCGCCGAAATGGCACTCGTCAAACTCGCCGAGACCACCGGCGAACAGCGCTATGCCGACCTCGCCGAACACTTTGTACGCCAACGCGGCCAGCAGCCGCTCTATTTCGAGCTCGAAGACCGCCGCCGCGCCCGGGAGGACGGCCGCAACTACGCGCCGCGCGAGCAGAACTACGCCTACTACCAGGCCGACAAGCCGATCACGGAACAGACGGAGGCCCTCGGACACGCCGTCCGCGCCGCCTACTTCTACGCCGGAGCCGCCGACGTGGCACGCCTGACCGGCGACTCCGACCTGCTGGCATCCTGCGAACGACTATGGCGCAACATCGTCGACCGAAAGCTCTACATCACCGGCGGTATCGGCGCCACACACATGGGGGAGGCCTTCTCCTTCGACTATGATCTGCCGAATGACACCGCCTATTCGGAAAGCTGCGCCGCCATCGCGCTCGCGTTCTTCGCCCGCCGCATGCTGGAAATCCAGCCGAAATCCGAATATGCGGACGTCATGGAATCGGCGCTGTACAACACCACGCTCGCCGGCATGGCACTCGATGGCAAAAGCTTCTTCTACGTGAACCCGCTCGAAGTGGTGCCCGAGGCATGCCATCGCGATGAACGCAAGGCGCACGTCAAGCCGGTGCGCCAGAAGTGGTTCGGATGCGCCTGCTGCCCGCCGAACATCGCACGCATCGTGGAGGACGTGCAGCAGTACGCCTACACGATCGGAGACGACTCATCCACCCTGTATGTGCATCTGTATATGGGCGGCGGCGTCCATGCCAGGCTTTCCGGCACCGATGTGCGCCTTGACGTCATGTCCGATATGCCCTGGTCCGGCAAGGGATCCGTCACGGTGGGCTTTGGCACAGCCGGTTCGGCTTCCGACGCCCCCAAGGACGCGGTTTTCACGATCGCCCTCCGTCTGCCCGCTTGGGCCGGTGGCGAAACCGCTTCCGATGCGGTCACCGTGCGCGGCCGCGACGACATCTCCCGCGTCATCAGAGACGGATACCTGTATCTGACCGGCGCATGGCATGACGGCGACGTCGTTGATTTCGATTTCCCGATGCCGGTCCACATGGTCGCCGCGAATCCGCTCGTGCGCGAGGACGCCGAAAAGGTGGCGTTCGTGCGCGGACCGCTGGCCTACTGCGCGGAAGGTGTCGATAATGGCGCGAACCTGCATCTGCTGCACGCCGATACCGCGCGCATCGCATCCGATCCATCCTGCGTGTCCGTTGATCGCATCGTCTTCCATGCCGGCGCCGCCGCACAGGACGAGCAGGGGCTCGGCGAGGTGGACGCCGTCGATATGCCGATGACCACGCTGACGATTCCCGCTTGGCGTGAAGTGGAAGACGCCGCGCAAACCTCCGCGTTGTACCATGATTGGCGTCCCGCCGAACGCAAGACGACGACGGCCACGCTGATTCCATACTTCGCATGGGCCAACCGTGGCGAGAACGAGATGACGGTGTTCCTACGCGGGTGAGCATGACGAGTGACGAAGGGACTGCCCGACAAAGGGGCTGTCCTTGGTTTCGGCAACATCGCCAAAACCAAGGATGCGCCAGTCAAGTTCATCGCATATCTCCGCTTCGAGTAGACACGCACGTGCGATTTGCCCCATTTACCGCTTAAGCTAGTACCAGGTACGTCAATCGATGCACGTCAATGATCAGGCGGTATCTGAACACGGTTGAGGAGTCGAAGATGATAAGCGGTGCCGGTGCAATGAACCCCGTATGTCCCCGTGAGGACGGGCGTCTCGAATGGGGCAATGGCGTGGTTTCCATGCTGTTCGACACGGCAGGCGATTCCCCCGTCCGATTGTGCAACGTTGCAGGCCGCGGCATGGGGCCCATCGGCGGCCGTGTTACCGACGATGGAAGAACCGTGCTGGAACGTGATCCGCGTCCAATCGTCGAAGTGCGTGCCGCCAACACCGGATCGCAGGACAATCGCCTCACCTTGATCGCCACGGTGGCGGGCAGCGTATTGCGATTCGTCTCGGCCGCCGCTTCCGAGCCGGAGGAAGGGTCCGCCGAACCATATCGTTTGGAGATCGTCCAATTCGCTTCGTATGCGGAACTGGAGCCGCACGGGCGCGCGTTCGAACCGACCGCCGCCGAACGGGCCGAAGCCGCCGCGCAGCCCTCGCCGGAAACCGTCCGCCATGCCGACGCCACGGCTGGGCTGGTAGTCACTTCCGTATTCGAAGCGTTCCCGGGTCTGTCCGCAGTGCGCACCTACACGCGGTTGAGCTCCGCGCGCCCGCTGCCTATCGAGGCGGTGTCGTCGTTGAATCTGACGGTGCCGATGCGCGTCAACTGCGGCAAAATCGACCATTCCCGCATCTTCTGGGGTGATTCGGCATGGGCCGTGGAAAACGATTGGCATAACCGGTCCTTGCGCGAAACCCAACTGCGCGACCGCAATCAGAACATCAATCCAGGCCAATCCAGCTCGCGTTTCGCCCTCAGCTCAACCTCCACGTGGAGCACCGGCGTGCACGAACCGGCCGGCATCGTACAGGTGGAAGGCTCGACCCGCCGCGCCCGCGACTTCTCCGTCATGTGGCAGATCGAACACAACGGCCCATGGGAGTGGGAAGTCGGCGAGGACGATCCCGGCCTGCATATCAGCGCGTTCGGCCCGGAATTCCAAGACCATCAGTGGTATACGCAACTGGGCGAAGGCAACGATTCCGAATCGGTGCCCGTTTCGTTCGCCATCACGTCCGGCAACTGGCAGCAGTCCGTCGCCGAAATGACATTGCAGCGCCGTGCGTTGCGTGCCGCCAAGGCTCGCGAATTGGGTCGTTCCGAGCAGTTCGAACGCACGCAGGGACTCGTCATCTACAACGATTACATGAACACCCTGTTCGGCGACCCGCGCTTGGAGAAGGAGCTGCCGCTCGTCGAGGGCGCGGCACGCGTCGGCGCGGACATTTTCTGCATCGACGCCGGCTGGTACGACAGCACGGACGGCGGCTGGTGGGACATGGTCGGCGAATGGCAGGCCTCCACGAACCGTTTCGGCGAAGCTGGACTCAAGGGTTTGGCCGACACCATCCGCGCGCATGGCATGGGCTTGGGATTGTGGCTCGAGCCTGAGGTGATCGGTGTGAAATCGCCGCTCGCCCAGAGCCTGCCCGATGACGCGTTCTTCCAGCGCCACGGCGTGCGCGTCTGCGATTCGGGCCGCTATCTGCTCGATTTCCGCTCGCCGGCCGCACGCGAGCACGTCACTCGTACCGTCGACCGGTTGATTGACGATTTCGGCGTGGTCTTTTTCAAATTCGACTACAACACCACCCCGGGCGTTGGTACGGATGTCGATACGCGGTCCGTTGGCGAAGGTCTGCTCGGCCATTGCCGCGCCTATCTTGACTGGCTCGACGACCTGCGCCGCCGCCATCCGGACGTTATGATCGAAAACTGCGGTTCCGGTGCGATGCGCGCCGATTACGCGCAGTTGCAACGATTGGACCTGCAATCCACCTCCGACCAGTGTGATCCGCTGATTTACGCCGCGATCGCCGCCGGCGCCGGACTGACGATCCTGCCGGAACAGCAAGGCAACTGGGGTTACGCCCAGCAGGAGATGGACGATGAGACCGCCGTCTTCACGCTGGCCACGGGCATACTCGGCAGGTTGTACCTGTCCGGATTCATTGACCGCATGGACGAGCATCGGCTTGCCTTGGTGCGGGATGCGGTGGCCTTGCACCGCCGTGTGCTGACCGAGCAGCAGGAATTGGTGCCGTTCTGGCCGGCCCGTCTGCCTGATTTCGATGGCGATTGGCTCGTCGTCGGTCTGCGCCATCCGTCATTCCTCCCGTCGGAGGACGACGATCCGTGCGATTACATCATCGTCTGGCGACGTGGCGGCACGCCTTCCGTGAACGTGCCGCTGTCCGAGGACTGCCATATCGAGCAGATCTTCCCGAATCCGGCCGTTCCCGAGCATGCGCCCGACGCCAAGCCGTGGACCGTCGAGCGCATGGACCCCGAGACGGTCCGGCTCAACGCGGCCACCTCCAAGCAGCCGTCCGCCCGCATCTTCGCCATCCGCCGCGCCTGAGCGGTTGCGACGGATGGGCAATCGCGCCGCCTACAGGGCGAAGGCGGTTTCGATGGCGTCGTATTCGGCGGCCGTGATCGGCAGAATCGCGCCGTGACGCTTCTTCAGCGCGCCGAAATCGATATCGTCTGCGCGCTGCCAATCGGCCGGATCATGCGAGGCGAGCGAGGCGGCGCGGAACGACAGGTAGCCCTTGGACTCCGCGTACTGGTCGCACATCAGGCCGAATGGCATGGTCCTGCCGTTGATCACCTTCACGTCTTCGTCGTTGTAACGGAACAGTTCCGGCCCTTCCAAGTAGTGCATGGAATACCGGCCATTGCCGAAGATGTCGGTGAGCGTGCCCACATACGACCACTCATTCGGGTCGTCGGTGCGCAGCACCTCGTAGGTCGTCGCATACGGGTTACGGGTGCGTTCGATGGTGATTTCCGAGTCCTTGGACGCGCGGTACCACCAGCCGTCATCGTCGCGCAGCATGGTCGAATCGATGATCACATTCTTACGATCGATCCACTTGACCGGATCGGAGAACACCCTGAAATCAACGGTCGTCGCATAATACACATTCGTCGGATCGCCGAGCTCGTTGGCCAACGGATCCGCGGAGCTTTCGGCGTTGCTCTTCGTGGACCAGAACACGATCCACTGCCCGCGATCCGGATCCCAATTCGCCTCCGGAGCCCAAGCCATGCCAGCGTCCGGAATCTTCGAGGCCACGTCCACCAGGCGCGGCTCGCTCCAATGGACCAGGTCAGGGGAGTCCCAGATCACCAGGCCGGTCGATCCATTCGTGGTGGCGCCATCGTTCGGCCCCCAGCCGCCACGGTAATAGATGCTCAAATCGGTGGCCACAATGTGGAATCCACCACGTGGGTCGCGCACAATATGCGGGTCGCGCACGCCCTTCTCGCCGCCTAGCCACGTCAACGCCGGACTGCCGGCCGGGCGCAGATCCCTCCAATGCACGCCGTCGCGGCTCAGCGCGAAGTACAGCTGTTCGTCGGTGGGATTGCGTTCCTCGCCGATGAAATGCACGAACAGATAGGCCTGGGTGTCGATGCTCATGATGCTCCTAGAGATTCCTTGATGAATGATGGCGATTGATTCCGATTGAGTGATTCCGATTGAGTGGGATTGGCCGCGAAGGCTGCTGCCTATGGCGGATTGCCTGCCATCGGGGCGTCATCCTCAGACCGCGGTCGATTCCCGGTCCACCAGCTGGTAGCCGATGATGGCCCGTCTTGGCGGCAACGCCTCGTCTGCTCCATGATCGATACGTTCGGACAGCATATCGACCGAGAATTTCGCAAGCTGCGTGAAATCGACCTGGATGGTGCTCAATGCCGGCGTCGTGTACGAGCCGGAGGTCACGCCGTCGAAACCGATCACCTTCACGTCCTGCGGCACGCGCAGTCCGCGGTCCGCGAGCCCGCGTATCACGCCGAACGCCGCGAAATCGTTGGCGCAGCACGCGCCGTCGAACTCGGTGCCACCATGTCCGCTCCGTGCGGCGAGAATACGTTCCGCAATCGCATGCCCGGCGATGATGCCATTGGCCACATCCCCGGCTTCGAACACCATCGACTCGTCATAGGGCAGTCCGGCGTCGGACAGCGCTCCGCATGCGCCGCGCAATCGCAGAGCGAACGCGCTCTGGGCATGCGCCAGATCGGCGCGGGGGGCGAACCGGTGGCCGACGATCGCGATATTGCGGCATCCGCGGTCGATGAGATGCTGCGTCGCCGCGCGTTCGGCCTCCTCGTTGGGGAAGTTCACGGCATCGACGGTCGGCGTCTCCTCGCAGGCGTCCAGCAGCACGAATGGTCTGCCGCCATTGAGTTTGGACAGCGGCACATTTGTGCCCAAGCCTGTGGCGTGCAGGATCTCGCCATCGAACAGCTGCCCGGAGAACGGATTGCTGCTCAGCGCGTGCTCGGCAGCGTCCGGCGAATACTGCGTCTGCTCGATGAATGGAATAAGTCCGCGGGACACGATTTCGTTGCTCAACGCCTGCGTGAGCTTTGAATAGAACGGCGAATCGAATTCGTTGACGATGACGTGGATGATGTTGCTGCGGCCCGATTTGAGCATGCTGGCCGTCAGATTGATGCGGTAATTGAGTCTCTTCGCTGCGGCGATCACTTTGGCGCGGGTCGATTCCTTGACGCCTGGCTTGCCGCGCAGCGCGTTCGATGCGGTCATGGGGGAGACGCCCGCTTCCGCGGCTACGTCGCGTAGCGTCGGTGTGCTGCTGGTCATATGCCGCTCCTTGAACAATACGATTGATATGTAACGATATTATATTTTTTCGATTCTGTAAAATCGTTGCAAATACAAAGACTCACCGACGTATTGTGTCCATTGCGGACGCTTGGATTTGCGCTAGAATATGTAACGATACATATATGGTTCGCATGACGGCGTCCGGCTTTTGCCACCGCTGCGTCATAGCGGCCCCGAACGAAGAGAGGTTCGATGACGATCCCTACCACCGTTTCCGTCGATCCAACTGACGGCCGCCCGGCGGACGCGCCTGCGCCAGTCAAAGCCTGGCGTCCGCCGATGGGTTGGAACAGCTGGGACTCCTACGGCACCACCATCACCGAGCAGGAGGTTCTGGACAACGCGCGCTTCATGGCCGAGCATCTCAAGGACGCCGGCTGGGACACGCTGGTCATCGACGCCGGCTGGTTCGACCCCAACGCCCATGCACATGGCTATTCCGACGGCACGCCGTTGTGCATCGATGCATATGGCCGGCAGATTCCCGACGAGCAACGTTTCCCGAGTGCGGCAGACGGCAAAGGATTCGGCCCGCTCGCCGACGCGGTGCACCGGCTCGGTCTCAAACTCGGCGTGCACGTGATGCGCGGCATTCCGAGACAGGCCGTGCACGAGAACCTGCCGGTCAAAGGCACCGCGCTGCATGCGCAGGACGTTGCCGACACCGAGCACACTTGCGCATGGAATCACGACAACTATGGTCTCAAGCGGGGCGATGCCGGCGCGCAGGCCTGGTATGACGCACAGGTCGACCTGCTCGCCTCTTGGGGACTCGACTTCCTCAAGGTCGACGACATGCAGACCCCGTTCTTCCCAGAGGAGATCGAGGCCTACCATCACGCCATCGAACGCGCGGAAGCCACCTACGGCCGACAGATCACGCTATCGCTGTCCCCGGGCGGCTGGATGGCCAGCACCCATGTCGATTTTCTCCGCGGCGTCTCGCAGATGTGGCGCATCTCCGACGATTTGTGGGACCGCTGGGAAGACATCTACCAGCAGTTCCCCCGGCTCGCGCGATGGGCGCCGATGCAGCGCACCGGCCATTGGGCCGACGCCGACATGCTGCCGCTCGGACATATCGGCCTGCGCGCCGAACGCGGCGATGACCGCCAATCGAAACTGACCTGCGACGAGCAGAAAACACTGCTCACCCTGTGGAGCATGGGCAGATCCCCGTTGATGGTCGGCGGCGATCTGCCTACCAGCAACGCTGACACCATCGCACTGCTCGCCAACCCGGCCCTGCGCGAAGTGACCGCCGGCTCGTCCGGCAACCGCGAAATCGTCCGGGAACGGCTGTTCGCCGAATGGAACGTGGAGGAATCCTTCATCGGCGAACTCATCGTATGGACTGCCAAAGCATCGGACTGGGCCGACGGCACCACATCGGCACATGCGCGCGGCCACTACGGCGCGATCTTCTGGACCGGCAGCGAACCGTACGAGCTCAAGGGCAACATCCAGCTGCAAAGCTTCGTCGGCATCGACCAACGCAACGCGGACTGGACGCTCACCGATTTGTGGGCCGACGCCCCGCAATCACCCGACGGCATCCGATCGGACGTCCGCATCGAAGGCGAAGGCGAGGACCGCGTCATCCGCGGCACCATCCCTGCGCACGGCTGCCTCTGGTTCGCGCTCGACTGAGCCCGTCTGACGCCAGCCGGCGGCGAATAGCCGCGAAACGAACGCCAAACCGTGCAATCGCACATACCCCAACACCATCCAACCCAACAACCAACACCATTCAAGGACACACCATGACCGACAAACTCACCGCCACACTCGACAAAGCGGGCGTGCGCGCCATCAGCACCGACCTGTGGGGCATCTTCTTCGAAGACATCAGCTACTCCGGCGACGGCGGCCTCAACGCCGACCTCGTGCAGAACGGCGCCTTCGAATACAACCGCGCCGACTCCATCGATTGGAGCAACTACAGCTTCTGGCGCAAAATCGTGCCGGAAGGCTCGTTCGCAGCCTTCGGTATCCATGACAATGACCCGGTTGCCACCGAAAACCCGCATTACGCGACGGTGGAAGTTGAACATGCCCCTGCCGCGCTGGACAACACCGGCTGGGACGGCATGGTGTTCCGCGCCGGAGAAACCTACGATTTCACCGCCTGGATGCGCGTGCGATCGGAAAGCGCGATGCCGGTGACGGTCTCGCTGCGCGGAGACGACGGCAGCATCATCGCCGAAAACACCATCACCGTCTCAGCCTCGGCATGGACGACATACCAAGCCTCGCTGACCGTTCCTGAGCATGGCGATGCCGGCTCGAGCGTGGCCACACAGGGCACATTGCGTCTGGCCTTCGCCGGCGAAGGCGTCATCGACCTCGACTTCGTCACCTTGGAGCCGCGCACCACCTACCACGGTCTCAAGCACTTCCGCCCGGATCTGGTGGAGGCGCTCGCCGACCTCAAACCACGATTCATGCGATTCCCCGGCGGCTGCATCACCCACGGCCTCGGCATGGACAACATGTACCACTGGGACCGCACCATCGGACCGGTCGAGCACCGTCCGCACAACTTCAACCTCTGGGGCTACCACCAGTCATTCCGCATCGGTTACTACGAATACCTGTGCCTGTGCGAAACTATCGGCGCCAAGCCGCTACCGGTGCTGCCCGCCGGCGTGAGCTGCCAAAACACCAGCCAAGGCCCGGTGCCGGTGGCGCAGGAGGATATGCCCGCTTACATCGATGAAGTACTCCACCTCATCGAATTCTGCAACGGCAGCACCGCCACCGAATGGGGCGCCAAGCGCGCCGCCATGGGTCACCCGGAGCCGTTCGGCCTCGAATACCTCGGCATCGGCAACGAAGATCTCATCGACGACGTGTTCAAAAACCGCTTCCAGCAGATTTTCGACGCCGTCAAAGCCGCATATCCGGACATCGTCGTCGTCGGCACCGTCGGTCCCGCCCCCAGCGGTCAGGATTATGAGGAAGGCTGGAAGTACGCGCGCGAAGCGGGTCTGCCGATCGTCGACGAACATTCCTACCAGTCGTCCAGCTGGTGGTTCCACAACCTCGACCACTACGACCACACGGACCGCAAGGGGCCGAAGGTCTACCTCGGCGAATACGGCTCCTGGAACACCCAACTGATCAACGGCCTGTCCGAAGCGGCCTTCATGGGACGCATGGAACTCAACGGCGATGTGGTGGCCATGGCCTCCTACGCCCCGCTGTTCGCCAAGAATGGGCACCATAGCTGGAATCCGGACCTCATCTACTTCGACAACGAACGCGCCTACCATCCCTACAGCTATTGGGTGCAGCAGATGTACGCCACCACCACGGCCGACACCGCGTGGCCCGTCACCGTCGAAGGCCCGTCCACATTGCGTCGCAGCCTGCCGGACACCGTGAAACTACGCATCGCGGGCAATGCCAAAGCCGATCTCAACAACCTCACCATCACCACCGCATCCGGGGAGACGATTAATCTCGGCAACGTGGCCTACGATGGCAGAACCATCGACACCGCCCTCGATCTGCACGCTGATTCCTACAGTATCGACACTACCGTCGTCTATTACGAGGGACGATGGGGCATGGACCTCATCTGTGGCGATATCGACGGCAAGAACCACAACATCATCTCACTTGGTCGAGGACACAGCGTGCGCGTGGTCCGCGACGGCACCGCCTACGCGCTTGCCGGCACCGAAGTCTCCATGAACGAAGTACGACCGGGCACCACTTGGCAGGTGCACGTTGACGTCACCGATCGCGGCCAAGCCATGAAGCTGTACATCGATGGAACGCTGATTGCGGATGGCACGGAGGTTAAGGACGAGCCAAGGCGTACCGTCACCGTATCACGTAATGACAAAGCCGGAGAGACCTACGTGCGCGTGGTCAATGCCATGGACGCGCCAATAAGCGTCGACCTACGTCAGATTCTTGCCGAGTTGAATATTTCCACAGCATCGGCGGCATCCGCCACGGCCACCGTCCTAGCCGGAGACAATCCGTATGCGGGACGGGTCGGTGAGGAATCACCGACCAGGCCGCGGCAGACCGCGATTGATCTGACAGACGGCGACTACACGGCACCGGCATGGTCGTTCACCACCATCACGATTAAGTGACGTGTATGCCGCGAAACGGGCGGACCCTCGTTTGAACCCTCGAACGAGAGTTCGCCCGCAGTGCAGGGCCAATCGGGACTAATCTGGAAAACATGAGCAAGCACCACCGCAATCGTAATTGGGCCCCGGCCCCACAGCCGCTGCCCGAAGACGCGCACGTCATCGACAACCACACCCACGTCGCATCCGTCGTGCCCTTCTCCCAAGCCATGAGTCACGAAGCCATGGAAAAAGGCCAAGGCGAAGTACCCGTCTACAGCGTCGACGAACTGCTGGAACAAGCCCAGAAAGTCGGCGTCGAAGGCGTAATCGACTGCGGTTGCGAGCTGCCCAACCTCATGACCGCCATCGACATGGCCCGCGAGCATCCCGGAACCGTGCACGCCGCAATCGCCATACACCCCAACGAAGCCGTGCTGCACGGCCACCGCGGCGCACCCGGCCCCGACGGCCTGCCCATCAAATACAAGCCCTGGCACGACATCCCCTTCGACGAAGCCATGGCCGAAGTACACCGCCTCGCCACCACCTACCCCAACCAGGTCGTCGCCATCGGCGAAACCGGCATGGACCTGTTTCGTACCGGCGAATCCGCCAAGGAACTGCAACGCGAGGCGTTCCGCGCCCACGTCGCGCTCGCCAAGGAACTCAACCTGCCCATGCAGATCCACGACCGCGACGCGCACCGCGACGTCATCGAAACGCTGCTCGCTGATGGAGCCCCCGAACGCACCGTGTTCCACAGCTACTCCGGCGACGCCGAAATGGGTGAAATCGCCCGCGAAAACGGTTGGTATCTCAGCCTTTCCGGCACATCCAGCTACAAAGGCAACGACGGAATCCGCGAATCGGCGAAACTCGTCGGCATGAGCCACGTCATGGTCGAAACCGATGCCCCCTACTTAAGTCCGATGCCCTACCGCGGCCGCACCAACGCGCCGTATATGATCCCGTACACCCTGCAGGCGCTCGCCGACTATCTTGACAGACCGTTGGCTGAAATCGCCAAAGCCACGCGTGAAACGACGCGCGAAGTGTACGGCATCTAAAAAGAATGGCGATTTCGCGGCAATCCCGTGGCGGTTCCGTGACGGTCGCATGGGCCTCAACGTAACAGTTGCGTAATCGCCAGAAAATAAGCAAAATACAAACGATTAAGCATATGTGAATTTCATGCGTGACGTGCCGAATCACGTGTGAAGATTTGACAATGGTTTGCCAAGCTCCTAGTGTCACACCTTGCGTTTTATTTTGGGGAGCGGGTTGGAAGGCCCGCCACTTGGAGGAAGCGTTATGGCTAACGAGCCGAACGAAGAAGAACAGCCGCTGCTTCACGCAGCGACGTACACGCAGGCGCCAAAGGTCTCGCACAAGGTCCTGACCAAGGAGGAGCGCCAGACGCTCATCAAGGAGCACGAGGCGCAGCAGCAGGAAGCCGCGAAACTTGACGAGGCTGCCAGCAAGGGCCGCATCGGCCGCTGGTGGAGCCGTCTCCAGTCCGGCCCGGACAAAATCACGCCGGCCATGGCCATCGTGGCGCTTGGCGTGGTATACGGCGACATCGGTACCTCGCCGCTGTACACCATGCAGACGTTCCTCAACGGCCAAGGCGGTTTGGCGCATACGGATCGCGCCGCGGTGCTGGGCATCCTGTCGCTGGTCTTCTGGTCGATCACGCTGATCACCACCGTCAAATACGTGTTCATCGCCATGCGCATCGACAACAACGGCGAAGGCGGCATCTTCGCACTGTATTCGCTGATCCGCAAATATGGGGCATGGCTTGCGATTCCCGCCATGCTGGGCGGCGCCGCGTTCCTCGCCGATTCCGTGCTTACGCCGGCCGTCTCGATCAGCTCGGCAGTGGAAGGCTTGGAAACACTGCCGCTGCTGGAACCGATCATGAGCGAAAACAAAGAACTGACGCTGATGATCACCATTGTGATCATCGTCTGCCTGTTCGCAGTGCAGTCGCGCGGTACCGAACGCATCGGCCGCACGTTCGGCACGGTGGTCATGATCTGGTTCTCGTTCCTCGCCGTCGTCGGCTTGGTGAACCTGAGCTCCGATTGGAGCGTGCTTGAAGCGCTGAATCCGGTGTACGGCGTGGAGTTCCTCTTCAGCCACCACAATGCGGCAGGCCTCGCCGTCATGGGCACCGTGTTCCTGTCCACCACCGGCGCCGAAGCGCTGTATTCCGACATGGGCCACGTCGGCCGCGGCAACATCTACTTCACGTGGCCGTTCATCAAGATCGCCCTTGTGTTCTGCTATTTCGGCCAGGGCGCGTGGATGCTCAACCATTGGGACGACACCGCGTACAACCACATGCACGGCCTCAATCCGTTCTTCGAAATGATGACCCCGTCCGTACGTTACGTGGCGGTGCTGCTGTCCGTGTGCGCCGGCGTGATCGCTTCGCAGGCGTTGATCACCGGCGCCTACACCATGGTTTCCGAAGCGACGCGACTCAACTGGATGCCCCACCTGCAGGTGCGCTATCCGGCTCGTACCCGCGGCCAGCTGTACATTCCGGTGGTCAACGCCGTGCTGTGCGTCTCCACCCTGCTGGTTTTGGCGATGTTCCGCGATTCGGAGCATATTTCCGCCGCGTACGGCCTGGCATTGACCGTCACGATGATCACCACGACGATTCTGCTGGCCGTCTACATTTGGCACGATGGCAAGCGCGTCGGCGCGGTCGTGTTCACAGTGGTGTTCCTGGCCATCCAGTTCCTGTTCTTCTTCGCTTCGATGGCGAAGTTCCTGCACGGTGGCTGGTTCACCATGCTGCTGACATTGGCGATTCTGCTGATTATGTACACGTGGAACGAAGGCACGAAGCTGGAACGTGCGCAACGCCGGCATATGCAGCCCGCCGATTGCGTGCCGGTTCTGAAGCAGCTTCATGAGGACGACTCGATTCCGTATTTCGCGGACAACATCGTCTATCTGACGTCCGATCCGGAAATGAAGCGTGTCGATACCGACATCTTCTTCTCGATTTTCGCGGACCATCCGAAGCGCGCCCGCGCATGGTGGGCGGTGTCGGTGGAAACGTCCGACAACCCGTTCACGCGCGAGTATTCGGTGGAGAATTTCGGCACGGACTTCCTGTTCCGCGTGCGTATTCGCTTGGGCTTCAAGGTGTCGCAGTCGATTCCTGCATACATCCACCAGATCATGAACGATCTGTCGAAGTCCGGCGATCTGCCCAAGCAGACCACCCGCTACCCGAAGCTGGATGCCGATCCGAACATCGGACCTATCCGCTACGTGCTGATTCACAAGGCGTTGATGCCCGAGTCGAAGGTGTCCCAGAAGGGCGCGATCTCACTGCAGATCAAGTACGCGATTCGTCATTTGGCCGGCTCTCCGGTCAAATGGTTCGGACTCGCTCCCTACAATCCGCTGATCGAAATCCAGCCGCTGTTCCTCGCCACCGAGCGTCCGCCGCGTCTGAAGCGCGTGTGAATCCGCTCTACGAGCACGGCTTATCTACGCAAGGAGGGCTGGGACATTTCGTTTGTGACCGTAGGCTTGGCCGAACGGCCTTGAGTGCGTCACGAACGAGATGCCCCAGCCCTTTTCCTTTGGCTGAATACCGCCAAGTCCGCAGGAGGACCGGCATATCCTATTGCCGACACGCTCCGGGCCGCTCAGGCCGAGTTTTTACGGTCTGCAACAGGATATGTCGGTCCTCCTGCTCGTTTGCGGGACAACTTACGTTCGTGACGTGCGTTTTGCGACGTGCGATGCGTATGAATCGGCGGCTGAATCGCAGGCTATAACCAACTCCGATAACGGCACGCGCGCGTCGAAACCTGCCGTCGCTAAAGTAATCAACCATGTGCAGATTACTTGGATTCGCGACGGCAGGCAGCAACACCAACCTCAATGGCGTGCTCGGCATGCAGAACGTGCGCGATTTCCGAAATCTGAGCGAGATCCACAACGACGGCTGGGGCGCCGCGCTGATCACCGTGCCAGACGAATCGCCATACCGTCGCGACGGCGGTGCGCCGACTCCGGAAACCGGCACCGCGATCTACAAAAACACCATCGCCGCCCGTCATGATCCGATTTTCGACGAGCTCGCCAACACTCCGGCCCGCGGCGGCCTGTGGCACCTGCGCCTGGCCAGCTCCAACCTGCCGCTGATTCTTGAAAACCAGCAGCCCTTCTATGCGAACGGTCTGAGCTTCATCCACAATGGCGACATTTCTGACGACCAGGGCCGCAACATCATCACGAATCGTGCATTCCCGGTCGATCCGAGCATCGTGCAGTCCACCGGCGGCCGTTCCGATTCCGCCATTTTCTTCGCCGTCATCCTGCAATACATCGGCTTTGGCTTCGCACTCGACGAGGCGGTGGCGCAGGCCGTGCGCGAACTGCGCAAAAGCTATCCGAAGTCCAGCTACAACTGCATGATCCAAAGCCAGGACCAGTTCATCGCCCTGTGCGCGGCCGGACGTGAGGTCACGTCCAAGCGCATCGTCGAAATCTACGACCAGTACGGTCGCGGCGAGCAGGCGCGCGACTACCGCGTGCTGCGCTACCGTGCGCTCGGCGGAAACGACGATCAGTCGAAGGGCGTGGTCGTGGCCAGCTCCGGTTTCGACCAGCGCGCCGAAGACGGCTGGACCCGCCTCGAAAACGACCAGATGATCGTGGCTTCCAACCGCACCGGCGAATTCCGCGTCCGTTCCATCTGATTTTCCGCACATAACGTCCCCGCGCATCGTGCCGTCCGCTGCGGGCAGCTGATGAATGCTCGTTTTAAGGCGGCATTCCTTGGAACATCGTTGACAAGACGGAGAAACCGTTGAATCCGTGTCCGTTCCGGGATTTATCTGGCGTGGTGTATGAATCCCTTCGGCTGTTGGGAACCGTTTTGGAAACTGCGTCAGGAACCGTATGCTGGGCGTGATGGAACGTGCCTAAGATGGGCGTATGACGAACGAATCGAACGAAACAACCGAATCGAACAAGCCGACGACCGGCTATATCCCCACTCTTGCGCAAGTGGATGAGCTACATCGCAAAATCGCGCAATCGCAAGCCGCATACGACCTTATCCACGGCCATTGCGTGGTCGTGGCCGACATCGCCCGCCGCATGGCCCGCCGGCAGAACGCGCTGTTCACCCGCCGCTGCACCCTGCCGACGGACGCTCCCGAAAAGACCGGCGACTTCGGGCTGGAACTGACGAAAGACAATACCGGCGAGGAATCGCTCGGCATGCTGCACATGCCTGCGGTGCCGTCCACGGAAGGGCTGACCGGAGGTACCGTTCCGCCGCGGCTCATCGACGAGCATCTGGTGGTCATTGGCGGTTTGCTGCACGACATCGGCACGTATTTCCTGCTCAAGCAGGACGGTTCCGACGGCGAACCGCTCAAATTCGACGGTCCGCACTATGTTCAGCACGGGCTCAAAGGCTACGAATACTTGCTGAACGAGGGCGTTGACGAATCGATCGCCCAGTTCGCACGCAACCACACAGGTGTGGGCCTCACCCGCGAAACCGTGGAATCGCAGGGATTGCCGTTGCCCCCGGCCGACTACGTGCCGATGAACCTCGAGCAGGAGGTCGTCATGGTGGCGGACAAGTACAACAGCAAGTCGATTCCGCCGAAGTTCCTGACCGCCGAAGCCTACACGCGCAAGGCCGCCCGTTTCGGCGAAAGCAACAAGCGCGAATGGCTGCGCCTTCTGGAACGCTACGGCGTCCTCGACGTCAAACCGCTCGCCGAGCAGTACCACATGCGCATCGCCGAGTAGCGAACCTACTTATCTCGCTTATGAATGGCGGGTGTCTCAGGAAGACTAGGTGTTAGGGGGCAAGTTCAATCCCCTCTAAGTCTCATGCGGCAAAACCATCCGCCATCTATAAGCGAGATAGCACGCGTCGAGCGGAAAAATCCGCCATTCATAAGCGAGATACACCCGAAAATTCCTCGAAGCCTGGCCGCCGCCCGAGTTTTGCGCACTGAAAACCGCTATCTGTGGCACTTCTCTTTTCTCGCCATACATTAGGGGGTGTAAAACAGACCCTCTAACTCACGAGGCGTCAAACGATCTGCCACACATAGCGGTTTGAGATTCCAAAGATGAAAGAGTCTGCCACACATAGCGCATATGACATGTTTTTAGCGGTGTGTCACCGCAAACCAGCGCGAATCGGCACGAACCAGAATCAGCACGAAAAAAGCCTTGCGGGCTGGCATGCAACACCAGTCCGCAAGGCTTTCGCCTCGCAGAACGCCGCTCGCTACTCAAGCTCCGCGCAATGTTCCATCTGATCGGCGACCTCCGGATTATCGGTCACCACAATAATCGCACGCTTACGATCTTCATCGCGCTTGGCCTTCTTCAGCAGCCCCAGCACCACGGCGGCGTCGTCACGGTTCAATCCAGCGGTCGGCTCGTCGGCAATAATCACCTCCGCCTCGCAGCTCAGCGCACGCGCGATTGCCACACGACGCTGGTCCAACGCACTCATCTTGCCCACCGGCAGACCGGAAGTCACTTCCTCGAATCCCACGCGCTTGAGCAGCTCGCGCGCAATCACCGGCTTGGGCTGCAGGAAATTGCGGTTCGACGCGTCCATGGCGTACAGCACGTTGCCTTCCGCATCAAGGTCGCCGCGCACGGCGAACCGCTGCGGAATGAAACCGATGCGGTGTCCAAGCACGTCGACCGGTGTCGCGTCGGCGAGGTTCGTGCTTTTGTGCATCACGTTGCCGCTGGTCGTCCGCATCATGCCGACCATGGTGGCCACCAGCGCCTGATGCTGTTCGACATCTTCGGCATCCACCAGCACCGCGTGGGTCGCGCCGGCATGGAACGCCAGGGAAACGTCGTCGAGCACGTCACGTCCGGTTTTGCGGTTGTGCACCGTCACATGGTTGAGCGCGAATGTCGGGTTCGCTTTGAAGAAGAATGCGTCCTTCTTGCGATGATGTTTGATTTCGCGGTCGATTTGCGATGACACGCTGGTTGCGGAGTCCGCCTGTACGGTTTCGTGCTGGTCGAGCGACTGTTCGTCGTCGGTCGCGCCCAATACGAGCGTTTCGTTCACGCGATTCGCGTTGTCGCTGGCAACGCTGTCTTCCGTGGCGATGCCTTCCGTATTTTCCGCGTTTTCTGCCGATTCGGTTGCGATGGAATCGCCTCCATCGTCATACACCACCGCGAAATCGACCGATTCGATCGACGTGGCCATATCGGTTTCGCCCGCCTCGATGTCCGCGTTTTCCGCAGCAGCGTTGTTCAATGCTTCGGTTTCGTTGTCTTTCACGTCTTTCTCGCTCATGCGTTCACTTCCGTACGTTCCGTCGACTCGACTGTTTCCTCCGGCTCGTCTGCGTTCTTCGCTTCGGCAGATTCGTTCGAATCGTCAGAACGGCCTGCGAACAGCTGACCCAAATCGAAGAATCCCACGCGCATGAACGCGATGATGCCCAGAACCAGGCAGGCGCCCAGTCCGTACCAGATCATGTTCCACACGGATGCGGATGTGATGGCCACAGCCTGTCCACCGGCCCATGCGGTGCCAAGCGGCTTGGCCAGCAGCGCGCCGGCAATCAATCCGATTGCCCAGCCTGGAACGGTCATCATGAACGTTTCCAGCATGAATTGCCATCCCAAACGTCCCTTGGTGGCGCCGGAAACCATCGCCATGCCGATTTCGTCACGGCGTCCACCGATCGCGGCCCACAGCACTAATGCCAGCAGCGCGAGCCCGCCGACGATCAGGGTCGCCAACAACGCCGTGCGCGCGGCCTTGGCGGCGGCGTCCAGCGGTGCGATGCGCTTCTTGTACGCATCAAGCGACGGCGATGAGATTGTGAACTTCGACGTGTCCAGCTTGGCCTTTGTCACCAGTCGCACGAACTTGTTGTATGTGGCCGGATCGGTCAGCGTGAAGATGATGTTGAGGTTCGGGATGGCCCAGCCCTTGGTGCCGGCCACATCCAGACCGCTTTGCGCGAAGTTGATGTACGACGTGTACACCACGTTCTCGCGGTTGTCTTTCGCGTATTTCGCGTCGGAACCGTATCCGGCCGGCGTCTCGCCGGTGTACTCGTAGATGCCGCGCACGGTGAATTTGTAGGTTTCGGAAGCCTTCGTCGGATTGCCGACGGTCACCTTGTCGCCCACTTTGAGATTGTTCTTCTTGGCCACTGCCTGAGAGACCAGCACGCCGTCGTTGGCCGTCTTGTAGTTCAGCTGCTTGCCCTTGACCACTTTGAACGTGCCGTAGTCGTTGATTTTCGCCGCATCGTTCGTGTAGAAGGCTTGCAACGTCAGGTTGCCGCCGGTCTTGTCCTCGCTCGTGTCGCTTTTCGCCGCGATCGCCTGCAGCGACTTGCTGGCGCGCACCGGCACCGACGTGGCGAGCGTGTATTCGAACGTCAAGTTGTTCTTCTGCACCGCTTCCGCGTACTTGGTGTACATGTCCCACGTCATGTAATTGGCGGTGTAATTGGAGTCCGCGCCGTCGCGTTTCGCAGTGACTTTCGCGCTTGGCCGAATTACCGCCGAAGCTTTCTGCGATTGGTATGTTTCGTTATTCGCCTTGTCGTCGGCTCTCAGCACCGCCAGATCCACGGCGGCTGAGAACGACACCAGCAGTGCAAGCAAAGCCGTCAGCGCGGTACGCCATTTGACGCGACCGAGCGCAGCCCATGCGTTCTTGAGAACGAACATGCGGTACTTCTCCAGTTCTCTGTAGTTACGCGTCGACGCATGCCGACGCCAGCGTTGGCCGGGACGCACACAGTCAAGCAACGACAGCGAGTACGCTCACAGCGCAATGCGCCCCGTGCAATCATCCTGCCCATCCAACGTGATTGTTTTCTTGCGCAACACTGTTATACCTCTGTGTGAAGTCTGAATACTTCCTGAAAATCGAAGGTTGGATAAGCGGCGATTTTGTTCCTGCTCGCGCTCGTCTCCGCTCTACGTCCGCCTATTCTTCCCGCGTTCCGCGTCCGTCTTGCGCCCATCCCGCGCATGTTCCATCCGTTTTTAGATGCCTTTCCAGCTTTTGTTGCCGCACGGTCCAGTTTTGGATTACAAAATGCAGGTGCGATTGCGATTTGTGGCTTGCTTTCGCGGCTTCGGCTACGATGGATGGCGATGAAGCAGCACAGCACAGACAATACGATTCCCACAGCGGCCGGCGACGCAGTCGATGAAGCCGACAGCGCAGTCGCCGCAAGCAAGACGACAGACGAAACGACGGCTAAAACGACGGACAAGATATCAAGCAAGACAACGAACGATACTTTGCCTTTGCCTTGCGATTCCGCCGTTCCCCGCTTATCCCGCATCGCACTGCCGGTCTGTTCCGTCATCGGCGTCGCGCTCGCCGCTGCGATCGTATGGGCTTGGTTTCCGCACGGTTCCGCCGCTTGGACGAACCCATTGCACGAAATCGACGCGCCCGCGCACTATTACTTCATCCGCAAGATCCTCGGCGAAGGCGTCGGCGCGGCCACCCACCTGTGGCCGAACGACGAATACTATCCGCCGTTGTTCCATCTGCTTGCAGCCGGCATGATTAAGCTCGCAAGCTTGTTCGGCGTCAATCTGTCGATTTACGCCGCGTTCAACACGGTCTGGCTGGCCACATCCGGCTTGGTTTGGCCGATTGCGATTCAGCTGTACGCTTCCTATTTCACGCGTCGCCTGTCGCATTCGGCACAATCCGTATGCTCCCCCCGATTTGCGAACGCGCGAAAGTCCTCGGCCCGCAATGTCGCGTCTGTCGTAGTTCCGCTATTCCTCGCGATACTCGCGCTCATCATCCCCCCGCTCGCCGTCGCTTCCGCCTCGCACCCCTTCCAAATGCTGGCTTCCGGTCCGCTGATCGCCTTCGGCCTGGCCACCACGCTTCTGCCGTTCTGGCTGTACACCACACTTCGCCTGCTCGACGCGCTCGCCACCCGAGAACACCTCGTCAAATGGATCATATGGTTCTTCGTCACTGCCGGCGTCTGCATGTTCGCCCATCCGCGCATCGTATTCACCTGGCTCCTGCTCATGGCCCCCTTCGTGCTGACGCGACTGCCATGGAAAGCCATCGCAGGCCTTGCTGGCGTAGTGGTTCTCGGCGCCGCCGTGTTCCTCGTATACATGATGTCCAGCTACAAATCGGACCGCTACTTCAATCCCGCCAGCTGGTTCCACACCTTCGTTCCGAACCGCACGGTGCCCGAAGCGCTCAAAATCTACGTCACCGACAATATCGGCGGCGTGCAAGGCTGGTTCATGGCCGCAATCGTGCTGATCGCGTTTGCCGTCACCGTCGCAGCCATCATCCGCCCGCAATGGTTCGCCGCCAATCGCGCCGATTCCGCTACTGTGCCCGGCGCTTCTGCGATTGACCGTGCATCCGATAGCACGTCAGCGCAACCGCACGAACAGGTTGCCGATTTTGCGGCTATGCCTGCCGATCGTAGGAATCGCAAGACTTCCGTCAGCTACCGCACTCCACGTTCCGACGCCTCGCAACTCCGCCGCGACGCGATCGCCATTCTGCTGGCCTTCTTCCTGGTCGGTCTCGTCTACGTCTGCTCGACCGCGCTGACCGGCTGGTTCCCCAACATCGTGGCCGCCGCCTGGTATCGCGCCGAAACCCGACCGCTTACCATGATTCCGTTCGGCGTGCTGCCGCTGATCGTCTTCGCCGCCGTCGTATTGTTGCGTGCCGGCTGTCTGCCGAACGTCACGAAAATCATTGCGATTGTTCTGCTTGCGGCGCTCGCCATTTCCTGCCAATTCGGCAATACTGTTCGTTCCGCCCTGTCGGATGCCGTCTATGCGAATATGACGATTGACGATGCGCGGCCGGACGAGCAGCTCACTGCCACGAAGGAGAAGATTCTCAAGAAGGTGGTGAAGGAGACTGGTACCGATTCGGTGGTGGTTTCCGATCCGCTGAACGGTTCCATGTATGCGACGGCGATGTACGGCGCGGATATGCTGTTCCCGATTTACAACGCGAAGGCCGAGAAGAATGGTGCGATTTTCGGACAGACGGAGAATGCGTTCGCGTCGGGCGACGGCAAGGCGCTGACGAATACCGTCTGCCCGCTGAGCGCGGATGGCGATGCATACTTCCTGAGCATGGGCGGTCAGGCGCCGAGCCTGCAGATGTTCACGTTCAAGCAGCAGTACGACACGTTCCACGATCAAAAGCTGATCGACCAGTACGCCAAAGATGGCACGATGCGCAAGGTTCAGGATTATTCGAATATGGCTTCATATGCGAAGGGCTGGGCGTTGTACCAGTTCAACTGCCAGTGATCACGTGTGTTGCGTGGCTGCGTGGCGTCGAAATAGGCGATTGGGAGAACAAGAGGCTCTGATTTGTCAAGTTTCGACACGCCGATGGAACGTTGGATTTCCAACGGTTCACGCGTTGTTCATGCGGCCCGGGTTGCGCGGATCGCGATCGTGCTGTAAGTTTATCTCTTGCTGCCGCTCAGCGAGTGGTCCGGATGGTTCCGGTCCGCGAGGTGGGTGAGTGGTGGTGGTTTGAGAACTCAAGAGCGTATTTGTACTACTT
>ERZ791702.69-NODE-69-length-69982-cov-11.2398_pt1 | contig 69982 bp, 67 predicted proteins | sample MGYA00510050_ERZ791702 | MGnify/ENA primary metagenome ERZ791702 (study PRJEB30046, sample SAMN00715230) | human gut metagenome | study: EMG produced TPA metagenomics assembly of the A metagenome-wide association study of gut microbiota in type 2... | reverse complement strand
TTTTGTGACACTCATTTAACAAGAACTGTCAGATATTTGTCCTTGACTTTTGAACCAGTTTAATTTAATCATAGTCTTTTATTTGATAATAGTGTTAAAACATATGATGGTCTTTATGAAAAAATGACAGAATGTGCATCTGTTTTAAGTAAAGGTGTGGATGGCTCAACCGTTGGTATAGGTAAAGAGTTATTTGAATCTGTATTCACAAAAGAAGTGGTTAACAAATTATTCGGTCAGGACGTAAATGATGAACAAGGAACCAAAAATTAATCCTGTAACAAAATCGAATGATTTTGTAGGTATACGTATAGAAGATGGTGAAATCAACATATACGTTCCACAGGTGTTTCGAAAAGAAACGAATTATAAGAGAGATTTGTTGTTGTTTTTAAAATCTATTTCTTTGGCAAAGACACTTGTAAAGGAAAAATTAGATAAAGGCAGTAATAATGTAGATAATGTATGGCCTATTAATTCTTATTTATGGATCATAAAAGATTACCTTGAGAATGGATTTTACTATAATCGGGAAAAGGTGTATTCAAATTCTTATAGTGGAAAGATAGAGTGGAAGAAAACGATGAAACAGATTCCAATCTATTCCGATGGAAATATTATTTATGATAAGCTGGTTACTTCAAAAATGGCAGCATCTAATGATTTGATTGCTCAAATATACAAACTTTGTCTAAAACAAAGCATTGAGAAAATTGGCTGGGTATATAACTATAACTTGAAGGTTGATGTGCAGCAGATTATTTCTACTTCAGAGATGATTTCTGTAGTTCGAAAAGAATTGAACAATACTTTTGATGATATAAAACGAATGCGTTTTAATCATATGCTTAAAATTCTAAAGACTACAGAAGGAAATAAAATAATTTCTAATAAATACACCTATGGAATAAAAAACTATTACTATGTTTTTGAAACTATGGTGAATAAATTGTTTGATGGAATTAAGGAATCTGAAAAGAAGAAATATAATCCAAATGGATATTGGCATCTTAACGGTGGAAGAACTGAAAAAGCATCCGAATTAAGACCGGATACAATTCTTAAAAATGGAGATAAAACTTATATTCTCGATGCAAAAATGTATCAATATGGTTGTACACATAGTATGAGTGATTTGCCAGATACACAGTCTCTGCAAAAGCAGATTACGTATGGTGATTATGTTCATAACAAAATTAAAGATGAGCATGTTAGAAATACGTTTATTCTTCCTTATAACAAAGAATTAGATGTATTTAAAAATGACGAAAACTTGTTACGTTATTCAAATAATAATCTAGTCTATTTTGGATATGCAGATGTTGATTGGCGAATGGATGATAAAGTTGAAGATTATGACTTTATACATACATTTGGGATAGACTTTAATTATTTGCTTAGAAATTATAAAGTTGCCGATACAAATATGATTGCTGAACTATGTGCTTTTATTGAAGAAAAAGTACAATTACTACACTTTGAAGGAGTTGATAAATTCATGAAATTACTGAATTCAAAAAGCATCTTAGATTGTGATGAATTTGAAAAAGAAATACATAACAAAGAAAACCAAGAAATATTGGAAGGACTATTAAAATATCCTAATTATGATTGTGGTGCAATCATTAAGTATTTTGATGAAAAAAATAAAGATAGAGAACCAATAATTAAACAATGCGAATTGCATAGTTGTAATGAAATGATTGAATATGTTGATTCTAAAAATGGTGTAGATTTAGCTTTAATTGAAGATTATCTAACTTTTATTGTATATGGACAAGGCTATACAGTTGGAAATGATTATCATTTAGTTAAAATTGGTATTCGAATCAGACCATATGATGAGAATAGAGAATTTGTTCATTTGCAATTCTCGAATTACACTATAAATAGGATGGCATGATTGCATGGTAAATTCATTTGATTCTGTATTATATACATTAAATTATGTGATTCCTGGATATATTATTCTTAAAATAATTGAGATGATAGTTCCATCTCCAAAAAAAATGAAACTGAAATAGTTGTTCAAGCTATAGGATACAGTATTTTGAATAATTCAATATGGTCTTTTGTATTTTCATTACTAGAAATCTCTTTTTCTAAAAATATAGTACTGCTTGAATTATCACAATCCATTGCCTTAATCTTGACAGGGACAGTAACAGGTGTATGCATTGCAGTAATAAAAAAGAAAAATATTATAGGGTGGGTATTGGGATTGATTAAGATTGATACAACAAATCCAATTCCCACAGCGTGGGATTATATTTTTTCAAAGCATGAATCTTATTGGCTTGAAGTTGGTGTTTCTAATGGAAAAATGATTCGTGGTTTATTTTATGGTGATTCTTTTGCCTCAAGTGAAAATGGAGAAAAAGATTTATACTTAGAAAAACCGTATGAGAAAAAAGAAAATGGTTGGGAAAAAGTGGAGCAAACGAAAGGTGTTTGGATAAATCATAATGAAATTCGATATATAAAATTTTATCAAAGTGAAGGAGATGATAACGATGTGGAATAATAAAAATAATTCACCAAAAAGCACAAATACAAGTACATATGGCTATCAACCACATAAACCACAAAACAGAGGTTATCAACCGAATACAAATAAGTCAGCAAATCCTCCAAAACCTCCTAAAGGTACTAGTGGTGATGATGCATAATAAAGGTGAAAATCAATGAAAAAAGCATTATGTGTAGGTATAGATGCCTACGAAAAAATAAATGATTTACATGGATGCGTAAATGATGCAAATTCAGTCAAAAGTGCTTTGGAGCGAAATGGGGATGGGACTTTAAATTTTGATGTTAGATTGATGTGTGCTACTAGCGAAGCATCATATATTATGAGAAATGATTTAAGAGATGCAATTGAAAATTTATTCAAAACAGATTCAGAAATTGCTTTACTTTATTTTGCAGGTCATGGTTCATTTGATTCTTTAGGTGGATATTTATGTACTAGTGAAATACAACGTCCAAATGATGGATTAGCATTAGATGAAATCATGGGGCTGGTATCTCAATCGAAAGCAAAAAATAAAATTATTATATTAGATAGTTGCTTTAGTGGTCGTATTTCAAATCCATCTGAAATGCCAAATTACTCTATACTACGTGAGGGTACAACAATCCTTGCTGGTTGTGGAGCCGATGAATACACAACAGAAGAAAATGGGCACGGTGTATTTACTTCTTTATTGGTTGAAGCTTTATATGGAGGTGCAATGAATTTATTGGTGAAGTTTCACCTGGAAGTGTCTATTCATATATTGATCAATCTCTAGGTGCATGGGATCAGCAACGGCCATTGTTCAAAGCAAATATTAATAGTTTTGTTTCGTTAAGAAAAAATGCCCCACCTATCTCAATAAATGAATTAAGAAAAATAACTGATATTTTTTCTTCAGAATCATCTGAATTATATTTAGACCCTACATATGAACCGGATAAACATGAAAGCGATACAACTGAAGTTAATAAAGAGCATGAAGCAATTTTTTCTATATTGCAAAAATATGTAAAATTAAATTTAGTAGTTCCTATTGGTGAAGAACATATGTATTACGCTGCAATTAATCGAAAGTCATGTAAACTCACAGCGCTTGGGCAACATTATTGGAAATTAGTTAATAAAAACAAAATATAAAAATTAGAGAAGGAGTGATTAATATGCTTAATGTATTTATTCCACACAGATGGAACAATGATGATTATCAGAATATTAGCGACTTATTGGATAGAACTAAATATAAAGTGAGAGATTATTCTGTACCTTCTTCATCACCATTTGATACGATTGATAGAAGGTATAATGTAGATCCTCAAATTCAAAAACAAATTCGTTATGCAAGTGTTGTTGTTTGTTCGAATCGTCCTGCAAATAATAATGGCATGAGCATTGATGAAATTAGATTTGCTTTAAATATTGGCAAGCCTGTAGTTGCAGTGAGACTTTCTTATAGTACAAGTACTTTGATTTCTGATTTAGGTGTTGAGGTGATTTCAGCAAGGAAAGATTCATTGGAAACATGGATCAAGAAACATTTATAGGCGATAATTTGAAACGATTCAATGAAGGAGATACCGTTTACTTTGTTGCTTCTTCTATCTTTGTAAGGAAGGCTGAAGTTGTACGGAATACTGGTGGATTTTGTACCATTATTTTTGATGGGAATGGTAATTGTGGTACTTCTGGTACTCGTATTCATGAATCCAAGTTGTATCGTACAGAAGAGGAAGCTAACGCTATTGTTAAACATCATAAGGAAGCAAACAAGCGAAGATGATGAGTCTTCGCTTTACTTTGGATTGGCAAACACTACTCCACCATATATAAATCTAAATTGATCTAACGTATAGGATTTTGATTGCCAAACCTTTTTTGCTAAGTCTTGAAATGTAATTGAAATACCATCTAAATTCCCTTCTTGAACAGTTATAGTGTTATCTTTTACTTCGATAACTGTAAGCATCAAATTTAAAGGTGGTACAAATAAACTGCTGACGAATATATAATAAAGCCATCCTTGCTGGATCACACTTGTGATCTGGTTTCAGTAAGGATGGCTTTTATTTCGCTCTTTGATAATGTTCGGATATAGCTTGGTAGTTCTCGACTGTATGGCACATACTTTCTTAGTTCTTCTTTATTTATTAAATCTAATTTTGGTAGATTTTCAAACAAATAAGTGAGTATTCCACGCATTCAGAGCCACACCGTCCAGCACTGAGAGCCACTCATTCCATCATTTAGAACCGCACAATCCATTAATCAGAGCCGTTTATACACCTTCAGTTGTAAGATGTATTTGTAGAATATTAAGTTCTATAGATTTTGCGAATTGGAGGTGTTTTTTTTGTGCGAGATTTAAAACGAATTCTTGAACTGATGTTTGAGAATTTCTGTTTTCATTATATTAATAAACGAAATATTGATGTAGTCACAAGATTCATTTCAGATTTTGCATATGACGGAAAATGGTACGTGTGTAGCGCACCATCGGTGTATCTATAGCGGTCAACCGGTGCATCAATTTTTTGATTTAATTTCTTATTGATTCACCTTTAAATTCTAGACGATATGCTTCACATATAACTCGATCTAAACACGCGTCAGCGTATGTATAATCCTTAAATAAATCGTACTATTCTTTTACTGGGATTTAAGAAACCAACACTGTCGATTTTCTTTCTTCTCTTGAATTGAGAATTTCAAATAGATGTCTACATTTTTTGAAAAAAGAAAAAGAACCCGACGCATCAGGTTCCTTCTAGGTGTTGTCCGAAGACGACCACCGCAATTCATAGCAATAATATACTACACCGAATAACATTATGCAAGAGGTTTTAAGATTGACTAATAAAATTTTGTAACTGCCGCAGGTGTGCTCGCTGCTGAGTCCCTAGAATTTGATTGCAAATGTTTGGCGAAATTTGTTTTCTTAACGAATCGGTGCAGTCGATGAATTCCGTTATAAAGTGTTTGCAGGATGTTTTAGTCTCTCCCATTTTGCGTAGGACATAAGTAATTAAAACAATGTAAGCATAAATATACTTGAAATCTAAACCGGTGATTCCAACCTCTTTTTCGAGAAGAAAAACAAGTCGATTATTTATAGTGCTTGTTTGAAAACGAGTATCAAAAATGGTGTTGTTATGAGCAACGGCATTACGAAGATCTTTAATAGTATAAATGATGTATTCAGTGATTTTTCCGTCTGCGTCAAGATTACTTGGTAAATGAAGTATACTTGAAGTTATCAACTTGACATTTGAATTTGAGCAGGCGAAAAAAGTTCCGAACTCTCCAAGGGTCAAAGATTCGAAAATGGCCCAGATGGGAATTGGTTGGTCTGCATTAAAGAAGTGATTGACAGTTTGTTTTTTGTTTGAATAATCACGTAAAAGGGCATTGTTGATTTTCCCCTTAAGAGTCATCCGTTTTGCATACTGTTTGTGGTATTGCTGGCTTCCAGGCGTATATGATTTATAGTCAGTAATAGATTTGTTAAATATGGTATCTAGGTTTTCGGAACGACAGTCATGAAGAATAGCTTCTATCACATAGCTTTTAAGTGCGTTTTCGATAAACATTACTTTTGGATAAATTATGGTTTTTAACTGCATATCAAATTTATTTAAAGCAATGACTTCATCAAGAGACGAAAAAGGAATGCGCTGGTTTGGAGTACGAATGAAACGGTATCCTTTGTATCCATGATAGTAGCCAATATTTCGTAAGGACTGAGCTTGGTTACTCTTGACAGTTATATGATGGTGATTTCTTAAATATTTAATAAGCTGATTGATTGACAGCATGTTTTGTCCTCCAAGGTATAAATTTTGTTTCATTATACTACTAATAGCGAATATATTGAAGACATAAAAAGAAAGAATATTCTATATACATTAAATTCTTTACTTTGATAATAGGAAATAAAGAATTGATTTGCTTGATTCATATTCATAATGAATCATCTTGTATTAAATTATATCGTGAATCAAACGATTTCTTATAAAATAAAGGTCATTTAATATTAAACAAATTTATATTGGCTTAACTAGCAATTTGGTGACATTGTTATAATTCTGCTTTTTATCACTTACACGAATAACCATTCGTTCTTCAAATCCTTTAAACGAGTGATCTTATAAATGTTTTTCAATCTAAGCAATACGTACTGTAGTTTTTCTGTGTTATCCATTCCCTGAGTTTCTCTTTACATGACAAAAAGAGCGTTGTATCAATTTATATATTTTGATGCTACTCCTTTGTATTTTTGCAACTTTTCTTCAATCAATTTGTGAAAGTTGTTCACTGTATTTAAATGATTAAACTTATCATAAGACTCATGACTGATTAACACTTTCTTTGTGCAGTTCTTACTTTCTAAAAGTTCGTTGTAACTGTTAGATCCGTCTAGCATTACAAAAGACTTTGATTCTAGACATTCACCAAATCTTAATGGATCTATTGATGATGGCTTGCCATAATTTAATGTTCTGGCAATTGTATGTCCGAATCTCTTTGCAGTGATGATACAAACTTGTTGATTCGATAATCCTCTTTTTGTAGCAGGTGTTCCACGATGTTTAGGTTCTACTCCATCAATCTTAGTTGATTGTATGGAGTATACTTTTCATCCATTTCAACTTCATTACCTACTGTGTATGAGATGTTCCTCAGTTCCTAGACTAACCAATAGTTTATAGCGCATATTAAAGACATTGCTTTCATTTACATTGATTTTAGCAGCCGTATCTTTAAGAGATACACCATTCAGTGTATCCAAAATAAGTTCGTTCCATTTAGACTGATCTTGGTGAGAATAAAAAGTAAGCTGACCGCGGTCAATAACAAAACGTTTTCCGCATTCTTTACAACGAAGCATTTGTTTACCAGAGTTGGCAAAACCGCTCTTAACCAAACGAGGATGATAACATCCGCATTTAGGACAGTATTCAAAATGATAAGTATCTATTTTACTGTTTGTATCTAAAAAGTCTGTGGTTTCACGATCAATCTTTTCGATTTGAAAAGATTGTAAAGCAGCAATTGTATCCTGGTTTAAATGTGTCATAAGTGTATTCTCTCTTTCGTTTACACCTATACAATAAAGCATAAATTGACACGATTAATGTCAATTATACCAACAAGTCACCAATGTATCTGTTAAGTCTTTTATTAACACCCATCAGTGAATGTGAACGAAATGATTTGCTCGAAGTGATACAATTAAGAACAGATAAAAAATCAACCATTTACTGCAGTCAATGGGCCCCTGAAGGATGGCTAGGTAAATTAAGCGATGGACCACTCGCTGACACCATTCTAGATCGTATTAGAACCTCATCTTATACAATTCTTTTAAAAGGCAGATCACTTCGAGAGGATTATTAAAAAATCAAATAAAAAATGAGAGTAATTTCATAAATTGAAGTGACTCTCTTCGTGGATTTAGTGGCTCTGAGCAATGGATTGCATGGCTCTGTCCAAATGGATTCGGTGGCTCTATTTTCATAGATTGGGTGGCTCCGCCACCATGGAATACTCAAATAAGTAAAGTACATGTATGGATTCTGTTTATTTTCTATACAGCAGATTACTAATGAATAGATAATGGCACTCGCTTGTGCTCCATGTACGCTTACGCTGAATTTGCATCGATTTCGTATGACTACAAATGGGCGTATACTTCTTTCACAGCTTGTATTGTCATGTGGGATGATCGCATCATTTGTAAATTCCATAAGTCCTTCTTTGTTGTTTAATACATACTGGATTGCTCTATTCATGGAATATTTGCCTTTGTTTCTTGGTTCGATTTCTTCAAGCCACGATAAAAGATTCTCTTGTCTCTACCAATTCAACATACTTCGCATTAATTTGATTTAGTGTTTTATTAGTTTCAGTTTTAGTCATCTTCATTTTCTTTCTTAAATAATGCGTCATCCTTGAAGATGCTACAACAGGATCACCTTTATTCAATTCCATAATCTTTTCAACAATACCTTTAATATCATCCGGTTGTTTTGATTCTTCTATTTTCTTTAAAATTAAATTCGCCTTTTGATTAAAAGAAGTTAATTCTTTTAAAACATCAGCTTCTTTGTTTGAAGAATTTTGTACATTCGGTTTTGACATTGGATTACCCAATAAATAATCAGATTGTCTTCGAATAGCTTCTTTACAAGTTAAAGATGGCTCTCTATATATGATTGGGTAACCATGATCTTTTAAATCCATATACATCTCATAATAATCAATATCATTGGATACAAGTATGACTTGTCTTGGACTGTACTTTCCAAATATATATCCAATATACATTGAAATTCGATTATCTACAAAATTAGTTCCTACATGCTTCGTCTCGATAATATTTATATCATAAGCATTCAGCATCTCTTTATATGCATTGGCACATTTTATAGTCGTTGCACCGCAAAACAAATAATATACATAATCTTCATTTAATAAATCCATTGGTATACATTGATAATTTTCAAAATCAACAACTACAACATCCCTCCACTCTAATACTTTGTCTAACAATTCACTTTTCATTTCTTTTTTCTCCGTTTCTAGATTTTTTCTAGAATCCCTCAAGTCCAGACCCTCTCTCTAATCTATGTATATTATAGTACGAGTATTTCTAAAATAAAAAAGAAGCTAAACACTTATACGTTATAGCTTCTTCGATCATTACAACTCGTTGTATAATAATCCTTTTTATTTTGATACATTCTTTCATCGGCTAATTTACTTATTTCTTGAACCGAATCAAAAGATTTTTCTGAAGACTTGACGACACCATACGATACAGATATCGAATTTGAGTACTTACCATGCCAATCATGAACAGTCGCATCAAATACTTGTAATATCGAATCTAGATTAGAAACAGAGTTTTGAATCCATACGACAAATTCATCTCCACCAATACGATAGATTTTTCCATAAGAGGCAAACGCAAACTTCATGCAGTTACTAGCCGCACAAATAAGCTCATCCCCAGCACTATGGCCAAGTGAATCATTGGCTTGTTTTAGACCGTTTAAGTCTAAAGATATATAAGCCCATTCCGTATTTAAATCTAACTTTTCCATATCCGAATCATACGCACGTCGATTGAAACATTTCGTCAGTCCATCCGTATTCGAAGTATACATATATTTTTCTTTTTCATACTTCTCTTTTAATACTCTAGAAAGCATAAGAACAAGTAAGCATGAAGCTAAAGTTAAATAAATACCAACAATCAATATCGCTACGATATTATTTTGAGAAAACATCGATTCAGATATGGATACAGATACATTATAATTTCCGTGTTTTCGAGTTACATATTGATAGTTTTTATTAGAAGTCAGAATCTTCTTCCCAATTTTATTTTTGTCGGTAGCCCCCTCAATTATTTTCGTCTTTGAATTTACAACATAAATTTCCATTCCCTTATACACAGGCATATCAGCTACAACATTTGAAATTTGGTTTTGTTCCAACTCTTTTAAAAGACGCTTTGGCGTAATACCCACTTGAACCATATGCGTTTTCGACTCATTCCAAGTGATCGCATACATCATCTCTTTAGCTTCGGCCGTATTTGGTGTTACATCCTGGCATAATGTTAAATCATAATTGTTTAACATTTGTTTAAAGAAAGCCATTTGTTCACCAGAATCAAAGCTATATCCAAAATATTTAGATATTGAACCCGAATATATCGTTCCTGTTTCATCAATTAAATGAATTTCATCCACAGACATTAAAGATGCGATTTTTTGAAGTTCATCAATATCATATTCTACTTCCGGCTTGGCATCCACAATATAAGATATGGCCTTAGCACGAACTATATAATCATCTTTTAATGATTTCACAAACCGCTCTTCACTCGACTCATTTTTATCGAGAACCGCAATCACACGATCCAATAATACATTGGATGTTGTTTGCGCATTCTTTTCATTTACATATCTTAATATACATGTTTCAAGAATCAGAGCGATGGCAACAATGGTGATTGAAAGCACTAATATTTTTCTTTTTCTCATAATTACTATTTTAGGTTATATTTTTCAAAAATAAAAGTGGCATTTTTTATGCCACGATTTTTTTAATCGATTCTTTCAATTCTTCAGCTGCTTTTTTTGTATCCTCTTGATCCATAATAGCCGATACAACACAAACACCTTGAATAGGACTCTTTTCTAAAACAGAAAGATTGTCTTTATTTAATCCGCCAATGGCACAAACCGGAATCTTGACAGCCGAACAAATATCATTCAGTGTTTCAACACTTGTAATCTTCGTCTTCACATGCGTCTTTGTCGGATAAATGGCACCACAACCCAAATAGTCAGCACCATCAGCCTCTGCTTTTTTTGCCACTTCAACTGTCTTTGCGGTAGCCCCAATAATACAATCTTTTCCCATGATTTTACGAGCTACAGAAATTGGCATATCTTCATTTCCTAAATGAACACCACATCCTACAGCCATTGCGATATCCATTCGATCATCAATAATCAATGGGATGTTATAAGCATCCGTTATATTTTTTACCTTTAATGCCAATTCATAATATTCCAATGTGGATTTATTCTTTTCACGAAGCTGGACAATGGTTGCTCCACCAAGACATGCCCCTTTTACTTTATTTAAAAAAGTTTCTTCATCATACCCATCTGAATTGGTAATAAAATATAATGTATAATCTACTTTTTTCATTCTAACACCTCAATTTTAAACAAAGATTCATCAAAACTGGTAAGCTTATAGATTTCGTCCATAAAATGCATATGGAAAGTTCCAGGACCAGAACATTCTGTTTTTTCAGCAGCTACCTCATAATAACAAGTTGCCTTAATACAAGCCAATAATGGAGAATAACTAGCTAAAAATGTAGCGATTGCCACATTTAACATACATCCAGTCCCCGTAATTCTTGAAAGCATTTCACAACCATTTGAAATTAAATTCACTTCTTTACCATCTGTAATGACATCCACCTTGCCGCTACAAACAACTACACAACCAAGATCTAAAGCCATGTCCTTTAGCCATTTCGCACTTTCGTAGATATTCTCTTCATCTTGAATATCTGCATCTACACCATGTGCATGACTTGTCATTCCATAAAAAGCCTTACACTCACTAATATTACCTTTAATAACGGTTGGACAATATAAAGAAACAAGTTCTTTGGCATAATTCAATCGAAGTGTTGAACAAGCCACTCCAACCAAATCTAAAATGAATGGAATTCCTTTTTCTTTGGCACATTGAGCACTAATCATCATAGACTTAGCTCTTACATCATCAAAGTTACCTAAATTCAATGCCAAAGCCGCAGAATGGCAAGTGATATCATCAACTTCATCCGGATGACAAGCCATGATCGGCTTTGCCCCCAAAGCTAATATAAGATTTGCACAATCATTGATTGAAATCGGATTTGTGATACAGTGAATCAAATTATTCGTTTGTTTCAACAAATTTTTGCACTCCTAACTTTCTTTGAATATTTTCTAGGATTCCACTACGAGACATCGACTTCAATAAAACATACGCAATACTTCCACCGATGATTGTACCCATTAAAAAGCTAGGTACATAGAACATCCATGTAAGTCCAGTTCTTCCCCATAAATATGTCATCACTGGATATGAAAGAACAGAACCAATTAAACCTGTACCAATGACTTCACCAAGTACGGCAGCCCAGATTTTTCCTTTACTTACACGATATAAGATGCCTGATAACGTAGCTCCAAAAATAGCACCCGTTAAAGCCAATGGTGGAATTCCCATAACTGTCATACGAATTAAACCAATAGCTAAAGCACAAAGAAATGAATACCAAGGCCCCATAAATACAGCCATAGTGATATTAATCAAGTGTGCCATAGGACACATTCCTTCTACACGTAAGATTGGAGAAATGACTACTCCAACAGCTACCATCATTGAAAAAAAGACTAAGCTTAATAAGTAATTGTGTTTATTCATAATACTACCTCCTACAGATACAGATGGCCTAGAAAACACGCAAAAAACCATCTGTGGTTTCGGTATTAGACAAACAGTCCTCTCTCATCCTGTCAATTCAGGCTCCCTCGCTTGTTTTCTATACTCTAGGCGCTCCCCTACAGTAAGGCAATAAAATAAAAAGACCTGCAACGTAAAAAGACAGGTCAAAAAAACATCTATACTTCCTACGCCGGCATTATCCGTCAGGTTTAATGGGTCGAAGTCGAACTTCCTCTCAGCAGTAGCTCCCCAGATTTATTTACTACATTTAGAATTTTAGTACAAAACAATACAAAGTGCAAGCCAAATATGAGTTCAAGAAGGAATTTACGAATGAAACAATACAAAAAATCATTTCTTAGTCATTTTAGCTATCTATATTTCTGATCTTTTTAACTATGGCAATATCTCCATATGTCATTGTGAGTGGAGAAGAAAATTCCTTATCCCACATTCTTTTCTTTGAAAGCTTAATTACAACCAATCTAATTGTTCCGTTTGCACTAAATACAATCTACTTAGTATATTTATTATTTAAAACCATCCTATCTCAAGATAATTAATGCCTATTTTAGCTTCTCAACTAACTTTAAAAACTTCTTCTCATTCATCACATCATTCGTTACATATTCACCATTGTAAAATAGCGCATATGTTGTGATGGGTGTTGGTGCATTTTGCGCCTTTTCTTTTGTATCTAGATGAATCGCTTTAAATTCTATATTCATTTCTTTAGACAAATTTTCAATGATTGGAACATATTTCGCATTAAATGGACACTGGCTTGTATAATATAAGACAAAGCCAGACTCTTCGATATGACATTCTTTTGCACAAGATTTAAATTTAGGTAAATTAGAATCATTAAAAGCTAAATACCACAATTGAATACCATTTCTCGCTTCATCAGAGATTTTAAAATCTTTATATGTTAAAAACTTAGGATCCGCAAGATAGGATGTTTTCTTTTTACTTGATAAAATACAAATTCCATCCATTCCCTTCTTCTTACTATCTTCAATACACATATTTAATAATTCACTCGAATACCCATGACCCTTTAAAGATCCAGATACCCATAAACAATTAATATACATATAATTTTCTGCATCCACACTAATCCACGCATTCTTTGCGGGAATATACTCAATAAAGCATTTCCCTCTTACACTCGATTTAATAAACACAAGTCCATCCTCAAAGCGATCCAACAACCAATCTTTCTTTGATCTTACTTGTACATCTGAATTATTACTTATGGCACAACAAATGTGTTCTTGTTCAATATTTTCTTTCGTTACATATACATATTCCATATTTTTTTAACCTCGTAATCAGTATACTAAAAGGAGTTGAAATCCATCAACTCTTTGTTAATATTTAACCAGTTTCATTTTTTTATAATAAGTTGAGATTATATCATTACTAGATATTCCTGTAGTTTAGTGTAAAAAAACGTTAAAAATACACCGAAAATTACACGAATACTTTGTAAAAAATAACACTAAACAACACATATCATAAAAAGGAGTTGAAATCAATCAACTCCTACGTGTTTTATTTATCGAATTTAATAGCAGCCTGTGCCGCAGCAAGTCTAGCGATTGGTACACGATATGGTGAACAAGAAACATAGTTCAATCCAACTCTATGACAGAATTCAATACTTGCAGGATCCCCACCATGTTCTCCACAAATACCTAATTTAATATTTGGACGAGTACTTCTTCCAAGTTCAGTTGCCATCTTTACTAGTTTTCCAACGCCTCTTTGATCTAAGTGTGCAAATGGATCTGATTCAAAGATTTTTTTATCATAGTAATCTTGTAAGAATCCTCCTGCATCATCTCTTGAGAATCCAAATGTCATCTGTGTTAAGTCATTTGTACCAAATGAGAAGAATTCTGCTTCTTTTGCGATTTCATCCGCTAATAATGCAGCACGAGGAATTTCAATCATTGTACCAACATGATATTTCATATCGAATTCGGATTCTTGAATCAATTTGTCAGCTACCTCACATACAACCTTTTTAACATAGCGAAGTTCTGCAACATCACCAACTAATGGAATCATGATTTCTGGTTCAATCTTCCAGTCTGGGTGTCTTTCATTGACAGCTAATGCAGCCTGAATCACTGCAGTTGTCTGCATTTCAGCAATTTCTGGATACGAAATAGCCAAACGACATCCACGATGACCCATCATAGGATTGAATTCGTGTAAGCTAGAAATGACAGATTTCAATTCATCCAATCCAATGTGCATATCCTTAGCTAATTGTGTAATATCATAAGAGTTTGTAGGTAAGAATTCATGTAAAGGTGGATCCAAGTAACGAATTGTCACTGGTAGACCTTCCATAGTTTCATAGATTCCTTCAAAGTCACTTCTTTGCATAGGCAAGATTTTTTCTAATGCGACACGTCTTTGAGCTGCCGTTTTAGAAACAATCATTTCACGAACCGCTTTAATACGATCTCCCTCAAAGAACATGTGTTCTGTACGAACTAGACCAATACCTTGAGCACCAAATTCATGAGCTTGTTTTGCATCATGAGGAGTATCTGCATTAGTACGAACTTTTAATGTACGTCTTTCATCCGCCCAGTTCATAAAACGTTCAAAGTCTCCTGAAATACTTGCAGGAACAGTTTTAATAGCACTACCATAGATATTTCCTGTTGAACCATCTAAACTGATCCAATCTCCACGGTGATATTTCACACCATCAATTTCAAAATATCCTTCATCATCATGCATTTTGATATCGCCACATCCACTGACGCAGCATGCACCCATACCACGAGCAACAACAGCAGCATGACTTGTCATACCACCACGTACCGTTAAGATACCTTGAGATACGTGCATACCTTCAATATCTTCTGGACTTGTTTCTAAACGAACTAAGATGACTTTGTGGTTACGACTTGCCTCTTGAATCGCTTCTTCTGCACTAAATACGATTTGTCCACAAGCAGCACCTGGACTTGCTGGAAGTGCTGAAGCAATTGGTTCAGCTTTCTTTAATTCATCCGCATCAAACATTGGGTGTAGTAATGAATCTAATTGTTTAGGTTCTACCATCATTAAGGCTTCATCTGTAGAAATCATACCTTCATCCACCATATCACACGCAATCTTTAAAGCAGCCTGTGCTGTACGTTTACCATTACGTGTCTGCAACATGAATAATTTACCTTTTTCAATTGTGAATTCCATGTCCTGCATATTACGATAGTGAGTTTCCAATTTCTTAGTAATAGCTACAAAATCATCATATGCTCCAGGAGCTACTTCTTTTAATTGATCAATCTTTTGAGGTGTACGAATACCCGCAACAACATCTTCACCTTGGGCATTCATTAAGAATTCACCATACAATTTATTCTCACCCGTACTTGGATTACGCGTAAAGGCAACACCTGTACCACAATCATTACCCATATTACCAAATACCATCATCTGTACGTTAACGGCAGTTCCCCAACTTGAAGGGATATCATTCATCTTACGATAGTAGATAGCACGAGGGTTGTTCCAAGAACGGAATACAGCTTCAATAGCCCCCATCAATTGTTCTTTTGGATCTTCAGGGAATTCAGATTTTAATTCATTTTTGTAGAACGCTTTAAATAATTCTACTAATTTCTTCATATCTTCAGCATTTAAATCTAAGTCATCACTAATGCCTCTTTCAGCCTTTACTTCATCGATGATCTCTTCAAAACGCTTTTTACTCAACCCCATAACAACGTCTGAATACATTTGAATAAAACGACGATATGAATCATATGCGAAACGCTCATTATTTGTTAAGTTAGCCACTGTTTCTGCAACTGTTTTATTCATACCTAAATTTAAAATAGTATCCATCATACCAGGCATACTTGCACGAGCTCCTGAACGAACAGATACTAATAAAGGATTGGCTTCATCCCCTAATTTCTTTCCAGACTTCTTTTCCAATAAATCTAGATATTCCATGATTTGAGCTTTAATACCATCATTAATTGTTTCATTATCTTCATAATATTGGTTACAAGCTTCTGTAGTGATTGTGAATCCATAAGGCACAGGCATTCCAAGTTTAGACATTCCAGCTAAGTTGGCACCCTTTCCACCTAACAATTCACGCATCGTTTCATCGCCTTCATTAAATTCATAGACATATTTTTTATCCATAATATTTTACCTCCTATTTGTAACCGTTTACATGTGTAAATAATTATAGCATACAAATTTACATAGTGATAGTTTTTTTTAAAATTTCACAAACAAAAACCTATCAGTTTTCACCAATAGGTTTATCCACGCTTAACAACCGCACTTTTTTGTCTAAATGCTATACCAATTTTTACAATATCTTCAACACCAAAATCGTTTAATTCTGTATCATATTTCATATCTTCAATCTGTTTAAGTGCACTATTAGCCAGTGAATCTAAATCAACATTTATATCTTTTGTATGTTTAAACTCAAAGATAAATCCAGGTATTCCCTTCACCATCGGCAATAATTCAATATCAAACCGACCTAGTCCCGATTCTCTATTTGATCTTACCTTAAATTGACTTCCTAGTACAGCGCATAATCCAAGCATCATTCCATGATAGAATGCTTCACTAGCCCCATCCATCGTTGATATACTTTTTAACATAAAATCCTCCAACAAAGACTGCAGTTTACTTGTATCTTTAGAAAAGATAGCCTGATGAATTGAAATTGAAACATTATTTTGGTTTGTACGATTCAACACTTCTTTTTCATATACATATAAAATTTCTTTATTAGGAATAGCCACATCGCACATATAATTTCCATCATTTTGCGGATATATTTCGGCCACCTTTAGATACCCCGCTACCAACAAGAAACTATATATACTATTAGGATTATTTTGAACCTCAGGATATATTACACTTGTATCTACATACGTTGTGACTGTATTTCCACAAAACAATTTATACAAATTTTCATTAATTTCAGGTGTTGCAGTTCCAATGATTTCACCAATAATATCATTACTACCTGTTGATTGCCAAAAAGCTTTTGGAAAACATTGATCCGAAATATAATTGATAACAGACCAAGGATTAAATATTTCCGAATTTCCAAAACGATATCCATCATACCATTCGCAAATTTCTTGATATTTATCTTCATAATCATAATATGCAAGCATATCTCTGACTTCCTCATTTGTGAAACCAAAATAAGAACTATAATTATTATCTAATATGGAGTTCGTTTTTAAATTGTTCATTCCACTAAAAATACTTTCTTTTGCGACTCTTAGAATACCTGTTAAAAATCCAAAAGCCAAATGTGGATTGTCTTTTAGACCACCCGAAAAAAAATTGCGCATAAAATCAACAATTTCATTATAAAAATCACAAAGATGACCTTGTTGAATAGGCGTATCATATTCATCAATAATAATGACACACTCTTTATCATAATGTTTGTGAAGTAATAAAGATAAAAGTTGAAGCCCCATTTGACAATCAACCTCATTTATATTTTCACTCGCAAAACGATGATACTGCTCTTTTTCGTATGAGCTTAGTACAGAACTACTCTCCAATTCATTATGACGCATAAACTCTAGAGAAATCAATTTACTAATTTTTTGAAAAGTCTCTTGCCAACTCGAACATTTAACATCTTTAAAAGACAAGAATATCACAGGATATTGACCTTGATGTTTTGTATAGTAATCCCCACACTGCCATATATACTTATCCTTAAAATAAATAGATGTATCTTCCGGTGTTTTTTCAAAAAACACACGCAACATATCCATATTTAATGTTTTCCCAAAACGCCTAGGACGCGTGAAAAGAGACACCATCGGTATCGCATTCAAAAAATCACGAATCAATAAAGTCTTATCTACATAGTAATAATTCGTTGTTGCCGACTTAAAATCAGAAACACCTATTGGTAAAGGCTTTTTCGGACTTAAAATCGCATTATCAGGAATCAGCCAATTACGCCCCTCCTTTATTGCTCCAACTATTTCTTTTTGTTTACACATCTGTTGAATTCTACGAGTCGATACCCCTATCTTTTTAGCAGCAGATTCACAAGATATATAGTTCATATAACTCCTCCTAAACATACTTCTACTCTAAGTATATCCGTTTAAGCGAAATACATCAACTTCACTTCGTTTGCATTTCGTTTATAAGTGAAAAAAAAGAACTAGAATACACTAGTTCATACTTGCACGCTCTCTACACTTACCACAAACAGAATAGTTTGGACAAGCATCTGTACATGCATTGTCTACGACTGTCCTTAATTGGGCCGGCATCATTGTTGTGATCTCATCATCATCATATCCAACCACAAGACTCTTTTCTGATAAAAGAATCGGTCTTTTTAGAATCGATGGATTTTCCTGAATCAAAGTAACCAATTCCTTCATCGAATAATCATCGATATCTTTTTGAAGTGCCTGGAATGCCTTCGAACGAACAGAAATGATATCTTCTGTTCCATTTTCACATCGCGACAACAAATATTTAATTTCACTTTCCTTCAATAATGAAGTAAATATATTCTTTTCAACAAATTCAATTTGGTTGTCTTTTAACCACTGTTTTGCCTTACGACAACTCGCACAACCTGGAGAAGTATATAAAATTACCATAATAATAGCCTCCTTCAACTAATTATATCATAATACTAGGTTTAAAATAAATAGTTGTATCTTATTTTTAAATATGCTATATTCTTCCCTAGTGAGGTCGAGAAATGGAAAAAGCTATTTTATCAAGAATCAATTTACAACTACAAGATACTCATATTGCACAAGAATATTTTGATACAATATCAGACTTAATTGATACGCAAGAAGTACAAGCCCTAAAAAAATGCAGCCAACACATGGCTACATCTCGCTTTCAACATTCTTTAAACGTTTCTTACTACTCCTTTTTAATTTGCAGAAAATTCGGTCTTGATGCCTATAGTGCAGCACGTGCCGGTCTATTACATGATCTATATTACTATGATTGGAAAACAGATGAGGATCGTCCTCTTGAAGGAAATCATGCGATGATTCACCCAATCATTGCCCTTAAGAACGCTAAAAACATCACATCAACAAATCCAACCATTGACGATGCCATTCTACATCACATGTGGCCATTAAAAACAAGCCACCCAAGTACAAGTGTTGGATGGATCATTCAAGCTGTAGATAAATTCTGTGCCATCACAGAAATGGGACATCAATCTCTATTTCGAGTAAGTCGTTCCAACAATCTATTAAGCTATTGTACTCTATTTACATTCCTATTAACAATGTAGGCAGCTAGGATTCTCTAGCTGCCTTTAGTTTTTCCTTAAATTGTTCTAGCCATAAAGAACCATCTTTATCCAATCCATACTCACCCATTTGAATACTTGGCTTTTTCTCCCCATGGAAATCACTTCCACAAGTAATCAATAAATGATGTTTTTTCGCTAGTTTTTCATAATATACATTCTGTTCAGGGGTATGATAATTACTATAAGCTTCAATACCATCCACTCCAGCATCCAATAACACCTTCAACATCTCATCATTTTTATAAAATGTATTAAAAGGATGCGCTACAATCGCAAGTCCACCAGCCTCATGAATCTTTTGAACCGATTCGACAAAATCAGGCATTGGTACATATACAAATAAATCCGAACCATATTGACATTTATCCCAAAAGAAATTAACGGGTGCCGGATCACTTCTTTTACCGCCTGGAATATAATCCTTAAAATCGGGAATATCTCGATAACGAGGATCATTGAACATATGCGTACACATCACAAACCAAGGATTTTTGCCATTCGCCTCTTTCAAAATTGCTTCTTCATCAATTTCAACACCATACTTCGCTCTTAATTTATCGCAACGAGTTGAAAAAGCATTTCTAGACTTCACTTGCGTTCTTTCCAATAAATTTTGAAAATAGGTATCCTCTAAATCGATACCATATCCAAGTAAATGTACATCTGTATAACCAATACTTGTTGAACACTCAATGGCAGGAATCACTTCAATATCCGCTTCTTTACCCAGTTTGATCATTTCCTTAACTCCACTGATACAATCATGATCACTTAACGCAATGGTTTTTAATCCTCTTTCTTTTGCGATTCCAATCAATTCTTCAGGCGTGAACTGTCCATCTCCCGAATAACAGGAATGCATATGCAAATCAAATTCATTCATTACTATAACCCTCTTTAAATCACATAGAAAAATATAATCACAAAGATACCTAAAATAATACGGTACCACCCAAAAATTGTAAAATCATGGCTCTTCACATAGTTTAATAAAGCTTTTATCGCAAATAAACTCACCACAAAAGCCACAAACGTTCCTAGTAGTAATAAGAACAATTGTCCAAAACTAAATAAACCTACCTTTATAAAATATTTAATGACCTTTAAAAGACTCGCTCCAAACATGACAGGGATTGCCAAGAAAAACGAAAATTCACTTGCGACCGTTCTAGAACAGCCACAATATAAGCCACCCAAAATTGTAGCTCCACTTCTTGAAGTTCCTGGAATCAAGGCTAAACATTGAAAGCAGCCAATCTTTAAAGCCGATACATAATCAACTTGTTCAATCGTTTCAATCTTTTCTTGTCTAGGATTCTTCTCAACCAAGATAAAAATAATCCCATACGCAATCAGTGCCACCGCAATCACAAAGTTTGCCGATAAATATCCCTCAATAATGTCATCCAACAATAAGCCAATAATGGCAGCTGGAATAACACCTACAATCACCTTAGACCAAAGTTGTAAAGTCTGTTTTCTCTTTTTAGGCGATTCACGCTTATCAAAAGGATTCAATTTCTGATAGTACAACACTAAAACCGCTAAAATACTTCCAAACTGAATAACCACTTTGAACACTTCAAAGAAGGTAGCCGGTTCAAGCGGCCAAATGCTCGCAAATAAAATTAAATGTCCTGTCGAAGAAATCGGCAGCCATTCCGTTATCCCCTGTATGATTCCTAATAAGATTGTCTTAACAATACTGCTTAGAAATGTCATTCTTCATTCCTTTTAGCTGCATACTCATGAACCATCTGTTTAAAAATTTCGCCCCTAATCTCATAATTTTTAAACTGGTCAAAACTAGAACATGCAGGACACAATAAAACAATATCACCAGGTTTTGCCAGTAACACAGCCTTTTCAAACGCATCCTTCATTGTTTCAACACTCATTTGACTTGTAAAGATATCTTTAAACTTATCTTTTGTCTGACCAAAAGAAATACATTTCTTCACTACACCATCATATTGTTTCAAATCATCAAAAGAAATATGTTTATCTTTGCCACCACAAAGTAGAATTACATTCTTCTCAAATGCAGATAAACCCGCACAAGCCGCATGCGTATTTGTAGCCTTAGAATCATTGTAGAAACGAACATTATCAATTGTATCTACATATTCAATACGATGTTCTACCCCACTAAATTCACGAATCACTTCCTGAATATTAAATAAAGAAACACCCATCAAATAGGCCATACAACTTGCCATCATCGCATTCCCGCAATTGAATTCACCAACAATTTTTAAATCCGATAAAGTAAACAACTGCGTATCTTTATAATAAGCATACTTATCATCTTTATATAAATCGACATCTTTTCTTTTCAAAGAAAAATCAATCACATGACAAGGAATGTTTTGAGCATACTTCACAACATTTTCATCATCCACATTACGAATAAAGTAATCATCCGCATTTGTGTTCTCATAAATACGCATCTTACTTTCATAATATGCTTCTAGACTATCCATATAATCTAAATGATCCGGTGCCAAATTTGTCACGGTTGATACATGAGGTCTAAATGTTTCAATTCCCAATAATTGGAAATTACTTAATTCAAGAGCTACATTATAGTCTTCATCCGTATATTCTAAAGCCAATTCGCATAAAGGCATACCAATGTTTCCAGCAACCAAACTCTTCTTTTGTCGATTCAACATCTCATATAATAACGTCGTTACGGTTGTCTTACCATCTGTACCTGTTACAGCTGCATAATTAAAGTTCTTGGCATACCGATACGCCACTTCAATTTCTGTATAGATTTTTGCGTTTTGTTCCACAAAATAATGTACGAAAGGAACACGATAAGGAATACCAGGATTCTTCACAATAAACGCATACTTCTTTTCTTTTAAAGAATCTGGATGCCCACCATCAAATACTTCGATACCCATTGATTCTAATTCTGTCTTTTCTTTAATCGCATTCGAATCCGTTAATACAACATGATACCCATTCTTTAATAAAAGCTTACTAACGGCAATCCCACTACGGGCAGCCCCAATGACTAATACAGTTTCCATCTACATTACCCCCAAAACAAGTCCAAGAACCGCTAAGATAACACCAACAAGTCTAAAACGTGTAACAACCTTTTCTTCAGACCATCCACACATTTCAAAGTGGTGGTGCAAAGGCGCCATCTTGAAAATTCTCTTATGTGTTTTTTTATAATACGTAACCTGTATAATAACGCTGCAAACTTCTGCAACAAAAACAAAACCAATAATAATCAATAAAATTTCTTGTTTTAAGACCATTGCCACAGCAGCAATCAAGCCACCCAAAGCTAATGATCCCGTATCCCCCATAAAGATTTGAGCTGGATGCTTATTAAACTTCAAATATCCAAGTAACGCAAAGATCACGAGACAAATCAAACATGCCACATTATATAATCCTTGCATCCATGCGAATACCACAAATGGAACAAGCGCAATGACCATCTGGCCTGCACACAATCCATCTAAACCATCTGTTAAGTTCACCGCATTCGTTTCAGCTGTAAACATAAAGAATACTAAAATAAAGTAGAACCATGATAAATCGATTGTCACATTAAAAATAGGAATCCAAATATCTGTAGTTGAACTTGTACGATACAAGAAGAAAAACACAACCGCTAAAATAGATTGAAGTAAAAACTTATGAGCTGGTTTTAACCCCTCATTATTCTTTTGTACGACAATAATATAATCATCAATAAATCCAACAACACCATACCCTACAAAGGCAAGTAGAATAATCATTGTATTCATATCCAGTTTGAATGGAGTAAAGAAAGAACCTATAATATAGACAAGTGTCGGTACAATAATGAAGGCTAAGCCACCCATAGTAGGCGTACCATTCTTCTTTTTATGACTTGCCAACCCCTCTTCTCTTTCTGTTTGTCCAAACTTAATTTTATGTAAATAATCAATCAATCCAGGCATAATCAGCAACATAATCACAAGCGTAACTAAACACATGCCTAAGATTATTAAGCAATTCGAATTCAACATTCCATCGTCTCCTCTTTTTTTAAAACATTATCATTATAACATTCTATTGAGTCTTGAACAAATTTTAATTCAGGGGTTGAAATAAGGGCTTGTTAATGGTATTATAGTTAAGCGATTGCGTAAATGAAAGAAAAAGGAGGACATTAAGATGTCAAGAGTATGTGCAGTATCTGGAAAAGGTCCTTTATCTGGAAATAAACGTTCTCACTCAATGCGTGCTTCTCGCCGTAAATGGAACGTGAATCTTCAAAAAGTTCGTGTTGTAGTTGATGGAAAGCCACAAACTATCCGTGTTTCAGCTAGAACATTAAAAACTTTGAAGAAACAAAACGCTATTTAATTTTAGATAATTAGGATCCTTAAAAAAAATTATGCATAAGATAAAAAAGAAGAGTATATCTCTTCTTTTTTTCTTTATGTTACAATGAATTTGAGGATACATATATGAACAAACAAGACCATGACGAACTACTAAACCAAGGTTTAACTCAAAAAGGTAAAGATTAGAACCATATATATTCACAAAGAACCCTTTTCTTCACACTTTTTACTTCTAGCATTTGAAACATTTGTTAAATGTCGATACAAGAACTTTGGATTCTTTCGTAGCAACGGAACAATTTGATATGGATCATCCACACGTACTAAATGCTCTTTTGCTTTTTCAATTATTTGTGCAATCAACTTCATATCTAGTTTGTCGTTTAATAGCATTGATTGTGTTAACTCAAAGAAACATTCTTTATTATCAAATAGTTTCAACGATAAATAATATGTATCAAAATTTGCTTTTGATATAGGATTGCCAGAATTATACGTGATGCGCAACTTCTTAATTGTTGAATACGTCATTTCTTGATACGCATTTTTATAATCTCCACTCTTTAGTATTTCTGAGACCATTTTTAAACTTTCCATCAAGCTATTTCCTCTATAGTAGATTATGCTCTCATCATTCAATTCTAAATATTGAAGTTTTGTGACACTTAAAGCCAAGAGCACTATAATCGGTGTCAAAATTAAGGCCAAGGTTGGCTCAAAAAAAGATTCATTTATAAATCCGTCAACATACCCGTTAGTTTTCACATACATAAAAACCAGCTTTAAAAATAAAAAAGTCAATACCCAGATGGAAAAAATTGAAATTACGATATCACTCCTTTTAATTCTTTTACCGTATACAATTTTCTCATTATTTTTCATATGTAAATCACTCTCCTTCATTTTATATGATAATGAAATCAAGAAAGGATCGAATTTCATTTCATGGCTTGTAGATATCATCACTTGGCTTATACCTTAAAAGAGCAGTTTAATCACTGCCCCTTTTTTCTTTTATGCTTCTGCTTATTCGAATACATATTTTGATCTGCCAAATCTTTAACACTCACAATATCCCCCGTCAGCAACATGGCCGAACCATAAGATACAGAAGGCAAATAATTATATTTTTTACGCTTCTTTTCTATGAAACTTTCAAACTGTGCAGAACACGCCTCTTCATTCCGACTGTTTTTTAATAAGACACAGAATTCGTCGCCACCAACCCTGTAACAATAGCCATATTGGGCATATGCCTTCTTAATACAATCCGAAATGATACGCAAACACAAATCCCCTTTGACATGACCAAACACATCATTGACATGTTTAAAATCATCCACATCAAACACGATCAACATACCATTTGTATAATTCATTTCTTCAGATCGATTCAAAAAACTATTCTGATTTAGTAATCCGGTCAAACTATCTAACTGATTCCACATTTCGCTACAATATATAAAATATAAGACCGAAAGTAAGGTGACACAAAGCCAACTCACATGAAGATCTGGAACTAAGATTTGTATGATAGTTTCTGCAACCAAGAAGATCATTAATGGATAAATCAATGCTTTACTGCGATTTTGAAACTGTTTCGAAACAAAAATCGTAGAAAAAGATAAATATAATATCGATACAAAATACGCAAAGATATAAATAATGAAATAGGGGCCTCGCGAATATATATTTTCTTTACTTACTGAAAATACAAGTCCAGACGGAATCGATAGGGCCAGAATCAAAAGATATACGATTTCACATAAAATCGCCAATTTGAATTCCCACCTAAGTTTTGTCTTTTTATCCAATACATACACCAAACATATACAAACCGATGGCGTAAGTCCAAAGCCTAGATAGTTCGATACTATATTTAACCAACGGAATTTCTTTGGTAAACCATCCACTTTTAATGTAACGACTTCTAATAATGAAATCAGTGCAATCAATCCAAACGCAAATAAAAATCCACGCTTTTGTTTTTTATTTAACGATTCACTCAATCGCGTCAAAACGCACATGAAACAAAGAACGAAAATATCAATTGTCGTTAATACATAAAAATATCCATTCATCACTCGCTATCCCATTCCTTATATATACGTCTAAATACAATTGGACTGTTCTTTTTCAAATATTCTTTTTGAAGCCAATCCAAATACGTTCCTGGACTAATAATACCACGTATGCTCAATACATCCGCACCTAACATTCCCAAAACTAAATCGGTAAAAGAAGCACAATTATCACCTAAAGCCCAGTAAATATGGAATTTACCACTCTTGACCTTATATAACTTTGCTCCCGTACGATAATGCAGACGACTTGGATAATCCATTTCATATTCACTAAAACGATCATACCCATCTTCTTTTTCAATCTTTGTATACCAACGATAGCCATTTTGACGAATTTTTTCAATTTCTTTTTCAATCAACGCATTCTGTTTCGACGTTGTATAAATACCATATTCAAAAATGGAATTATTCTCTGCCGAAATCATATTCGGAATGTATTTTTCGAGTGGCACCGTAAAGAAAATGCCATCCCCAATCGTTTGATTTAAATGAAAGGAATCACTATCATAATTTCCATAACTATAGACAATATCGTCATACGCAAAACAGATGTGCCCTACCTTTTGAAAGCCCTTGGGCCCAACATGGACAATCACCTTTAAGCGAACAACCTCATCCTTCTTATACGTATTTAAATCTTCAGGCTTACCATCCTCTAAATACCGGTTGATACTTGTCAAAGCCGCATCTGGAACGAAAGCACAAAGAAAAGCCGGAAGTGTGATTCTTACTTTTCGTTTCCATTTATATTTCGTTAAAGGATTGATTCCTTCATATCCATCCCCTAAATAACGCGTACCTAAGATCATAAAGTAAATGCCAAAAGCACGCATTAAAAGATCCGTATGAAAGTCTGGATTCAACAACAAATAGAAGCCAAAGAAAATATAAACAAAGCTAAACACAAAGTTTAAGAAGTTTCCTTTAATATGATTGGTTTGATTAATCACAAGCTGAACAAAACAGGCAAAGCCACAAAGAATACAATATCCGCCAAAGTTTACTCGCAAAATCCATTGTGGAAGATACCGAAAGTTCATTAAGAAAAACATAAACGCAAAGGATAATATGGAAAAGAAAAAATCTTTATTCATTTTATTCTTCACAAAGCGAATAAATAAAACTACGCCATTGACACATAAAAATACAATAGATGTGATTAAGATTCCTGTAAAAATACGATTGGGAATCCATATCATGATGGCTCCCGCAACCATTAATATGGTTCCAATCACAAAGTTCATAGCTACATCATAGAACATAGACTACCTCCAGTTGGATTGTACACACAAAAAGCTGCCTTCATCCACACGAACGATTCCCTTTTTTTCTGTTAAAGAATTACTTGTCGTATATATTTCTTCGATATGAATCCGTCTTTTATCTAATGGATATAAAAATCCCGATAAAGAAAGCACACCTTCTTGAATCGGATAAAACGAAATATGATGATACGAATCATCAATTTCATGAACACCCACATTCATAACAGATATTTTTTGGTGCTCATCGATTAACACTACATTTTGAAAACGATACATCGCCAAGCGAATATTCGCAATCGTATGATCAATTCTTCCTTGCATGGCCCCATATAAATAGATCGTATCATAATCTTTACATAAACGAATCGCAAGCTCTGAATCCGTTTCATCCTTCATAATGGGATGCCTTTCGATTGGACACGTGATTCGTTTAAAATCCGCTTCACTTAAAGAATCAAAGTCTCCCACAGCCATTTTAATCGGAAAACCCTGATCTATAATTTTTAATGCACCAGCATCAACACCGATATAATCACAATTTTCAATTTTTGGCACAACATCAACGAGTGGTGTAATTAAAACCGCACAATTCATTTATTCAAGCATACCTTCAATCGTCTTTGCGATATCATTTTTAAATACGTAGCTTCCCGCAACCAATGTGTCGCAACCTGCATTTAATGCCAATCTAAACGTATCCTGGTTGATACCACCATCAATTTCAATACGATATGAAAGGTTCAATGCTTCACGCTTTTCTTTTAACCACTCTACTTTTTTAAGCATGTCGGCCATAAATTTCTGGCCACCAAAACCAGGCTCAACACTCATAATTAAAACAAGATCACAAGATTTAAGTACACTTTCAAAAGGTTCAATGGCCGTATTTGGTTTTACGACAATACCACCTTTCGCACCCAAACCATGAATTTCATCCAATAACTTCTGAATACGCGTCAAATCATTATTCAAAGCTTCTGTATGGAAAGTTACTAGATCCGCTCCATTTTTAATAAAGATAGGTGCGTATGTTTCTGGGTCTTCTACCATTAAATGCACATCCATAAACAATGGACAAGCCTTCTTAAAACCTCTTAAAATATCAGGTCCAAACGTTAAATTCGGTACGAAATGACCGTCCATCACATCAAAGTGTAACCACTCTGCTTTAGATTCTTTTAAAATTTCTAATTGTGCACTCACATTGGCATAATCCAAAGATAAAATTGAAGGTGCAATCACAATTGAATTCATAGTTTTTTACCTCTTTCTTCCATAATATTTTTATAATCCTCATAAACGGATGGATTGATTTCTCCATTTTCAACAGCCTCTTTGATCTTACAATCCGGCTCATTCAAGTGCCTACAGTCTTTAAAACGACAAGTATGAATGTATGGTTTAAAATCAAGAATACACGCATCTAAATGCGAAGTATCTAATCTTGTAAAATCTAAGCTTGAAAATCCAGGCGTATCCGCCACTAAGCCATCACACACATGGTGTAACTGGCAATAGCGTGTCGTATGTTTACCACGACCTAAAGCTTTAGAGATGGCTTGTGTCTGTAATTCAAAATCAGGATTTAGACGGTTCAATAAAGAACTTTTACCCGCACCCGACTGACCACATAAAACAGAAACTTTTCCATTTAAGATTTCCTGTAATTCTTTATCATCACTACCAGGATTGGAGAAAACCACGTCATATCCCGCCTTTTTATATTTTTCAAGATCCGCCAAAATTTCTTCGGGTTGATCCAATAAATCAAGTTTGGTCACACAAATCACCGGTTTGACACCCGCTAAGCCTACTAAGAAGATCAAACGATTTAATAAGTGACAAGAATAGTCCGGATCTTTTAAACTCGTGACAATCAAAGCCTGATCTACATTGGCTATGGCCGGTCTTAAAAGACGATTTGTTCGTGGAAGAACTTTATGAATACGATATGAATCCTCAATCTTTTCGTATTCGACAAAATCCCCGACGACTGGCGCTTCATGCTGGCGCATCTTACCTCTTGGTTTGGCAATGATTTCTTCCTTTTCATTTTGAATCGTATATTGATTCGAAATAATTTTTATAATTCTTCCTTGCTGCATATTAATCATAATACAGTGTCACAACACTGTTTGTTCCTTCCTGTACATATTCAGTTCCAACATCTGGCGATACACTTATGACCTTATTGCTGCCCTGTCCATTTTCAATATGACTTAAGACAACCGCAATTCCTAAATCATTCAATTCATCTTTGGCATCCAATACGTCTTGACCAATCAAGTCTGAAGGAATCACAATCGAAGGATAGGTACTTACCACAAAAGTAATGGTTTCCTTACTGTCTGGATCAATACGTTTTCCTGGTGTTAAACCCTTTTGTTGTAAAACGATACCTGGATCCATATCTTTTGAGCCTTCATATTCCACTTCAATCTGCACATTCGGACAATTCTTTCCTAATTCATAAGCAGCCTCTGAATACGAGCCATCTGTAAAGTCTGGCACTAAATAGGTAGATCCTTTAGAAACGGTTAAAACAATTTTCGCATCATTTAAAATCACTTCACCCTCTTTATAAGAAGCTTTAATGACTTTTCCCTTTTCATACTTATCATTCGCCTTATAAACATACGTTACTCTTGAAGTGTTAAAATGCGCATCCTGCAACACATCAATGGCCTCATCCGGTGTCAAATCCACTACATTCGGCATTGTTTGATAGCCTAGAAAGCCGCTAATCTTAATTATGCCTGTAATGCTGGCAATGAGTACAAGTACAACAATGGAAATCACAACAGCAGCACTAATCATGACGGCTGGAATCCAATTTCGTTTTTTCTTCTCTTCTTTTTCAGACTCTTCATCTTCAAAATCAATATGCCCATTATCATATTTCATCAATTCTTGATTCGAACTTACATCCACCTTGATACGCTTCATATCACGATATTCTATATCCATGCAATGCATTAAATCATAAAGCATTTCTTTACAAGATACATAACGGTCATCTAAATTTTTTGCGGTCGCCTTTAAAATAATATTTTCAACAGACTGCGGAATATCCGGATTGAAATCACGCACATAAGGCATTGGCTTACGTAAATGCTTGATCGCAATCTCTGTTGGTGTCTTTCCTGTAAAAGGAACGTGTCCTGTTAATAGTTCATAGAATACAATACCCAATGAATAGATATCCACTTGTGCATTTGGTTCTTTACCCTGTGTTGTTTCTGGCGCTAAATAATGGGCTGAACCCATAACCGTATTATTAAACGTTAGCTGTACAGAGCCATGGGCTACCGCAATCCCAAAATCTGTAATTTTAATCGTTCCATCGTCTTTTACCAACACATTTTGCGGCTTGATATCACGATGAATAATATTATGATCGTGCGCATGATCAATTGCACTGATCAATTGTTTCATAATACCAATGGCTTCATCCACATCTAAAGCTCCGCGCTGTGCTATCAAATCTTTTAAAGTTCGACCACGAATATATTCCATGACAATATAGTGCATACCTTCATATTCACCAACATCATATATATCTACAACATTTGGATGTGATAAACGACTCGCTGCACTTGCCTCACGCTGAAAGCGCACTAATGCCATCGCATCCCCACTTAATTTATCACGCAGAACTTTGATTGCCACAATACGATTTAATATCGTATCCTTTGCCTTATAGACATCGGCCATTCCACCCTGACCAATCAAAGACAAGATCTCATAGCGGTTCGCTATTTGTTCCATCATCATAGTTATTATTCTCCATCATTCTCCATTAAGATAACTGTGCAGTTATCATAACCACCTGATTGATTGGCTCTGGCAATCAGTGTTTCTGTTTTTTCCTGCAAAGAAAGACTCGAATCATGTACAATATCCGAAATCACTTTCTTTTCAACATATCCATGTAATCCATCACTTGAAACCAACAAATATTTATATGTATTTTCAATCTTATTGATATCAATACGGAAAACATGCCATACGCCTAAGGCATTTGTTAATGTATTTTTTTGTGGATGAGACTTTGCCTCATCTAAAGTGATCTTACCCTCTTTTAATAATTGGGCAATAACACTATGATCTTCACTCATTTGAATCAGTTCATTATTATAATCCGCATAGATTCTTGAGTCTCCCACATTAAAAATAAACGTCCCAATATGAGCTTTGATGACACCCACTGCCGTAGTCCCCATACCTCTTTCATTGGGATTCTTTAAGCTTTTTGAATAAATGAAATCATTCGCCTGATTTAAATTTTCACGAATCCAGTTGTCGACTTGACGATCTTTTTTAAATACAGGAGACTTCATAAAGGCTTCATACATCGTCATTACCGCCGTATGACTCGCCACTTCTCCTGCTTTTGCACCACCAATACCATCGCAGACAATGGCCATCCATTCATCATTGGCATTATGAGCGATGCAATAATCATCTTCATTTAATTGTCTTACAAGACCTACATCTGTATTCGCAAAAACTTTCATCCGCCTAAATTCCTTCCTTTTTAATTTCTTTGATTCTTAATTGTCCACATGCCGCATCGATATCGTTACCATGTTCTTTTCGAATCGTGCAACGAACATGATTCTTCATCAACAAATCATAAAAAACCATAGCTTCGTCGTGGCTTACCGATTTAAAGCCCTTTTCATCTACCGCATTGTATGGAATTAAGTTGACATATGCATTCATTCCATGAAGAAGCTTTGACAATTGTTTGGCATGTTCAGGACGATCATTAACGCCATTTAATAAAATATATTCAAAAGTCAAACGACGATTGTTTTCCTGACCATAATACTTAACAGCTTCTATCAACTCTTTTAATGGATATGCATGGTTGACGGGCATTAATTTATCACGCAATTCATCATTTGGCGCATGTAAACTAATGGCTAAATTGTATTGTGTATGTTCATTGGCAAAATCATAGATTCTTGGAACAATACCACAAGTTGAAATTGTAATATGTCTAGAACCAATACCTAAACCACGATCATGGTTTACTGTTGCCAAAAAATTCATGACATTATCATAGTTATCAAAAGGCTCTCCTGTACCCATGACAACAATATGTGAAAGGCGCAAGTTATCTTTATCCAATTCTTTTTGAACATACATAACCTGGGCAACCATTTCACCACTTGTTAGATCTCTTTTTTTCTTTGTCAAACCACTTGCACAAAATGCACAGCCCATGTTGCAGCCAACCTGACTGGAAACACAAACACTACGACCATAGTCAAAGACCATCATCACACTTTCAAGTAGTGCACCATCACTTGTTTTAAACAAGAATTTTGTTGTTCCATCATGTGAAACTTGTTTTTTTATTAACTCTAAAGGATTCACAATAAAATCTTTCTTTAAGATTTCTCTTGTTTCCTTTGATACATTGCTCATTTCATCAATGTCAAATACACGATTGCGATACAACCATTGAAAGATCTGATGTCCACGATACGATTTCCATCCGTGATCTAGGGCATATTCGCACATTTGATCATAATTTAAATTGTATAAACTTTCCAAAATAGCACCTCAATTTCTATCGTTCATTATATCATTTACGCACTAGTTTTGCCATATAGAAGCCATCTTGTCTTGTATCACTAAAAATGGTTTTTTCATCCACAAGACTAAACTCTTCATGTGCACGCAAAAATTTCTCAATTTGTTTTTCATTCTCTTTTTTATTCATCGTACAAGTGGAATAGACTAAGACTCCTCCCACCTTTACATATTGACATACATTATTCAGAATAGAATACTGCAACGGAATCAATGTATCCATATCTTCAGGGGCCATGTGTAATTTAATATCCGGTTTTCTGGATAATACGCCATAGCCAGAACAAGGAACATCACATAAGATACGATCATATAACACAGAACTTTTAAATGTTGTCGCATCTTGTACACCTGCATGTACAATATCAATGCCTAAGCGTTTGGCATCACTTTCAATTAAGTCTTTCCGATGTGCATGTAAATCATACGAATCAATATGACCTTTGTTATGCATTCTTTCGGCCATGGCCATAGTCTTTGTTCCTGGAGCTGCACAACAGTCTAGAATCCTTTCATTTTCCTTAGGATCCACAAATTTCGCAATCGCAAAACTCCCCTCATCTTGGGCACTCATATAACCTTTTTGATAATAGTCATGATGAAAATAATCATTCCCTGTATAAATATATAATGGGTCTTGCACACACACAAATGGTTCCAAATCAAAATCAGCTCCACGAGTCCTTAATGCATTTCGTCGAACATACATAGGTAATATATTTACACTTGCACTTGCCATCACTAAAGCTTTTTCTTGTCCATATTGAGAAACCCACATCTTATAAAGCCAATCTGGCAATGAATACTTTAAGGCTACATTATCTGTTTCAATCGGTTTGACCTTATGCAATACAGCATTTGTTAAACCCGCATATTTCACATTGATCTTTTTGGCAATATTGACCGCATCATTGACAATCGCATAGCTTGGGACTTTATCCAAAAACAACAACTGATATGTACTCATGGTCAATAACACATCCATTTTAGGGTTTAATTTATTCTTCACATACTTAGACCAGCATTCTTTACAATAACGATAATTCTGAATCGTTCCATAAAAAATACGTGTAGCCAAAGCACGATCTTTTTCATCCACTTCCTGCAAATGATTTCTTAAATATAAATTGGAATAGACTTTTTTATTCACAACTTCATCTAAGGCTTTCCATATCCATTTTCTCATTCTATTCCTCCATCATAATTGGATGCATATTCACATCCACAACCTGTTTTGTTTCATCCAAATAGTTTCGCACAACTTTGTGTAATAATTGATCATCCTTTGATTTTAGAATCAAGCGCATGCGATGCTTCTTTTGTTGCATACGAATTTCAATCGGACCTAAAACACGAATGGATGAAAAATATTCTTTTGCAACACTCGCCTGTTTATAAGCTTCCCTCAAATCAAAATGTGTAAATACTAAGGTACATAAATACACATAGGGTGGATACATCCCTAAATGGCGATAGCGCATTTCTTGATTGAAGAACATCTTATAATCATGCATTTGAACACATCGCATCACAAAATGATCCGGATCAAATGTCTGAATCATAACTTGTCCTTTTAGCTTTCCACGACCACTTCTTCCACTCGCCTGTTCTAACATTTCATATGCCGTCTCGCTTGCCCTATAGTCATTTCGACAAAGCGTGGCATCCGCATTTAAAATTCCAACTAAAGTCACTCTTTCAAAATCCAAGCCTTTAGCCACCATTTGCGTACCGATTAATAGATCTCCAGATTCTTCAAATTCTCTTAACAACTTTTCATGCGCATTCTTTCTTCGTGTACTATCTGCATCCATACGAACGACATGATGATCCTTAAAGATTTCTAGAATCTGTTCTTCCAAACGCTCTGTTCCCATACCGGCCTTAAAATAATTTTTAGAATGACAGCTTGGACATTCTTCCATAAATGGAAATTGTCTTCCACAACAATGACATACCAAGGCATTTTGATTTTTGTGGTAGGTTAAAGCCACTCCGCAATCTGGACATATGCGTACGTGTCCACAATCACTACAGCGAACAACGGGTAAATAGCCTCTTCGATTTAAAAGCAAGATCACTTGTTCATTTTTAGAAAGACGCTCATGAATAGCTTGAAGCAATGTTTCAGATAAGCCATTTGTGATTCTTTCCTTTTTCATATCTACCAAACAAATTTCCGGCATTTCATGAATGCGATTTTTAAGTTCAATCAATTCGTAGACGTTCTTATAAGCTCTTGCGTACGATTCTAAAGAAGGTGTCGCACTTGCCAATACAACTTTACACTTATGATAGGCCGCACGAAATAAGACAATATCGCGCGTATGATAGCGTGGTGTATTATCTTGTTTGTAGCTTGAATCGTGTTCTTCGTCCATTAAAATCAGGCCTAAAGAAGAAAACGGCATAAAACAAGCACTCCGCGTACCTACAACAATATCGACTTTATGATCTTTTACTAAATTATATTGTTCTAGCTTTTCTTGTGCATTCAATCCTGAATGATAGATCGCAATCTTTTGTTTAAAGCGCGCCTGTACTCTTTGTATCATCATCGGTGTTAAACCTATTTCAGGAACAAGAAATAGAACTTGTTTTCCAGTCGATAATACATCTTCTGCCAATCGCAAAAAGACTTCGGTTTTACCAGAACCAGTCACGCCATGAAGTAAAGAGACCGTTTTATTGGTGTTTTGAATGGTTTCAATCGCCGACACTTGCTCAGAAGTTAAAGAATGTGTAACATCCGCAATTTCACTGACACAAGTATTGGAATCCTTGATTCTTTTTTCAAGAGTAATATAACCTTTATCCAATAATACCTTTGTGATGGATGGACTTACTTTTCTAAGTTCACTCATCTTACATGGATAGGTAAACATTTCAAGCACTTCTTTTTGTCTAGAAGTTAAAGGCAAATCAGAATCATTCAATATCGCATAATCTTCATAGATAATTTTTGAATGCTTACTAGAGGGACGCAAAGCTGGTGGCAGCATTGTTTTATAACAAGTCACTTTCGAACTCGCATAAAAATCAGCCATATAATTTGCCAATACCTTTAATTCGTTATTTAATAATGGCTTTTCATCTATGACTTCAATGACAGGTTTAATATTTTTAACATCGCTTTCTACATCTACTTCTTCGACAAATCCTACAAGCGTTCGATTGTTGAATTCAACACGGACTCGACATCCTACTTCAACATGACAATCACAAGAATAAGTAAAGGTATTACGTAGGCGATTGTATTCTACATATACATTAATCAGCATGCATCTATTATAACATCATTCTGGATTTGACATTGATATTTATTTCAGTATATTTATATTTAAGGAGTTCATTATGTATATTATTAAAGGAATATTAAACATTATTGCGGGCATTTTCATTTGTTTTGTCACAGGACCCTTCAACAACAAAGTATTGAATATTTGTATATCCTTATTATTTTTTGTGAATGGAATCTTAGACATTCGAAAGGCCATTAAAAACCAGTAAAAGCACCAAAACGGTGCTTTTATACTTTTATCAAATTATAGGCCATACTTCCTTCTCATTTCTTGAATGGCTAGTTTTGCATCTTTCGTCTCTCCAATATCAATTTGGTATTCAGAAATCGCAATATTTTGGTACATTTCAAGTTTTTTAAACGTTGATTCATTCGTTTCATTGCATACGTCTGATATTTCAGAAGTGTTTTTTAATATTTGTGGCATAATATAATCTCCTTATTTTGACCTTATCATACCATGAATATTCATTAAATATTGTAAAGCTTGACTTGATACACCATTAAACTTACAGTCAGGTAAGCCTAAATAATAGCCCTGACCATAATGTACATGTAAGTTACATATACATTCTAATTCTTCTTGTGTTTCAATGCCTTCTGCGACTAGTTTCAATCCCATTTCATCACAATAATCCACTAATAATTTCATCATACTTTGTTTAGACTCACTTAAATGAATATTACGTACTAATTCAATATCAGCCTTTAAATAATTGGGCGTTGTATTCACAACACGATTTAATCCAGAATACCCAGCTCCAACATCATCTAAAGCAATCTGATACCCTTGATCAATATAGTGATTCATAATGGATTGAAGCAACACATAGTTTTCAATGTCAGTTCTTTCCGTAATTTCAAAGAAAATATCTTCATTCGACAAACCAAACTTTTCTAATTTTCGATTGGTAAAACCAGAAATAAAGTTAGAATCTTGAAAGATCTGTCCATCCACATTTAAGAATATTTTTGTTTCCAAAGGCTTATTCACGGATGTCTCTAAAGCTTTATCTCGACAAAGCTTCTCTAGTTTCCATACATAGCCATATGCTTCAGCTACTTTAAATAATTCTTCTATATTCATGTACAATTCTTTATTTCCAATCCGACTTAACGATTCATAGGCTACGACTTGACATGTTTCTAAATCTACAATGGGTTGAAACACAGGATAAATAGCTTTTGTATCTAAAATTGTCAATAGTGCTTGTTTTTTCTTGTTCACAATTATGAGATTACCAAAGATTTATTAATGAATATACAAACTGAAATTAATTCTTTGTAAAATATGATACACTATTCTTAAGCATAGACACACTTAAAGGAAAATAATATTATGAAAACAATTCAAAGAACACTCGGGATTTTTATAATCCTTTTTTCCATGCTTATTTCACCGGTTCAGGCAAAGGAAAACACATCATCAAACTGGATGCAAAGTATTTCAGAAGATACAAAATTTGGTGCATTACGATTCCAGGTACACATCATTCAGCCACACAATATGTTAGTTTGAGTCCAATCTTTCAATGTCAAGATACAGACATTAAAACACAACTAGAAAATGGCTATCGCTATTTAGATATACGCTTGGTTTTAAAGAATGATAATCTTATCTTGAAACACAACTTTGCCAAGTGTAAAAAAGAAAGATCTATATTTTCTACACCACTCACTTTAGATGATGTATTAGAGGATATTTATACTTTTCTAGACAAACATCCATCTGAAACCGTTATCTTTTGTGCGAAGAAAGAAAATAGGGGTATTTAAAGGAATATGATTGGCAGAAAAAGAATTACGGTATCTTCATTGTTGATTTTGCAGATCAAGAATTAGCGCACAAAATTTATTTGACAAATAAAAAGAGTCAAAGCATTTTATTTCGCTTTGACTTTCTTTTGTCTTAATATCTCAAAACTAAATACAGCAGCAGCACTTGCTGAATCTAGAGCATTTCTAAAATCTCTACCATATTCTACGACAATATTTTGTTTGGAAGCTGCCGTAATGGTAGAACTAAGTCCTCTTAAAGCGCCGCCTAAACATAAACAAAAATCCGATTCAAACGTATAGTCATAGAGTCCTACGGCATCTTTTCTGTGTGCACAAAGAATTGGAAGGTTATTCTTTTTACAATAGTCTACTAATTCTTCATCTGAATCTACAAAATAGATTGGTAGTTTTTCATAGGCACCGGCACTGGCCTTTAAAATGGTTTGTTCGGCAAAGCTCCAGTCTCGTTTTGGAAGAATCATCGCATCACATCCAGATGCATAGAGAGTTCTTGAAATACTTCCCAAATTATATGGATCTTCTACGCCGTCGATGTAACAAAGAAATCCATGGACATGTGTTTCAATAAGTTGAGGAATCTGTTTTTCTTCAGCTATAAGTAAAATACCACCATGTGTTTTACCAGTTGCCAAGGCATTGATTTCATCACGCGAACAAAAAACAACTTCACAGCCACGACTTTTGGCAATTTTAGCCAAATATCTTGTATCTTTTGTATTTTTTTTCTTATCAATATATAGTTTTTTACAATCTCGAGACCCTGCTTCTAATAGGGCTTTGCAGGAAATGGCCCCTTCAAATATTTTTTCCATACGACTATTATAATGGCTTTTATAATTTTTTTCTAGATGCTATTATATATGGTATGGAAGGAGTCTTACTTAAATGCATTTTAAATTAACCCAAGAAATGAAGCAGCGAATCATCGTTTATTCTACGTCTTTCATTATCGCAATCTTATTTTTTACAATATTGAATAAGTTTAAAGACATTAAACGAGCCATTCAGTTTATAATAACGATACTATTTCCTTTCCTTCTAGGAATTGGATTGGCGTTTATATTAAACAATCCGCAAAAATGGGTTGAAGATAAGTTACTACAGAATATTCCAATGCATAAAAACCACAAAAGAATACTATCAACTGCTCTTGTGTTTATATTGACCATTGGATTCTTGATCTTATTTTTCTCCATTATAATTCCGAATACGATTGATTCTGTGCGACAATTTTCTAAAAACATTGCGGTTTATTCCGATACTTTAATTGGATACACAAAAGATTTTGCGTATAAATTAAACATTTCAGAAAAACAAGTTGAACAAATGTTGATCAATTTTGACGTCACAAAGAAAATCACAAGTGTAGTCACTGAATCGATTCCTAAAATCGCTTCTTACTCTTATGGATTTGTGAAAGGATTTGTTAACTTGATTTTAGCTTTCGTTTCCGCATTCTATATCTTATTGGACCGTGAAAAACTTGTTAAGGGCATAAAAAAGTTAAATTACTCATTATTTGATAAAAACTTTGCGAACTACTTAACTCTTTGGACAAATGACGCGAAGACTGTATTTGAACAATATATCGTAGGAAATATCATTGACTCATTTATTGTCGGTGTTATCTGTTACTTTGGTGCCTTAGTATTAAAACTACCCTACGCAAGTATGATTGCCCTAATTATCGGTGTCACAAACGTCATTCCCGTCTTTGGACCATTCTTAGGCGCTATTCCCGTCATCATTATCTTATGTTTGATTGACCCATTCTCAGCCTTGATTTTTGCAATCTTTATCTTCATCCTTCAACAATGCGATGGAAACATTATTAAACCAATTGTTCTTGGAGATAAACTAGGAATGTCAGGCTTCTGGATTTTATTCTCAGTTACTATTGGTGGTGCATTATTTGGCGTTGTTGGTATGTTTTTAGGTGTTCCAATCTTTGCGCTCATCTATGCAGGTGTACATGATTATATTCAAGTTCGATTAAGAAATAAAAAAATCACAATCAACGATAGAGCAGGAACTATTGATTAGTTTCCTGCTTTTTACGTGCAATTTTTGAAAAAATGTGTATACTTATGTAAGTTAGGAGGAACTACCTTTGAATTTTATAGACATTATTTTAGATACAATACACGATACATGGGCTATGCTCCCCTTATTGTATATTACTTATTGTATATTAGAAGTTTTCGAAAGAAAGAATACGCAAGACGATAGACTCTTCTTTGGACTACAAAGACTTGGACCTATTTTAGGCGCATTAGTAGGATTGATTCCCCAATGTGGATTTAGTATTCTAGCCGCTATGTTGTTTGTCCAAAATAACATTACATTAGGAACACTTGTCAGTGTTATGATTGCGACAAGTGATGAAGCCATTCCAATCCTTATTAGTAATCCTAAGATGTATTCATCTTTACTTGGTATTTTAGGATTAAAATTAGTTATCGCAATCGTTGTTGGATTATTTACTGATCATGTACTATTTCGCAATCAAAAAATCCTCCGCTTCGAAGATATGGAAGAAGAGGATTATGACGATGAAGAATACGACGAAGAAGAAAGTTCAGGATCAAGCTGTCCATGTTGCTATCCTGAATATCCATTATGGATCAGTGCCTTATTAAGATCTTTAAAAATCTATGTATTCATCTTTATTACTAGCTTTGTATTAACCTTATTAATGGAGTTGATTGGAGAAAAAACATTATCTATGATCTTGCTTCAAGATAATTTATTCCAGCCAATCATTGCCGCACTATTCGGCTTTATTCCTAACTGTGCAGCTACAGTTGTTCTAACGCAGCTTTATACAGCTGGTGAATTATCCTTTGGATCCTTACTTGCAGGACTTGTCACAAATGCAGGGCTTGGTTTAATTGTGATGATTCGTTATGAAGCAAGAAAGAAAGACATTTTAAGAACCATTTCCATCCTATTTATAACAGGAGTTATCGTAGGTATTGGATTTATGTTATTATAGCCACAATTGTGGCTATTTTTTATCTTCCTGGAAAGATCCAGATTTCAAAATGTTCAGTATCATACCAAAACAAAAGAATAAGTATGGCAACAATCAACAAAACAATAGCGAAATATAGAGTACTCATCTTCTCTGCAAATTTGTCTGAGTTCAATTCTGGATGTGCTTCGAGTTCTTCCAATCGTTTCTTTGCTATTTTATCAAGCCAATTCATAGTTACCTCTTCTTAGACTAATATTGGAAAATGAAATGGAAATATATCAATTTCCGGATGATTCCATTGATACCAAAGTGCTAAAACAAGTACAGCTGCTAAGATAACAATCACATAGAATTTAATATCCTTCATGATTTTATTTCCCTTCTCTTCAAAATCATTTGAATTCAATTCAGGATGTTGATCTAATTCATCAATTCTTTTTTTCGTTGTTCTTTCAATCCAGCTCATAAAATATACCTCTCTTTAATTATATTTTAACCATTAAATATATATATAAATATGGTAAACTTTGTCACTATGCTGGCCAAATAAGCACGAAAAAAGCTAGAAACAAATGTCTCTAGCTATCTTTCCAAAAAATGGTGGGGACGGTGGGACTTGAACCCACACGGGATTTCTCCCAACGGATTTTAAGTCCGTTGCGTCTGCCTATTCCGCCACGACCCCATCATTTATGGAGGTTCCGATCAGATTTGAACTGATGATCACAGAGTTGCAGTCTATTGCCTTACCACTTGGCTACGGAACCATTTCGTTGACTGCCCATATATAATACCTCAACGTAAAATAAAAAGCAAGAAAAAAATTAATTTTTTTTACATTTTTTTAAATATCGTACATTTCCTATTTTTGGTTGAACTTATTTGACAAATGCCCTATCATTAAATTGTCAGTGAACAAGAGGTATTAATTTATATGCAACACATTATTCATCAGCTTCAAAAAGAAAAGAAGCTAAGACTATTGACGTCAATCATTATGATTGTATTTAGTGCTTTTATGCAATGTTATATCATGAATGTATTTATGGCACCATGCAATTTGATTTCAGGAGGATTTACCGGACTTGCTCTATTAATCAATAAAGTCTGTGCTCTAGTAAACATTAACTTTCCTACTCAAGTTGGAATCATCGCATTAAATGTTCCTGCTGCTATACTATGCTACAAACACATTTCTCCAAGATTCACATTTTTGAGTTGTGTACAATTCTTTCTAGTATCTTTCTTTATTTCTATCTTCCATTTTGAACCCTTCTTTAAAGATCAAATCTTAAACGTTCTATTTGGAGGCTTCTTATGGGGCTTCTCCATTTCCCTATCCCTAAGAGCTGGTGGATCTACCGGAGGAACGGATTTCATTGCCCAATACGTTTCTAGTAAGATTCATAGAGGTATCTGGGACTATGTATTCTTCTATAACTGCGCTATGATTATTGTCTTTGGATACTTATGCGGATGGATTTATGCAGGATATTCCATCCTATTCCAATTCTTATCTACAAAGACAATCTCATCTTTATATCAAAGATATGCACAAATTACCGTTGAATTTACGACAAACGATCCAGACCCAATTATCGATGCCTTTATGGCCACTTGTCGCCATGGTATGAGCGTATTTGAATGTTATGGTGCATACAGTCATCGTAAGTATTACGTATGTAAAGCCGTTATTTCTACTTATGAATTAAGAGACGTTGTCGATAATGTAAGAAAGGTCGATCCTAAAGTATTGATCAACACATACAATACCGTAAACTTCTACGGAAACTTCTATCAAAAACCTTTGGAGTAGTATTACACTACTCCATTTTTATTATTTAATTTATGTGTTCAATAGATAATAGCAGAATGTTTTAACACCAAATTACTAAACTGTGGTTTTTGTAGCACGTGTCAAAGTTGCTATCAACTTAACAATCGTTGCATGATTTTTCTTCGTATCATTATAATTGTTTACATTCAAATAAGAAACGTAATTGTGATATGATACGTATTGCATATGCGGTTCTTTGATCGTGCTGGGGTGTTCCATCACGCCGTCTGAGTTCATGAGAATCTATCATATTTTCACACCTCCTGTGCTATTTTGATAGCATAAATCGACAAGAAAATCGTGTAAATGCACTATAGTGCAAAAACTTTTTATAATCGACTAATTGCAGCCCACAGCTATCATAGACTGAAGTGCCATTATCATTGCCATAGCGGATAGCACGGTCAAGCACCATGATTGTCGCCACGGCACCGTCGATTTCTCTGTAGATTTCTCTTTGTACGTCTTGATGTTCCCTGCCGTGGTGATGAGAAAATATAGTGGCTACATTCGTGCGTTGCCGGAGTCTTTCGTCATGACATCAAAGAGCTTGCGGTGAGGAGTAGTCAGTTAAGATATCACTTCAATATACCAAAGTCTTTTTGATAGTTTAGCTTAAAATATTATATGAGCTTTTCTGTCTATCAACATTACATTGTATTTTATAAATTTAGTAATAAAATCAAAATAATAAGAATCCAGAATATAGAATAAAACAATCGATAGGATTTATAATCTTTGTTCTTTATACTACTGTAGATATTAAAAACTGATACTAAGAAAATAGCAGGGAGTATTCCATAAGCATATACTTTAAAGTATTGCTTGAAACATACGTTCATTATAAACGCAGCACCAATTAAAATATCCATTATTACATTAAGAATTTTCATAATGTTCTTGTCTAGATATGATAAATCTATTCCTTTCTTTAGGATAATTATATCAAATTAAACAGTCAATTCTGCATTAAAAAAAGATGTATCCATTACGAATACATCTATTTATTATTTCGATTTCCCATGCCAATCAATTGTAAGATTCTTAAGAAAATATTCAAGAAATCCAAATACAATTGTAAAGCCATGAAGATGGCGATCTTATCTTGTGCTACGACTGAACCATCCGATTGAATCAATAAACGATTCATTCTTTGTACATCCCAAACTGTGATGCCTGTAAAAATCAATAGAGTAATGATAGAAAGCAAGCGAACATCCATACTAACTCTAAATAACATCATAAAGCATTGTGTAATAATCAATACAAATAGTCCAATCATACATAATGAGCCAAAGCTAGTAAAATCTTTTTTAGATGTTGTACCAATAACAGCTAAACTAATAAAGTAAACTGCACTGACTAGAAAAGCAGTACCAATTGTAGCTACATCATATACATAGCCAATCGAAGTAAGTGAAACACCCATACAGATGGCATAAAGCACTAACATGACTTTCATACCTGTACTGGATGTAGATCTTGCCATAGAAACGCCAAAGGCAATGGACAAGATAAATGGTGCAATCACAAACAACATAAATAGAAATGGCATGGTACTCAATAAAATCAATAAAGCATTTGTAGCATATAAACCATAAGATACAATTGCTGTGATGGATAAGGCAATAGCCATCCATGCATAAGACTTCAACAAAGCACTTTTTAAAGTGCTTGTTGAGTAATAATTCATTGAATTGTTGTTAAACATATTAATCCTTTTTCTGGATAAATTCTAATAATTGCTGAGCAGCAATATTTAAACCTTTACGGTTTGATTTATCGAATCCTAAGTGCGTATAGATTTCACCAACAAATACTCCGTTGTCTTCTAAAGCCTGGAACATTGTGTCGATGATTGGTTCACAAAGCTCTTGTTTTTGCATAGGACCAAATGGATTTGCGAAGTAAGTTGTTGAAATACCAACTTCTTGCGTTGTACCCAAAGCCATACGCTTACCTAACTTACAAGTATCTTTTACTTCTTGAACAGATAATTTCTTTAGACCAAATTCATTTGTGTAGTTGTTTGCGTACGCAAATAAATCAATTTTGTGGTTGTGAACAACAACACGATATGGAGCAGCAGGCTGAATCATACGTGAGTTTGGATTTTCTGGAGCCATGAAAATTGAACGGTCCATGTCACGATATGGAGTGCCTGGATCCAAGTCATCTAGACGAATGAAGGCACCAATTTCAGTTCCCTGACCATATGGAACGCCATCTTCTAAGTGAATTGTTCCCATATCATCAAATACAACTTCTACTTCACGAATCATATCTCCAGCAGCTGCCTTTAATGCTTCAATGGATTCAGATTTACCAGCACCACTATCACCCATCAACATGATACCTTTCTTAGTTCCATCCTTCAAATAGATGTTTACGAAAGCACCATGGATTGGTAACCAACCTTTTTTCATCTGTGCCAAGTTGTGTAATGTTAAACACATTTTCTTTAAATATCCAAAGTATTCGATACGAGGATTATCACTAATGCATCCTACCCAAATATCATTGGCCTCATCATAATAGAAGTTTGTAGCATCATTTCCATCGTCATTACCAAAAATAACAACAAGATCTGGTTTTTGCGCACTCTCTTCTTTTGTAGCTAATTCAAACAAGTTAGCCATACTCAATGCACTAGACATATATTTTGAGTTGAAGTATACGAAACATAATAAAGATCCAACCTTACAAGGATAACAGAACCAGTTTGATTCTCCCTTTTTGAAATATGTCATTGGCTGTGTATCTATTTCAGTAAACATACCTGTACGTTTACTTGATTTTGGATGCAAAATCATTGGAGTTCTTAACATAACTGTATCGATCATTGGAATATCTTGTAATGCAGCATATTCATCAGCCCATACTTTATCCAAAGTATGAATAGAGAAACATGCATTTGTTCCAGCCTGAACCTGACGATATACTAAGTTTGGTCTTCCCATTAATTTTTCTTCAAACAAACGATATGTACGAAGTAATAAATCATTTGAAGCTGAGTCAAATGCCACTAATGTATTAATACCAAAATCCGTTGAATTATCACTCTTCATATATCCAAAACGTTGTAAAGAACGCCAAGTACGATACATCTCTTCAATAACATCTAAAGTTGCATCTTTATCTGAAAGATAATATTCATCTTTTAATTCTTCACAAGTAAAGATTGACAATAAACGCAAAAAATGACAGAAATCATAAGAAGCTTCTTTTGAATTCAATTCACCATTCTTTGTCAAATACGCGTACATGTTCGCATTATCTGTTTCTTGATATTCAATGAAATATTGAACGAATTTTGCGAACGTTTGAGATTTTAATAAAACCTCACGACTCTTTGGATATGCCAAATTATAGTTGATAATAACCTGGTTGTTAAAAATTTCAATTTTATTTTGCATAATTACACTCCTTTAACTATGACTAATATACATGAAAATAGCATGAAAGTAAATGTGAAACTAAATTATTTGTTTATATCTCAAGTACAAGCGTTTACATGGCGAAAACTTTTTCGATTTCAGAATAAACATCCTCAATCGCAATTTCAGTCTTTTCACCCGTATAACGATCTGTCCACTCAAGCTTACCCTCTTTAATACCACGACCCACAGTAATACGATAAGGAACCCCAATCAATTCCATATCTTTAAATTTAACGCCTGGACGCTCATTACGATCATCCAAAATAACATCGAATTTGTGTTCTTTACAGAATTCATATAGATCATTAGCAATCTTAACTTGTTCTTCATCCTTTAAAGATACTGGAACAATCGCAAGTCTAAATGGTGCAATTTCAACTGGCCATTTAATACCAAAATCATCATGGTGTTGATCAGCAACGGCTGCCATACATCTTTCTAGACCAATACCATAGCTTCCCATCCAAACTGGCTGTAATTGGTTATTGGCATCTGTATAGTAAAGATTCATGCTCTTAGAATATTTTGTACCCAATTTAAATAAGTTACCAACTTCGATACCATGTTGGAAAGTTAACTTCTTACCACACTTAGGACAAATATCCCCTTCTTTAACCTGACAAAGATCTGCCACTTCAACAGGCTCGAAATCTTTACAATTTACATTCTTAATGTGACGATCCGATTGGTTAGCACCAACAATGAAGTTTTTCATATGTTTGATTTGACGATCCATATATACAGGACAATCAATGCCGACTGGGCCCGCAAAACCAACACGAGCATGTGTTACCTTTTCAACTTCTTCAAAGCTAGCCATTTCCATTTCATTAGCGCCCAATAATTTCAATGCCTTTGTTTCATTTAATTCACGATCACCAGGAATACAGAATGCGATTACCTTTCCATCTACGTTATATAGTAATGTTTTAACGAAATCACTTTCCTTCTTACCAAAGAAAGCAGCCACTTCTTCAATTGTTTTTGCGTTTGGCGTATCAACAACTTCCATAGTAAGTTCTTCTTCACTAGAATCTTGCATAGTATCTACTACTTCAGTGATTTCTAAATTACTCGAATAGTCACAACCAACACATCCAACAACAACGTCTTCACCAATACTTGATAGAGCCTGATATTCTTCTGATAATAAACCACCCATAGCTCCTGTATCTGCTTTAACAATCTTATATTCCAATCCTAAACGATCCATGATACGGCAATATGCATCATACATTTTGTTGTAGGCTACATCCAATCCAGCTTCATCCACATCAAATGTGTACGCATCCTTCATGATGAATTCACGAACACGAATCAATCCATAACGAGGACGAGTTTCATCACGATATTTCGTTTGAATCTGATATAAGTTATATGGGAAATCCTTATAAGATTTTCCATCCATACTACTAGCTACCGCAAACAATTCTTCATGTGTTGGGCCCAAAACATAACGCTTATTATAACGATCACTCAATGAAAACATATTTGAACCAAAGGCTTCACGACGACCCGATTGTACATATACATCTTCTGGAATCAATGCTGGCATCAACAATTCTTGTGCATCTTTCGCATCCATTTCTTCACGAATAATATTTTCAACTTTAGAAAGAACCTTCTTTCCCATAGGCATGATCATATAGATTCCGTTTGAACATTTTTTGATCATTCCAGCACGCACCAACAAATTACTTGATACGCTATCTTCATCTTTCGCATTTTCTCTTAATGTATAAAAGAAACTCTGACTTAATTTCATCTTACTTACCTCTTCCACTATCTAATTTTACGAATCATCGCATCGACTTCAATAGGCCCAGACCATTTTGTATGTACGATCTGCATTGGCTTATTACAAACCTCTAATACATTTTCTTCACTATCATACACATCCCCAACATGTACAATCGTACTTAAAATGTGAGGACCAAATATTTCTAAATCCTGATTTGGCATGAAATGATTCTTTACTTGTAAAGTCGCCATCTGACTTTCTTTATCATAATCCTGTACAATGGCTACATATTCCTGCGTTACTGTTTCATCATGATCTTGATACAACTGTACCTTATATCCAGGAAGACCATTATAGAAGCCTGGCCCGGTCGGTCGGTTCTCTGCCTTGGCAATTTCCTTTTTCACACGCTCAATGATTTCAACATCCGCATGCCCATGCTCATAAATATAATCAATCAACATACGATAGCTAGAAACAACCGTAGCTAAATAATAAGCACTTTTCATACGCCCTTCAATTTTCAAAGACGCTACACCCATATGAATGAAATCCTCAATATAATCCACTGCCTGCAAATCCTTTGAAGACATGGAGAATAAATTCGTCGGATCACTTAATTCTGTTTGTCCATCCATTAAATGATATTTCCAACGACAACTCTGCGCACACCCACCACGATTCGCATCACGAAGCGTCATATGATTACTCAATACACATCGTCCTGAAAAAGAAATGCACATGCCTCCATGAATAAAGACTTCAATAGGAAGAATATTCTCTTCACAAATCGAACGAATATCATCCATTTGACATTCTCTGGCAAGAACAACACGGTCCATACCCTTTTCTTTCCAGAATCTTGCTGCACTTGAATTTGTAGAAGAATGCTGCGTTGATACATGCACTTCAAACGTACATCCAAGCTTTTTAGCCAACATCATAATCGATGGACTTGCCACAATAATCGCATGCACACCAATCGAATCCAAAGTTTTTAAATACTCTTCAATACCATCAAGATCCGACTCATGCGGAAGCATATTTACAGTTACATGCACATGACTATTATGTGCATTCGCAAATTTGACTAATTCTGCGATTTCATCAATGGAAAAGTTACTTGCACGCGAACGCAAACTAAACTGCTTACCACCAATATATACGGCATCCGCCCCATATAAAATCGCAATCTTTGCTTTTTCTAAATTTCCAGCAGGAGCTAATAATTCAATCTTATTCATTTATTTGCTCCTCCTTTTTCTTAATTGTCTCTTCTAAATACCAACGGTTTGTTGACTCATCATCCGTAATTTTAATTCCTTGTAAAGCTAAATCATATAAACCCAAGATTTCAACAGTCCAATCATCATCAAAAAACAAAGAATCAATGCGGAAGCGATGCATTCCTACATCTGTAAAATCCCACATTTCCTGTAATGAGTTGATTGGCATTTCACTAAAGATATGTGTACCCGACTCATCTTGCACAATTGGCATACGTTTGTCACGCGTTTGTTCAATCAAGTCATAATGACACGGTAATGAACATTTCGGTTTATTCATAGCCTCTAAATAGTTAGTGACCAAAGGTCTTCTTGAATATAGAATTGAGAAATACCCATGCACTAAGATTTCAATATCCGGATTGTGCTTTCCAATACTTACCACTTCTTCTAGACTCAATTCATGTGCTAAAGATACAGACTGAATACCTAAAGACATATAGAAATTTACATCTGCACTTGAAGCCACCAATGTTTCCGGTTGATAAATCAATTTGGATTCAATCCCCAATTGTTTTGCCTCAAAATATAGACCTTCATCCGCATAGTAAATACCATCCACATCCAATTCTTTAAAAATAGAAAAGTATTCACGAACACCCGATAGATCTTCATCCATACATAATCTTAAAAAGTTGATATATAATTTTAGGCCAAGCTTTTTACACTTCTTCTTCCAAAGCTGTAAATCCTCTTTTTTTACCGTAATACTCGAACGAATCGAATAATGTTCAACACCAATGATCACGGCATCGGCCTTTGCTCTTTTTAATTTTTCTAATGAATCAATAGAATGAATTGTTGTTATAAACATAATTACTCCTTATCAAAACATACAAATTTATTTTACCACAAATGTGATTTTATGCCTACTTAACCTCCTATTTAAATCAGACTTAATTTCATATATACTTATGTTAGGAGTATACTTATGTTAGGAGATACTATATGAACAAACAAACACTTAATGAGAGATTTGAAGATTACAATGAACCCACAGAGCAAGAAGAAATATGGTCTGATGAAATCATTGGTGAGGAAGAATTGTAAAAAAAAGAATGCCATTACGACATTCTTAACAAGGCTAGTTCAATCTAGTCTTTTTTAATGAATTCAACCAATTTTTTTGCACTATATACTACATGATCTGCACAAGGCCCACTTACTTGATGGTGACGATTAAAATGAATCGTCTTCATGCCTGCACTTTTAGCCCCCTGCATATCATTGATATAGTTATCACCCACATAATACCATTCAGTAATATCTTCATGCATCGCTTCCATACATTTTTTAAATGCATTCACATCCGGTTTTGCGACACCGAGCTGTCCACTTGTGAAGACATGAGAGGCTTTAAAATACTCAAAGACATGAAGCGCTTCTAATTTCATTCTTTGATGCGCATCCTCTCCATTTGTCAAAATCGCAAGTTCATCTTCACAATTTGAAAAATAATCAATCAATGGTGCATCCATTTCAATATGATGCTGATAATATTTATAGCGAGACTGAAACTCTACAGCTTTTGAATGAGAAAAAATAATCCCATACTTTTCACAAGCCTTTTCAATACGATAAACACCAGATTCATCAATCGTAATCTTTCCTTGTTGAAGATCATCAAAAATCATATCTCCAAACTTACGATAATCCGCATAAAATAAATCCATATCCACATCTACATTCGGAAGGAATTCTTCCATGCACTTGCGAAATGGCCAAGATAAATCATAGAGTGTATCATCACAATCAAACATTACTTTCTTCATATAATCACCAAAAAAAATATAACATAAAAAAGAAGATTTCACTATGAAATCTTCACTTGATTTAAACACTTACGAACATGTCCAGACTGACCCGTTACCTCTTCATTTTCAATTAAAGATACATGTACAGCTTCTTTACAAGATTCAATGGCTGCATCAAACACAACATTGATTTTGTTGTCATTGATTTGTTTTAAAGTATGAATCTTTTCATCCCCAAAACGATTGGCTGTACTAAACGCAATCGCAATATCACCTGAACCATTGCCCATATGCGATCCTGTTAAAGCTAAACCAACCGGCATTCGGTTACAAACTCTATGAAGCTGACGATCACTTAACGGAGCATCCGTCGCAATGATCATCATGATGGAACCTTTTTCTTGTTCCAAAGGCAATTGATTCCCTTCTATTTTATCTAACAAATATTGTTCTCTTAAACCAAAATTAGAAAGTACAAGAACTCCTAGAGTATATGTATTTCCATCAATTTCAAAGATTCTTGAACTCGATCCAATACCACCTGACATTTCAAAACAAGACATGCCTCGTCCGGCTCCAACACTGCCAAGTTCAAACTCTTTTTTACAATCACGATACGCATCATATACATCTTCTTTTGTAACAACGCAATCGCGAATCGCATTTAAATAACCGTCATTACATTCTCCAACCACGACATTCACACTTGTTAAATCTTCATTTTCTTTAACCATGATATCCACCAAGGCTTGTTGAACAACACCCACATTTAAAGTGTTTGTCAAACAAATATAGCTTTCTAAAGCCCCCAACTCCATAATTTGTGGTAATCCTGTCGTCTTTCCAAAACCATTTAGAATACTACAACCACAAGCTAGCTTTTGATGAAATACATCTTCAGCCGTACGAATAAATGTAACACCGGTTTGGTGAGTTCCTGAACTAATTGTCTTATGTCCTACAAGTACACCTTCTACATCTGTAATTCGATTTAATTTTCCTTTTTCCATAAGTAAACACCTCTTACAACCATTATAGTAATAATTTTTAATCTGCACAAAAAAAGAAACCGAAATTAATCAGCTTCTTTCGTTTATTTCTTACTTGTAAAGTTCAACTAAACGTTGTAAGTGTTCGTAACGTTCTTTAGCTACTTCTTCTGACTTAGCAAATAATTTTTCTGCTCTTTCAGGGAATGGTTTCACTAAACGAGTGTAACGAGATTCGTTGTGTAAGAAGTCTTGGTAAGTTCCATCTCCTTCTTTAGAAGTTAATGTGAATGGGTTCTTACCTGCTTCTTTCTTAGCTGGATCAAATGAGAATAAGTTCCAGTATCCAGATTTAACAGCTTTCTTCATTTCATCTTGACAGTGGTTCATTCCACCCTTAGCAATACCGTGTAATTCACATGGTGCATAACCGATGATTAAAGATGGTCCTGGATAAGCTTCTGCTTCAGCAATACATTTAACTGCTTGTGCAGGGTTAGCTCCAAGAGCGATTTGTGCAACATAAACGTATCCGTAACTCATTGCGATTTCTGCTAAAGATTTTTTCTTCATTTCTTTACCAGCTGCAGCGAACTGACAAACTTCACCGATGTTAGATGCTTTAGAAGCCTGTCCACCAGTGTTTGAATACATTTCTGTATCGAATACCATAACGTTTACGTTTTCACCTGATGCAAGAACGTGGTCTAATCCACCGAATCCGATATCATAAGCCCATCCGTCTCCACCGAAGATCCAAACAGATTTTTTAGCTAAGTATTCTTTCTTATCTAATACAGCTTTAGCATCTGGGCATCCAGCTTCAGCAGCTTTTTCTACTTCAACTAATAATGCTTTTGTTGCTTCTGTGTTAGTACGAGTATTTTCTTTAGTTTCCATGAATTTTTCGAATGCAGCCTTGAATTCAGGAGTTGCTTTTTCGCTTTCGTTCATAGCACCTAATTTTTCGATAGCTTGTTCACGTAATACTTTTTGTCCTAATTGCATACCGAATCCGTGTTCAGCATTGTCTTCGAACAATGAGTTAGCCCATGCTGGTCCTTGTAAGCTGTCTTTGTTTACTGTATATGGAGATACAGATGCTGGACCACCCCAGATTGAAGAACATCCAGTTGCATTTGATACATACATGTGTTCACCAAATAACTGAGTAATTAAACGAGCATAAGATGTTTCAGCACATCCAGCACATGATCCAGAGAACTCTAACAATGGTTGGTTGTATTGAGAACCCTTAACTGTGTCATCAGCGAATCCAGAATCTTTCTTAGAAACGTTAGCTACTAAGTAATCGAATACTGGTTGTTCTTCAGCTTGAGATTCTTGAGGAACCATCTTGATTGCTTGAGTTGGACATACAGTGATACATTCACCACATCCCATACAATCTAATGGAGATACACTCATTGTATATTTGAATTCTGTAGCTTTTGGTTTAACATCAGCTAATTTGATTTGTGCAGGAGCAGCCTTCACTTCTTCTTCGCTCAATAAGAATGGACGAATTGTAGCGTGTGAACATACGAATGCACATTGGTTACATTGGATACATTTTTCAGGATCCCATTCAGGAACTGTAACGGCTGTACCACGTTTTTCGTAAGCACTAGCACCAGTTTCCCATTGACCATCAATGTTTCCAGTAAATGCAGATACAGGTAATGAATCTCCATCCATTTTGTTAACTGGTTCCATGATGTCTTTAACCATCTTAACTGTTGCAGGACGTCCTGACAATTCAGGTTTTGGTGCATCAGCTTCTGGGTTAGCCCAAGATGCAGGAATTTCAACTTTGTGAGTTGCGTCAACACCAGCATCGATAGCTTTGTAGTTCATTTCAACAACTGCATCACCCTTCTTAGAGTAAGATTTCTTAGCAGCTGCTTTCATGTAATCTACAGCTTCTTCAATTGGCATAATGTTAGCTAATTTGAAGAATGCAGATTGTAAAATTGTGTTTGTACGTTTACCCATACCGATTTCGATAGCTTTATCGATGGCATTGATTGTGTACAATTGGATATTGTTGTCTGCGATATATTTTTTAGATTCAGCAGGCATGTGTTTGTCTAATTCTTCGTCTGACCATTGGCAGTTGATCATGAATACACCACCAGGTTTAACATCTTGAACCATCTTGTATCCGTTTACTACATATGAAGGGTTGTGACAAGCTACGAAGTCAGCCTGGTTAATGTAGTATGGGCTACGGATTGGTTTGTCTCCGAAACGCAAGTGAGAAATTGTGATACCACCAGTTTTCTTAGAGTCATATTGGAAGTAAGCCTGAATGTATTTGTCAGTGTGGTCACCGATGATCTTAGTAGAGTTCTTGTTAGCACCTACAGTACCGTCTCCTCCTAGACCCCAGAATTTACATTCAACAGTTCCTGGAGTTGAAGTGTTAGGAGCTGGTTTAACTTCTGGCAATGATAGGTTTGTAACGTCATCCACGATACCAATTGTAAAACGAGGTTTTGGTTCGTCTTTTAACAATTCAGTGTAAACAGCGAATACACTTGAAGGTGGAGTATCCTTAGATCCTAAACCATAACGTCCACCGCAAAGAGTGATGTCATTTAATCCTGCTTCGCGAAGTGTTGTAGCTACATCTAAGTATAATGGGTCAGCTAGAGCACCTGGTTCTTTAGTACGGTCAAGTACTGCAACTTTCTTAGCTGTCTTAGGAAGAACTTTTAATAAGTGTTTGCTTGACCAAGGACGATATAAACGAACCTTAACTAAACCAACTTTTTCTCCTTTTGCAGTTAAGTAGTCGATAACTTCTTCAGCAACGTCATTGATAGAACCCATAGCGATGATTACACGATCAGCTTCAGGATCTCCATAGTAGTTGAACAAGTCATAGTTTGTTCCTAATTTTTCGTTGATTTTACCCATGTATTTTTCTACTACAGCAGGTAATTCATCATATGCAGTGTTACATGCTTCACGGTGTTGGAAGAAGATATCTCCATTTTCGTGAGAACCACGCATAGTTGGACGTTCTGGATTTAAAGCGTGTTTACGGAATTCCTCAACAGCTTCCATTGGACACATTTCTTTTAAATCTTCGTAGTCCCATTTTTCGATTTTTTGAATTTCGTGAGAAGTACGGAATCCATCAAAGAAGTTAATGAATGGTACTTTACCTTCTAAAGCAGCTAAGTGAGCTACTGGAGATAAATCCATAACTTCCTGTGGGTTAGTTTCACATAACATAGCGAAACCTGTTTGACGACAAGCATAAACGTCTGAGTGATCACCAAAGATGTTCAATGCGTGAGTTGCAACTGTACGTGCAGATACATCGAATACACATGGTAATTGTTCAGCAGCGATCTTGTACATGTTTGGAATCATCAATAATAAACCTTGAGATGCAGTGAATGTATTAGTCAATGCACCAGCAGCTAATGATCCGTGAACAGCACCAGCAGCACCTGCTTCTGATTGTAATTCACTTACAACTACTTGATTTCCAAAAATATTTTTTTGTCCAGCTGCAGACCATTGGTCAATAGAGTCTGCCATTGGACTAGATGGAGTAATAGGATAAATTGCAGCAACGTCTGTAAAAGCATACGCAACGTGAGCCGCAGCCGTATTTCCATCCATAGACTGTTTTGCTCTAGGCATTAATATTTCCTCCTTTATAGATATTCAATACCATAGTTTATTATACGAGCTTCATGTCAAATTTTAAAGGTTAAATTCGCCATAGAGGTTAGTCTTATCTAATTTGTAAGCGTATAAAAAAGAGACGTAAACACTTGCTTACATCTCTATTTTCATCATTACTCTTTACCTAATAGTTTGAACATGTTCTTTTTGTAAACTTCAACACCAGGCTGATTGAATGGGTTAGAATCATTCATCAAAGTTGTCATTGCGATGGCCTTGAAGAAGAACATACACATATTACCAAAGTCATAAGAAGTCATGCCTGGCATAGTTAATAAGATATTTGGAACTCCACCTGTTTCTTCATGAGCCTGTAATGTTCCTTTGGCAGCCATTTTATTAGCCCAATCCACACTCTTACCAGCCAAGTAGTTCATTCCATCTTCATTGGCTTCATCATTAGGGAATGTTAAATCAATCATTGGTGTATCAACATATAGGTTTGTTTCAAACAATACTTTCTTACCTTGCTGAACAAATTGTCCTAAAGAGTGTAAGTCTGTTGAGAAACATACTGAATCCGGTAAAATACCCTTTCCATCTTTTCCTTCACTTTCTCCAAACAATTGTTTCCACCATTCAGCAACCATCTGCATTTGAGGTTCATAGTTTACTAACAATTCAACATCATATCCCTGATTTTGAAGAATACGACGAGCCACTGCATAACGGTAAGCAGGGTTCTTTTCAAGATCAGCATCTCCATATTCACCCATACCATCATGTAAACCTTTCATCAAAGCATCGATATCGATTCCAGCTACTGCGATTGGCAATAATCCAACTGGAGTAATAACTGAGAAACGTCCACCAATATCATCAGGAATTACGAATGTTTCATATCCTTCTTTATCGGCTAAAGCCTTCAATGTTCCTCTAGCCTTGTCTGTAGTGGCAATAATACGATTCTTCGCATCTTCACCATATTTTTCTTCCATAAATTGTTTCAAGATACGGAAAGCCAATGCTGTTTCCGTTGTAGTTCCAGATTTAGAAATAACATTTACAGTAACTTCCTTATCTTTAATATGGTTCATAACCTGTGAAATATAAGTAGATGAGAAAGTGTTTCCCATATAAATAATTTCAGGCTTGTTGTCACCATATAAACCATTCATCATTTCAATGGCAGCACGAGCACCTAAATAAGATCCTCCAATACCACATACAACGAATACTTCTGTGTTTTCACGTACTTTAGCGGCAACCTCTTTAATGCGACTAAATTCTTCTTTATCATAATTGTTAGCCCAGTTTAGCCAACCGATAAAGTCGTTACCCTTACAAGTACCATTTTGTAAAGCTTCATCAATTGCGCGAACTTGATCTTGATAAGCCTTTACATCTTCTTTTAAGAAAGCATGATTTAAATCTAATTGAATCATTTTTATTTCCCTCCATAGCTATCCTAAAGAAGATTATACCACGATTTAACTTTGTATGATATAATGTTTTTCGTTAGGAGTGTGAATTTATGATACCATCGTCCTTATATCCACTTGTCACAGCTCTTTTGAGCAATATACTTGCACAAGTGTTAAAAACGGTCGTATATTATTATAGAACTGGCAAATGGGACTTTCACTGGGTCATCGCAAGTGGCGGCTTTCCAAGCAGTCACTCATCAACTGTAACAGCCCTTTCCCTTTCCATTGGAATTCAGGAAGGATTTGACTCAGCCATATTTGCCGTAACCACCATCTTTTCCTTTATTGTTATGTACGATGCATGCCACGTACGCTACTATTCCGGTAAAAACATTGAGCTAACCCAACAATTAGTCAAAGATTTACGCGAAATGACAGGACTTCACTTTGATGATCCCATCTATCAGGAAAAGTTAAAAAATGTACTTGGACATAAATTTGTCGAAGTCATTGGAGGATTTGTGGTTGGACTTGCTGTCCCATTGATCTTATGTCCACTATTTTTATAAGTTAGGAGTGTTGTTTTATGGATACTGTAGTAGATAGTAAAGCCGTTAATGATTGTTTAGATAAGATTCGCCCTTACATTCAACATGACGGAGGCGACATTGAACTATTAGGAGTTGATGAATTCAATGTTGTCTATGTATCTTTCAAAGGTGCATGTCAAGGATGTATGATGGCTTCCGAAGATTTCTCAGGTGGAATCAAAGAATTATTGCTTGAAGAAGTGCCAAACATCCGTGATGTAGTACTAGTAGGTTAAGATATCGAAAGATATCTTTTTATTTTTAGGAGTTTTGATTATGTACACCAAAGAACAATTACGAAGATTATTAATTCCGTTGATGTTCGAACAAGTTTTAACCGCATTAATGGGATCTGTCGACACCATTATGGTCACCAACATAGGTTCGGCCGCTATCTCCGCCGTTTCCCTTGTCGATTCATTAAATATTTTGATCATCAATATATTTGCCGCCATGGCAACTGGAGGCGCCATCATCTGCGCCCAATACTTAGGATCCAACCAAAAAGACAAGGCCAACCAAGCCTTGAAACAATTGATCTTTTCCGTAACCCTTATTTCCATATTGATTACAATTCCCTGCATTCTATTTAGAAGACCATTACTTACATTGATTTTTGGATCCGTAGAAAAAAACGTGATGGACAATGCATTAAACTATCTTTTCATCACCGCCCTATCCTATCCCTTTATCGCTCTATATAATGCAGGTGCCGCAAGCTTTCGAACCAGTCAAAACTCAAGACTTCCCATGGCCATTGCGTTTGGCTCTAACATTCTAAATATACTTGGAAACATCTTTTTCATCTTTACCCTAAGTTTAGGCGTAACTGGAGCTGCCCTATCCACACTCCTTTCTAGAATCATCAGTGCACTTATTATCCTGATTCTTTTAAAACAGCCCAAACAAGATTTATATGTCGATTCCTATTTAAGTATCCGACCAGAAATTGAAACAATTACGAAAATATTAAAAATCGGTATTCCAACCGGTATTGAAAATGGTATGTTTCAATTTGGAAAACTTGTCATTCAATCCACTGTATCTACAATGGGAACAACAGCCATTGCCGCACAAGCCATGGTTGCCATGCTTGAAAGCTTTGCATGTCAAGCAAGCATCGGTATTGGACTCGGTATGATGAGCGTTGTAGGAAAATGTGTGGGTGCAAAAGAATACGAACAAGCTAAACACTATACAATTTCATTAACCAAACTAGCTTGGATGGTATGTATTATATTCTGCGCTATAATCATGCTTTTTATCCAACAAATCACAAGCCTTGCGAGAATGGAAGCAGAAAGTGCTAAACTAGCCATTTGGCTAACACGCATTGTCTTCACTTATAAAATGATATTCTGGACACCCTCATTCTTACCAGGCTATGGCCTAAGAGCTGCCGGCGATGTAAAATTTAGTATGATCACTTCCACTTTATCAATGTGGATTTGTCGAGTTGTAGTTACCATCTTTTTAGTTCATACTTTTCATATGGGACCTTTAGCTGTATGGATTGGTATGGGAGCCGATTGGACAATTCGTTCCTTTATCTTCTTAGCTCGTTTTAAATCAAATAAGTGGCTCGAACATAAAGTCATCTAACACAAAAGAAGTAGTTCACGCTTAATGTCTGTGAGATGCATATATTGTGCATCTCTTTTTTAGTGCAATATCGTATTTATTTTAATTTTAGATTTTATGTTTCAAACTATAAAGGAAAACAATTCAAAATTTTTATAATCACAAAAAATATAAGAATATTGAGTCTTTTCAAAAATAAAAAGCGAGCCCTATCGATTGGTTACGATAGCGATTCGCTAGTTTGCCGTCTGATGACGACCTTCGTCACTGGTAATATACCACACATCTGTGAAAATGCAAGGAAATTATTAAGCACTAATTGAGCCCTTCTGATTCAAAAATGGTAATGTCATAGTGAAACCAATTCATTCTTAATATTTGTCATACTTCCTTAAATATTTGTTCCATGAAATACTGCAGTTGTACCTTCCACCAAGGCCAATCATGATAGACATCATAACCCCAGAAATCACACCAAGCCTTGATTTGTTGGTCATAAAGGATGGTGCTAAATCGTCTTAAAGATTCAACGCATTCTTGCTCCCAATTGCCTTGTCCTACACAAAAGATCAATTTGGATTGTTTATACAATTCCATATAGGGATGGTCTAAAGACATATTTTTCATGTAGGCACATGGATTATTATGATATGTATTTTCATCATGATAATCGCCATAGAATAATTCTGTATCATAAATACCAGATAGGGCTAATAAGATATCGAATTGTTTAGGAAAACGAAAAATCAAATTAGTGGCATGCGTTGCCCCTAGACTTGCTCCAGTCACCATCCATTTATCATGAATATTCATCTTTTCTTGTACACTAGGAATCAATTCCGAAAGGATATATTCAAACCACAACTCATGTTTCAACATACGCACCTTTGTATTATACGGATAAGACCATGTTTCTAAATCCAAAGTATCACACGTAATAATCGTTAATTGATTGGATTCGATCCATTTGGAAACTTCATGAATCATACCACGATCTTCCCATTCAAAAAAGCGTCCATTTTGACTTGGAATGGCCAGACATAATTTACCACCTTGGCCATAGATTTTATATTCCATTTCACGATCAAGACAATTTGAATACTCTTTTATATATTGCACTTGCATGGTGTTACCCCTTTCAGAAAATTTTTGTTTTATTATAGCACATTTTATTGAGTTTTAAGGTTTCTTGCTTTATAATTGTACTGTTTTTGACAGGAAAGTGAGTGACAGTATGTCCAATAAAGAAAAAATTCTTAACATTGCCGTTATCGCCCACGTTGATGCCGGTAAAAGTACGTTAGTCGATGCGTTTTTAAGACAAAGTGATGTTTTCCGTGACAACGAAGAAGTTGTTAACTGTATCATGGACTCAAACGATCTAGAACGTGAACGTGGAATTACGATTTATTCTAAAAACTGTTCCGTTATTCATAACGGTGTAAAAATTAATATTGTAGATACGCCAGGCCACGCCGACTTCTCAAGTGAAGTTGAACGTATTATCCGTACCGTAGATACAGTTATCTTATTAGTTGACGCGAGTGAAGGTCCAATGCCTCAGACTCGTTTCGTATTATCAAAAGCTTTGGAAATTGGTTTAAAACCAATTCTATTGATCAACAAGATCGATAAGAAAGACCAAAGAGCTGAAGAAGTTGTTGATGAAGTTTACGAATTGTTCTTAGACTTAAATGCCAACGACGAACAATTAGACTTCCCTATCCTTTATGGTGTAGCAAGAGAAGGACGTGTTCAATACGACCTTAAAACACCAAGCGACAACATCGATCCATTATTCGATACAATCTTAAAACATTGTGATGTATATCCAGATATGGATGAAGAACCTCTTCAAATGCAAGTATCTGCCTTGGCATACGATGAATACATTGGTCGTTTAGGAATTGGACGTTTATATTCAGGTGTTTTAAAACAAGGACAACAATACATTCGTTGTAACCAATCTGGATTGAATGCCAAAGAAAGCTTATCTAAATTATTCGTATACAAAGGATTGTCTAGAACAAGCGTTCAAGAAGCACATTCAGGAGATATCGTAGTTATCGCTGGTATGCCAGATATCAGTATTGGTGATACAATCTGTACAGCCGATCACATTGAACCAATGGAACACATTGAAATTGAAGAACCAACTCTATCTATGAACTTCCACGTAAACTCAAGTCCATTTGCAGGACAGAGTGGTAAGTATGTGACAAGTCGTAACTTAAAAGAAAGACTTGAAAAAGAACTAGAAGTTAACGTTGGTTTAAAGGTTGAACCAACCGATTCAGCCGATTGCTTCAAAGTCAGTGGACGTGGTGAATTGCATATTTCCGTATTGATTGAAAATATGCGTCGTGAAGGCTATGAATTGGCAGTTTCTAAGCCAGAGGTTATCCTACACAAAGATGAAAATGGACACAAAGTAGAGCCAATCGAAGAAGTTGTATGTTTAGCTCCAGAAGAATATTCAGGAACCATCATCAACAAATTAAATCTTCGTAAGGGTGTTATGCAAGACATGTCTGAAGAAAATGGATATGTAAAGATCGTATATACAGCACCTACACGTGGACTATTAGGTTTCCGTTCAGAATTTATCAATGATACACACGGTGAAGGTACATTAGTACGTCGTATTAGTGGTTATGAACCATATAAAGGAGAAATCGCACAACGTATGGAAGGTGCAATGATTTCAACTGAAACAGGTGAAGCCATGACTTACGCATTATGGAACCTTCAAGAACGTGGTCAATTGTTCATTTCTCCACAAACACCAGTTTATGAAGGTATGATCATTGGTCAAAGTTCTAAAAACATCGACCTTGATGTTAACCCATTAAAGAACAAGAAATTAACTGCCATCCGTTCAAGTGGTCGTGATGAAGCGATGTTATTAACTCCACCAAAAATCTTCTCTCTAGAAGAAGCCTTAGAATGGATCAACGATGATGAATTAGTAGAAGTTACTCCAGATGCGATTCGTATCCGTAAAAAAGGTTTAACGGCTTTAGATCGTCGTAACTTATATCGTCAAAAGATGAATGCTCAATAATTAACTGGTTTCAAATGAGTGTCACAAATTGTGATGCTCATTTTTTTTATGCTAATAATCACTAACCATTTTATCTTTTTTGCACATATTAGTGAATGCAAGTCCAGAATAAGTTTTGAATTTCATACTCGCATAAGCAGAATTACATCTCAAATGTTTTTCCCTTCGCATTGATCCACTTCATCGCTCTGAATCTTTTCTTCCTCTCTGCTCCAAAACTGATCTTCTCTTTTTCTCACTTTCTATAGCGAATATTATAAAAGTCGTAACATATAATTTGACTAAGTTTATATTCAAACTTGTGCTCTGACTTTTTTCATTTAATTTGATTATTAGTTTTCATACTCAATTAATCAGGCAGTCAACAATCTACTCTTAAACTGTAATGCAATTGAGCACAAAGAAAAAGCTCACCAACGTACAATGTAGGATTCTACACAGTGCGCCAGTGGGCAATATTTTTTAAAATAACTCGACTCGACCTAAAAGAAAATCAATTAAATTGCAATGAAAAATACCATTTTCATCGTAAAAATTATGCGGTATATCCATGCGAATAATTATTTTTTTAAAGAAATCCTTCGTAAGCATTAGAGAAGCCAATTCAGAAGATGTTTTCTGTTCTGTGTCCATCCGAAATGCCGACTGAATATAGATTTTTCGATCAGCATCATTTACTACAAAATCTATTTCCTTCTGAAGATTTTTCCCATTGCTTCGATCCGTTACAACGCCAACATCTACACTATAACCTCTACGCATAAGTTCATTGTATATGATGTTCTCCATAATGTGCCCTGGATCATATTGACGATAATTTAAACGAGCATTACATAACCCAACATCTGTATAATAGTACTTATTGGGGTACTGAAAATAAGTTTTTCCCTTAACATCATATCTTTTTGCCATACTGATCAGAAAAGAATCTATCGTATGCTGCACATAATTTGCAACCAAGGTAGAACTTATTTTTTCATTTTTCATACTAGTCAAGGCATTCGATATATTCGTAGGGTTCGTCAATGAACTTATCTGTGAAGCCAAAAAGTTCAATATATCGCCAAGAATATCTTCCCGTTCAATTTTGTTGCGTTCCACAATATCTCTAATGTAAACTTTCCTAAAAAGAGAAGTCAAATAGTCCTTCTTATCTTTTTCATCTTCTAAAGCCAATAACCTAGGCATTCCACCATAAAGCATGTAGGTATCTAACGCTTTTCTTTCATCCCTTTTAACATGCGAATAATATTCTTCAAATGATAGCGGATAGACATGAATCTGTGTTGCGCGCCCTCTGAATTCTGTAGCTATGTCGTTGGACAAACCTTTAGAATTACTTCCAGTTACATAAACATCAAGATTTCTGTATGCTTTCAGTTCATTCAGCATATCATAAATCGTAACTGTAATTCCGCCATTTTCTTCATCAACAACTTTAGTAGTATATTGTACTTCATCAATAAAAAGATAGAATTTTTCTTCTTTTTTATCACAAATAGCATCTTCTACATACTCGCAAAGAGTAATTGGGTTTCGATATTTGTAATATCGTCTTTGATCTAACTCAAACTTAAGAATGTGGTCTTCTGGTACTCCCTGAGAAAGAAGATACTCATAAAACAAGTCAAAAAGCATAACTGATTTACCACATCTACGAATACCAGTAATAACCTTAACCTCTCCGTTCCACATATTGTGAATCAATCGTTTCAAATAAGAATCTCGCTTAACCATTTTTTCACCTCACACTTGCGTCGTATTTGTTGCAACTTTCATGTGTAGTATACCAAGCTATTCTAAAATTATCAATCTTTTTGCAAATTTATACATTAAACTTACGACGTATACGATGCTAGTACAACGTGAGCACTTTTTTAAAGACATTATCTCAACTGCCACCCAAACATGTTTATCAAAATTATGTTTGCAATGGATCGTACAATTTCTAGTGAAAGAGAACCATTTAAGTATAAGAATTATGCGTCTTTTTCTTTTTAAACCTCTTTAGATTATCTTAAATATTCAAAAAGAATTAAACTAAATGCTTATTTTATGATAATGAACATGTATTAGGGTGAACCCCCCGTATACTGAAGGTAGGCTTGTACGCCTACCCATTTCTTTTTATATTGAATACGAAAAAGGTAGGTGCATAACACCTACCAAGTTACGCGGGCTCATCACCCTAAGTTCATGAATCAGTAAATGGACTCATCACCCAAATATTCATCTCTTACCAGCTTCCGCCGCCTCCGCCACCGGCGCCTCCACCAGAGAAGCCACCAAAGCTAGAGCCCATGCTATCGGCTGTACTTTTCATTTGTTCTGTTTGATAATCCAATAAATTTTGATGGATTGGTTCATACATACTTCTTGTCAGCATTCTGTAATAGAAATAAGAAGAGTATGGATCTGAATAATACGAATCATACCAATCTGGTTGTGCCAAAGGAATCGTACTAAATTTCTTTGTCCACATTTCAGAAAGTCCAAAGACCATCGCATATGGAATGACATCATAATAGTAAGATGGATTTTCCATAGACAATCTTTCCAATTGTGGTACTTCTGCTTTTTCAACAAAGTCTTTAAAACCTAATAGCTCAGGAGCTACATTTTTAAAGTAGTCACTCACCACATTAAATTTAGAACTCAAAAGTATTGGTAGTGAAACTACCACAATACCTACCATCATAAATTCAAATGAAACAACACTAAGAATGGAATTACATTGTCGATATATAAAGTATGCAAGAATCAAAATAAACGCAATACTTAATACTTTCTTTAATACTCCTAGTTTATTCTTGTTAAATACACTAGAAGCAGCTGCAGAATAGTTTAAAACCATCATAAGCACAAAGCTAAATGTAGCTAATATTGTTTCAATCAAATTATCTACAATACTATATCGAGTATTGAATAAGATACATACAATCATACAAATCATAGCTAGTATGGTTGTCACAAACCCATGATCAATACTTGATAATTTTTTATTGCCACTAAATTCATCATTCAAAGCTTCTTTGGCATCATCCATAGCCTTACCAAACTTACTTGATAGTTTCGATAATTTCACACTGGTTTTTGTTTTAAACAATCCGTTATAAATCTTCTTTTGATGTTTTAAAACAGGCGGTTCATGATTCTCTACTTTTGTAAGAACCAAGTCATCCTCCGTTTCAGAAATGGTTAAATACCCCTTACTAGCCCAATACGGAATCAAGGCCATTAAATCCTCTTGATCCACAGATTCATCCACAATCGTTCCAACCATAGCTGGATCCATATCTTTTGGTGGATAAAAATTCACAATTGGTGTAATATGCGCTTTCTTTAAAAGAAGAGCACGAATCAAACTGTATAAGCCAAATAAAACAGCTAAACCCAAAAAGACAAATGGAATTTTTGAAGTCGTTTGTTTGGCACCCACAAAATAGCCTTGTCTTAATTCACCAAAAAGAGTAATGGCTTGTTTAGCACCAATATCATAGGCAGAACCACTGATCGAAGTCGAAGTAATGATGGGAGTCACATTTAAATCATTCGATTGGTTTCCTAGACTTCCACTAAAGACTTGAATGTTTGACATTTCTTTTTCTGTCAAAGCCTTTTCAAACTGAATATCAAAACTAAAATGAGAAATGGTTGTATCCCAATTATTTCCAAGAACCGAATAATAGATAAAATCCAAATCGGAATGATAATCTTCTGGAATGACAATCGTATAAGTCAACGTATACGTATGAGGACCAATAACCGTATAGTCTTCACTACCAATTTGAATGACACGATTGCCTGAATCACTATCTACATCATATTCATCATTTAAAACTGCGATATCTTTAATTTGCAATTTATACTTTTCATCTCGATTGATATACATCGTTTCTGGAATATTACGATAAATACCATGACGATAACTTGAAAAGTTGACATCAATCACTTCTTTCACATCGATCGTATTATTTGAACGATATGTCGCATTTACTGTATAGTCATCAATCGTATACCCTCCATCATCAGCATGAATATCCACAACAGAAAAGCATAAAATAAATGCGAATAAGAAGGCCAAGACCTTCTTAAAATTTAACTTGAACATTTTCTCTTTCCGAAGCATTGGCCACTTCAAACATTGTCTTCTTTTCAAAATGGAATAAAGATGCCACAATATTTGTCGGAACACTCATAATCACATCATTATATTCACGAACTAAAGCATTATAGTATTTACGAGAATTTGCGATATCCTCCTCTACCTTCTTCAATTGATTTTGAAGATCCATAAAATTCGTGTTGGCCTTTAAATCCGGATATTGTTCTGCCACCGCAAAAATTCCCTGAATGGCATTTGTGATCTTATTTTCACTATCCATAACATCCTTTGATGTTTTCGCCATATTTCTTTGGGCAATGACAGAACTTAAAGTTTCAGCCTCATGTTTCGCATACCCCTTCACGGTTTCCACTAAGTTTGGAATCAAATCAAAACGCTTCTTCAAATACACATCCATTGTAGAGAAGCCTTCATCCACTCTATTTGATAAACGAACGAGCTTGTTGTAGCTTGACATCACAAACAATACCAACAAGACGATTAATACAATAACAACAATAATTAAGATCATAATAAAATCCTCCTGACAAAATTATACCTCAAATAAACAAAAAAAAGTAGAAGCATATCACTTCTACCCTTACTCATATATATTACCAGTCTGTCGCAATATCTAATTGAGTATCTGAATTTTGCGTAAAACTACCTGTATCACAGACGATTCCCTGTCCTAATGAAGTATCTACAATAGATCCTCTAGGATACTTATTTAAATCGGCTGCCACAATAACATAATCCCCTAACATCTTCGCACCATCTTCACGAACCCAATAATTATCATTGTTTCCCATACCACGCATAATGTCGACTACCCCTGACATATTTAAATTGTAGTATGTTTCCTTTCCATTAGGCCCATAATATACACCACCCGATGCAGTAAGTGCATTCGCATTACTTACATATTGTGCGTATGATGGTTGCGAATAAATGACCTGAGTCACCGCATTATAATTGTTCTGAACGAATGTTGTATCATTCAATAACTCCGGCTGCTCTAAGATCATTTCTTCAACGCTTTTCGACTCTTCTTGTTTCTTGCTAGATTCTTCCTCGATATCTTGAATCTGTTCTTCGAATTTCTCTTTTAACTCTTCCGTTCCGTTTTTTGTATCCACACGCATTAAAATGTTTGTATCCGCATTATTCGTTTTGGCATAAACCTTACTTTCTTCCCCAATAACTGATGATGTTGTTAGTACTGTTAACGCTAATGTCGACAACAATAAACCCGAAACCAATCCTTTTCTTACTACACTACTCTCTAAATTTTCTTCTTTTATAAAGTTCAAAACACCCTCCAATCTTCCCCCTTGGCCTCATAAAATACGAGGCGGTTGTCCATAAAAAAATGGACAACAACACTTAATACTATACACAATTCCAAAAAAAAAGCAAATTTCACCACTAAAAAAGGCCGTTTCTTGCCAAAAGTGGCGAGAACGACCCTTTTGAAAGCGATATTTTCAAAGAAGAAACAAAAATACTCAAAATTTATTTATGCAATACATATGCAGTACTTTCAATTAAAAATTTGCTATTGTCTCCAACAATATTTTGAATATCTTCTATCTTTGGCTTCAAATCATTATCGATATTTCCAAAATAGAAGATCCAAGATTCAACTTTCAAATCAAGTTTTTTCATCATCTCATCAATATCATTACAATACACCTCATTGATTGAAAACAATGATTGTGTTTGACCCTTCATAATCGGATACCAATTCATATAGTATAAATCATTCTTCTTGATCTTAGAACAATCTAACGCAATCAAATCAAACTTCATAGATCTCTCTATATCAAAATAGTGTTCAATATGTACACCCTCTAAATGCCTAGATATCGTTGCGCATTGTATGGATTGATCTAATCCATAGAAGTCAATATTCGAATGTAAATAAGCTAAATGTGCCATTCTAGCACCCATTTCACAATTCACATCTAATACAGTTCTTTGAATACTTGAATCTAAACATCCTTCATAAAATAAGCTTTTAGAGTCAAAATATAGTTTAAAGAATGAATCTGAATCCACATCTAAATGATATTTAAAATTAAATTTACGTGTATTTTCTATTAAGATTTTACGACGATCAATCTTGTCAAATGATTCTCCACCCAAGTGAATAATATAAGAATTATGCACAATAACATTTTGATAATTACTCTGCAAAATTCTTAAACTCAAATCATCATCTTCTTTGTTTCCAGGGAAGAATCTTTCATCCAAGTAAGCAATCAATTCAAGAACATGTCTTTTAATTAATACCGCATACCCTACCAAAATTAATTTATGTTCTATACAGGATTCCTTGATTACATTATTTTGTTTACCATATTCCTTAAGTTCAGCTATGGAATCACTTTTAAATACAGATTGATGATTTATGCAATTACATGTCACACAACCTGCAGATCCATAATTTTCTTTTCATACAATCCCATACGAAGAGTATACAAACTATTAGTGCATAGAATTGTATCGTTATTCAAAAAGAAAATATCATTATCAGGATTTGATGCTTTTATCCCAATATTACACCCTCCAGGAAACCGGCATTAAAATCATTTTCTACCAATACTATACCATTTTGTTGCCTTAAATATTCCACACTATCATCTTGAGAATTATTATCTACAATCACAATTTTTTTTGCAGATATTGGCGTTGTTTCACGTATGCTTTCAATACATTGTTGTGTAATTTGACGATTATTGTAACTTAAAATCACGATAGAAGCTGGTTCTACTTTACTTTGTCTATATGCATTTTCATCTAATTTATTTTGAATTTCAATACGAACCAATTCGTCTTGCCAATAAAACAACGCGTTTTCATATGTTAAATACACTTGTTTTAAATTCACATTTTCTAAATACTTCGCGTATTCCAAATATCCTTCATAACTGATTGGATTATTTTGTATTTTGCTTAATATTATTTCTAACATAACTTTCCCAAAAAAAAGGAATATATAACTGGATAGGGATAAATCAACCTTTAAAAGTCATAGGGATTTTAGCTCTGAGAAAGAGATAACCTTTAAACACTTTTAGGGTGAACTTTTCCTATCTTTTTGTTACAGTATTTTTAGAAGGATTGGACGTAAATAAAAAAGGTAGAAATCCCCGCAACCGACCAAAGTTTTGTGATTTCTACCCGTCCTCTAAGACAATATTATGATACTGAAAATTACCAACGACTTCAACCTGATTTTGAATAAAGATGATTAT